>Ga0194132_10004222_pt1 | contig 24642 bp, 25 predicted proteins | sample TA2KigOf80mmetaG_FD_148612 | JGI IMG/M metagenome (GOLD analysis project Ga0194132, IMG submission 148612) | Freshwater microbial communities from Lake Tanganyika, Tanzania - TA2015054 Kigoma Offshore 80m | ecosystem: Environmental > Aquatic > Freshwater > Lake | place: Tanzania: Lake... | reverse complement strand
CGTCGCCCTCGGCAGCCACGGCGCAACAGCTGGTGGTGGACCCGGTGATGGCTTCATCCTGCACGCTGGTCCGGAGTCGACAATCGGTCGCAGCGAGTGACCTCCCCGGAAGTTCCCCCGCAGCCACCGGTGAACCTGCGCTCCACGGTGACGAACGAGCCGCCCTCCCGGCCGACCGACCTGCCCCACGACCACGGCGGTCCCGGCTGGTGGGACGATCTCTCGGTTCGTCCCGCCCGGGCCGAGTCCGAGGCGTGGCCTGCCGCCGGCGTCGTGGTGGCGCTCACCGCCTCGAACGTCATGACCAACCGGGTGCTCCCCCGGTGGGCATACGTCCCGTGGAACGTCGGCGTCGCCACCGGGCTGGTCTGGTGGGCGCAGGCGACCGGCGGGTGTTCTGGCGCCGAACTGGGCCTGGCGCGACGCCACCTGCTCGGAGGCCTGCGCTGGGGGGCGGGAGCAGCAGCGGCCGTCGGGGCGTTCTACGCCGCCGGAGCCGCCATCCCGGGAACCCGGAAGGCGTTCCGCGACGACCGAGCCGATCGGGTCGGCGTCGGCGAGCTCGCGTGGCGTTTGCTGGTCGAGATCCCGCTCGGAACTGCTCTCACCGAGGAGGTTGCGTTTCGGGGCGTCCTCCCGGCACTGTTCCGTCGCCGCTTCGCCTCGGAGCCCAACTGGGCGGTACGAGCCGATGTGACCGCCGCTGGGCTGTTCGGCCTGTGGCACATCCTGCCGGCCTCGGCGTTGGCCAACTCCAACCCGAAACTGCAGGAGCTGCCGACGACCTCTGCGCGGCTCGTTGCCGTCGCCAGCAGCGTGACTGGTACCAGCGCAGCGGGCCTTGCCTTCACGTGGCTCCGCAACCGCTCCGGGAGCGTGCTGGCTCCGGTGCTGCTCCACGGTGCGATCAACAGCGGCGCCTACACGATTGCGTGGTTGCTCGGTCGGGAGTGGGCCGAGGCCGAAGGCCCGCGACCTTGGCGCTGGGATCGGCCGGTTCGGCGTGCCGTTCGCGGCCGGCTCTTCCGCCGGCGGGTCACCGACGCCTGAGCGCGCAGTCCGATCGGATGAGCCTCGATTGGCCTCAGGACAATTCCACGCCTTCTGCTTCGCTCTCGCCGGTCTGGACCTCGTCGCCACCGGTGGCCAGCTTCCAGACAACCGCTCCGATCGCACCGCCGACGAGCGGAGCCACGATGAACAGCCAGAGCTGGCCGAGCGCTGTCCCGCCCTCGAACAGCGCCGGACCGAGCGACCGGGCGGGATTCACGCTCGTGTTGGTGATCGGGATGCTGATGAGGTGGATCAGGGTGAGCGTGAGGCCGATCCCGAGCGCGGCCTGAGCCTTCGATGCCGCCTTGGTCGTCACCCCCAGGATGATGATCAAGAAGATGGCGGTCAGGACGACCTCGGTGATGAATGCACCGGGAAGGTCGTAGAAAATCCGTCCGTTCTTCTGGCCGTAGGCGTTCGAGGCGAACGCACCTTGGGTGATCTCGAATCCGCCCGGCTTGCTCGTCTGGATGGCCCACAGCACAGCAACTGCAGCGATCGCGGCGACGCACTGCGTCAGGACGTATGCGGGGACATCACGCCACTCGAACCGCTTCGCCGTGGCGAGACCCACCGAGACGGCCGGATTGAAGTGACCGCCCGAGACGTGACCGAGGGCGTACGCCCCGGCGACGACTGTCAGGCCGAACGCAAAGCTCACCCCGAGGTAGCCGATGCCGCTGTTCACGATCCCAGCGGCGTCGAGTGTGATGCCGCCGATCCCGATCTCATTGCGCGCCGGCGAGAGGGCCTTTGCGGCAAAGATCGCCGACCCACACCCCCCGAGCACCAAAAGAAATGTCCCGATGAACTCGGCTCCGAGTTTCTTTGCCAACATGTCGAATCTCCCTGCTGGACCCCAGAACCGTGGCCCAAACGAGTGACCGGCTGTTCCACTCGTGATCACGAAGCACCTTCTTCGAATCCCCCGTTACAGTACGCGGTGCCGTCGCGTTGTTGGCGGTTCTGGCGATGGTGGGAGCCGGGGGCGGCCTTCGGTTCACCAATCGGCGTGACCGCCGCTAGCGTGTGGAAGTGCGGGTGTAGCTCAATGGCTAGAGCCCCAGCCTTCCAAGCTGGTTATGCGGGTTCGATTCCCGTCACCCGCTCCACTCCCTTCGGGAATCACCTCGCACCTCCAACCCCGCCCTGCGGCCACCCGATCTCGCTAGCCTCGGCCCGTGAGTGACGGACTGCCGGACCTCGAAGAGCCGTGTGCGGTGGACCCGGCGATTGTCGAGGAGTTCCAGGACAAGGGACACGCAGTCGTCCGATCGCTCTGCAGTTCATCTGAGGTCGCCAGGTGGCGGCCGGTGCTCGAAGCCGCCACCCGACGAGGCGCCTGGGACTCCCGACCACTCGCCGAGCGCGACACCTACGGTCGGGCATTCCTCCAGGCGGGGAACCTCTGGCAGGTCGATCCGAGGATCCGAGCCTTCACGTGTTCACTGCGATTCGCCGCAGTCGCAGCGACCCTGCTGGGCGTCGACCACGTCCGCCTCTACCACGATCAAGGACTCCTGAAGGAGTCTGGCGGTGGTCGCACACCGTGGCACCAGGACCAGCAGTACTGGCCCCTCGAGCACGACCGCCCCGTGCACTCCTTGACCATGTGGATGCCGCTCGTCGACATCAGCGACGAGGTCGGCTCGCTGCGCTTCGCCTCCGGCACCCATCTCGCCGGCGACCTCGCCGGCGACCTCACCGGTCCGATCTCCGATGAGTCCGACGCCAAGTTCGCAGCGTTGCTCGAGCAGGGTCGGTTTCCGGTCGAGTCCCACGGTGGCCTGCGTGCGGGCGACGCATCGTTTCATGCCGGTTGGACGCTGCACTCAGCCGGCGAGAACCCATCTGATCGGGATCGGCCCGCCATGACGGTCATCTGGTTCGCCGACGGCTGTCGCATCGCCGCGGAACCGACCACGCACCAGACGTTCGACCTGGCGATCTGGCTCGACGGTGCGCCGCCGGGGTCGGCGGCAGGCGGTCCACTGAACCCACGGTTCCCCGCCTGAGCACGGACCTGGCACATCCTCGGCGACCCTCGCCGGCACCCACCCCGATCGACTCAGGTGTAACGACCGAGAGCCTGGAGCGGCGGCGACATCGAGCCGCACGTGACGGACAGTCGCCGTGCGGCGGTCGGAACCTATAGTCCGCTGAGCGGCGAGCGGCATTCGGTCACGCGCCGATCAGGCTGAATCCTCGAGAGCCAGCCTGGCCGGAGCGCCGCCACCGTGTTCGACCAACCGGACCGGAGAACAACCGGGGGGACCATGCTGCACGTCCGAAACCGATGCGTGATCGTCGCATTCACCTGCCTGACGCTGGTGGCTGCTGCGTGCGGGGGCAATTCGTCATCCGGGGTCGACAGCGCCGGTGACGCGCCGAGCTTCGATCCTCTCCAGGTTCCCTCGGAGTTCCCGACGATCACCGAGGCCGTCGCCGCCGCCAAGGAGGGCGATCTGGTGCTGATCGCATCCGGCACCTACGCCGAAGCCGTCGACGTGACCACCCCCAACATCACCATCCGGGGCGAGGACCGCAACGGCGTGATCCTCGACGGCGGCTTCGAACTCGAAAACGGCATCCGGGTACTCGATACCGACGGTGTGGTCGTGGAGAACATGACGGCGCGGAACTACAAGTCCAACGGGTTCTTCTGGACGGGTTCGGACTTCTACCGGGGTTCCTACCTGACGGCGTACCGCAACGGCGACTACGGGATCTACGCATTCGACGCCTACCACGGGCAGTTCGACCACAGTCTGGGATCAGGCAGTCCGGACGCCGGCTTCTACATCGGCGAGTGCTTCCCCTGCGATGCGCTCATCACCGACGTCGTCTCGGAGTACAACGGTCTCGGCTACTCGGGGACGAACTCTGGAGGTGACCTGTTCATCGTCAACTCCACCTTCCGGAACAACCGGGCCGGCATCGTTCCCAACTCGGGCGCCTACGAGTTGTGTTACCCGGAACGGGAGTCGACGATCGTCGGGAACGTCGTCCACGACAACAACTACCTCGATGGACCCGGCATCTCCGTGGCACTCCTCGCCCAGGGCAACGGAATCCTCGTTCCCGGTGGGGTCCGCAACACGATCGAGCGAAACCTTGTGTTCGACCACAGTCGCACGGGAATCGGGCTGGTCCCCTATCCGGAGGAGGACTCCAATGACACCGCTCCGGCCCAGACGGAGTGGGACACGCCGTGCGAGGAGGTCCGGGATCTCGAGGTCCCACCCATCCCGCCGGAGCAGTGCAGGTCCGTCGAGGGCCTGCTCGCTGCGTGCGCCGTGATCTGGAACCCGTTCGAGAACGTGGTCCAGGGCAACGTCGTGTCCGGATCGGGTCTGGCCGACCTCGCCGTCGCCACCATCGACGTCTTCGGGACGGGAGAGAGCGTCGACAAACTCCGGAACTGCTTCAGCGGGAACACGTTCGCCACGACCGCACCACAGAACCTCGAAGCGCTCGCACCGTGCCCGATCAACAGCGCAGGCTCGGGCGACTGGACCGTCGGAGGGTTGGACCTGCTGACCCTCCTGGGGGATTCACCGCCCAAGCCGCCAGCCGACTCGTACAAGACGACACCGGAGCCCGGACCCCAGGACAACATGCCGGGACCGTCCACGACGCCACCGGCCCGATTCACCGGCCCCACGCTCCCCGACGTCGCCACCATTGCCGTCCCGGCCATGCCGCCAACCTGAGCGCAGCGATGATGCGCCACCGCAGCGCTCGCCGGCCCTCCGGTTCGAGCCGGGCCGTGAGGATCGCCGTCGCCGGACTCGGTACCACCCTCGCAATCGCCGCCGGAGCGTGCGCCAGCGGACGCTCGTCCAACGACGCTGCGTCCTCAACCCACAGCGAGGCCAGCGGCCACGCATCGCACGGTGCGGTTGGGGCAACCGGTGCGCCCGGCGGGCCGCTGATGCTGCCAGCGGTCGCAGAACGGCACACGGGACCTCAAGGTCGCGTCGGACAGTTCGTCGTGAAGTGCACCTACAGCCACTCTGCGCCCGACGACCCGATCGTCCATCCCGGAGCACCGGGCCGATCACACCGGCACGACTTCTACGGTGCGACCTCGGCTGCGGCCGATTCCACAGCAGCGAGCCTGCTCGACAGCGACACGACCTGCGACAAGTCGCCGGACACGGCGGCGTACTGGCAACCGACGCTCTTCAACCACGGCGAGCCGGTCACGCCGAGGCACATCAACGCCTACTACCGAGCTGCGCCCGGGATCGACCCCACGACGGTCCAGCCGTACCCGCTCGGGATCGAACTTCTCGCCGGTGACCCGTTGGCCGCGGAGCCACGGCCGGGAGAGGTGGCGGGATGGGTCTGTGGCGCACAGACCGCCCTCAAGGCCGAGCCGCCTGTGTGCTCGGACCGTGCGCCCCTCCACATGGTGCTCACATTCCCCGACTGCTGGGACGGGGAACACCTCCGGTCCGCTGATCATCGGAGCCACGCTGCCTATTCGAGCGACGGGAGGTGCCCGGACTCCCACCCGGTCATCCTGCCGCAGCTGACCGTCGCAGTGGCCTACCCGATCGGCTTCGGCGATCACGACCTGTCTCTCGCCTCCGGCAACACGTACTCGGCCCACGGGGACTTCCTGAATGCGTGGGAGCCCGACGGGCTCGCCCGAGAGGTCACCGCATGCATCGTCCGGCAGGTCGTGTGCGACCTCGCATCCAACCGGGAGGAGGACGGGCCGTTCCTCACCGAGTGACACCGGCGTCGAACAACCGGCACACGGCACTGCATCCGCCGGGCCGCACGCACACCGAGTTCAGAGTGCCAGGCCCTCCCGGTCAGCGGACGAGCGGTCAGTCGACGACCCGCAGACCCCCGTGCATCCCCTTGGTGGCCGTCCCGTGGAGGGAGCAGTAGTAGGGCACAGTCCCGAGCTGATCGAAGTAACGGGCGGCGGACTCTCCGGGTTCGAACTCCTCGGCCTCGATCGGCTGGAACGAGCCAACCTCGGCAGGGATCACGTTGTGGTCGGTGCGGCCCTCGTTGACGAAGGTCACCGCGGTCCCCCGGCGAATGGTTGCGTACTGCGGGATGTAGGCGTTGTCGACCGACTCGATCGTGACCTGGTTCGACGCAGTGAGATCCTTGTACTCCGAGTCAGGAACCGCCGGAACCGTTGAGACCGTCGACGTCGTGATCTCGTCGCTCGCCGAACCGGAGGATCCGCCGTCGGAGCACGCAGCGATCATTGCACTCGAAGCCAGGACCACCACGAGCACGACGAGGCCGACTCGCTTGTTGCACGTTTCCTGGCCGCCCACCACCAGCAGTTGACCCTAACTGCTCCTCCGGTCACTGCGCCTGATTCATCACTGCCCCCCGGCAGCACCTCGAGCCTCCTGGCCCTCCCCAGGATTTGTGCGGCTCCGAGGAGTCCCAGCAGGAGCGGGGGCGACACAATGGGGTGTGGCCTCGATCACTCCCCGGACCGTGCTCGTACTCGGCGGTGGATCCGACATCGGCGCCGCCTGCGTGGCTGCGCTCGCCGGGCACGGGGTTCGCCACGTCGTGCTGGCCGCCCGGAGCCCACACGACGCCGTGACTGCGCTCCGGTCCGCACTGTCCGCCGCCGACCCCGCCCCCGCTGGAGCACCGGAGATCCTCGGCCTCGCCTGGGACGCGCTCGACGTCGACGGAGCGGAATCGCTGCTCGACGAGATCCACGAGGCGGTCGGAGTACCCGACGTCGTCATCGTTGCCGTCGGACTGCTCGGCCACCACGCCGGCCTCGGTCTCACCCCGGCACAGGTCGACAAGATGGTGCGAACCAACTTCGCCGGACCCGCAGCAGCCCTGGCCGCCGTGGCGGAACGCCTCGCTGATTCGCCCGGTGGACCACGCTCCCTGGTCGTGCTCTCCTCGGTGGCCGGCGTTCGCCCGCGACGCTCCAACTTCGCCTACGGCTCATCCAAGGCGGGACTCGATGCGTTCGCCCTCGGACTCAGCGACGCCCTCGCCGACACCTCGGTTCGGGTGCTCGTCGTCCGACCCGGCTTCGTTCGTTCTTCGATGACCGTGGGTCTCGATCCGGCGCCGTTCGCCACGAACCCGGAGACGGTCGGACGCCACGTCGGACGAGCTGTGCTGAGCGGGCGATCCGGCGTGATCTCGGTTCCGCCGATCCTCGGCCCACTCTTTTCGATACTACGGTCCCTCCCCGTACCGCTCTGGCGGCGGATCGCCGGGAACCGGTGAACGATCTCCTCAGGACGAACGAATCAGCATCTGCGCCAGCGTCACCGGCGCAACCCCTGCGCCGTGGGCGCTACAGTCCCGCAGCCTGCGAATCCAAGGAGCGAGCACCATGAGCATCGGCCCAGTCGAGTACCTGATCGTCGGGTTTCCCGGGAATCAGTTCAACGGTGAGATCGTCCCGGCGCTGACCGATCTGGTCGACTCTGGCACCGTGCGCATCGTCGACCTGTTGTTCATCACCAAGGACGCCGACGGAAACGTCGACGCATTCGAGTACGAGGACCACCCCGAACTCGAGCCCTTCGGCGATCTCGCTCAAGCGCTCGACGGCCTCCTCAACGACGAGGACATCGAACTCGCCGCCGAGGTCCTCGAACCCAACTCCTCAGCAGCGTTCATCGTCTGGGAGGACCTCTGGGCCCGTGACTTCGCCGAGGCCGTGCGCGGCTCCGGTGGCGTGGTGATCGCTGGGGAGCGAATTCCGCACGAGATCGTCGTCGATGCCCTCGCCCGGCTCGACAACGACTGAGCACGCCGACGGTGACATTCGGCTCTGCACAACACACCGCAACAACACGCCGGCACAACACACCGGCGCAACATCAGAACAGGAGCGAGCGGACATGATGCGACGACGCGAGGGACGACCTGGACTCGTCGGGACGATGGCCCGCACCGCAGTGATCGCCGGGACGGCGACTGCGGTGTCCGGGGGCGTGGCCCGACGCCAACAGGCCAAGGCCCAGCAGGCCGCCGATGCCGAGGCCAACCAGGAGCAGGCTGCTGCGCCTGCGCCTGCGCCTGCCGGTGAGGACATGGTCACCCAACTCAAGGAACTCGCCGAGTTGAAGGACCAGGGAATCCTCACCGAAGAGGAGTTCGCAGCCCAGAAGGCCAAGATCCTCGGAAGCTGATCCACACCGTCGGTCACCCGAACCGGCGGCCGGCCGGTCCCCATCGACGAGCTGAGGCCGCCGGGGACTCCTCCGGTTCGTGTGTCAGTCGGCGGTCGACTCGTCGTGTTGTTCGGCGGGGTCGATCTCAGAGCGAGCCGGCTCGAGATCCAACGATGCACTGTTCATGCAGTAGCGCAAGCCGGTCTCCGGAGGACCGTCGGGGAACACGTGCCCGAGGTGCGCCCCGCAGGATGCGCAGACCACCTCGGTGCGGGACATCCCGTAGCTGCGATCCACCCGTTCCTCGACGGCGCGGGGTGAGACGGGCCGGGAGAAGCTCGGCCAGCCAGTCCCCGAGTCGTACTTGTCGTCCGATTCGAACAGGGGCGCCCCGCACACCACGCAGCGGAAGACGCCGTCGTCGTGGTTGTCCCAGTAGATCCCGGTGAAGGCCCGTTCCGTGCCCGCCTCCTGGGTCACGTGCCACTGCAGGTCATCGAGCCGGGCGCGGAGTTCGGTGTCCTCGGGCCGGCGGTACGCAGAATTGTCGCTCACGATTTGAGTCTCGCACCCCCGCCAACCGGTCGGCCATGCAGATCTCCTGCGGGAACGGTCTCACAGCCCCCGGGACATCACCACCACCATCCGATCGTGCTCCGAACGACAACGCCGGGCGTCGTAGCGAAACCCTTCCGGGTGCTCCCAGTGAGCGAGGTCCTCAGGGGCGGTGGTCGGCTCGGCGAGAAGATGGCGAACGAGGGACCCCTTGAGGAGCTTGTTCCAGTGCGCCACCGTCACCGGTCGGCCGTCCCGGCCGGGTTCGACGAACTCGACGGTGACCTGTTCGACGTCGCACCGCGGTCGCCATGCGCCGTCGTGTTCGTTGGGGAGCAGGTTCCAGACCCGTCGCCCCGCGGTCAGGGGTTCGATCGCCGCAGTCAGTGGTTCGGCCCAGCGTCGTGCGAGTCGCCCGACCGGCGACAGCGAGGCACCCATCTTGAGCTTGTAGTCCGGCACGGGGTCGGACGGACTCACCGCTCCCCACAGGCCGGAGAACACCAATACGCATCGGCTCAGTCGACGACGGGACATCGCCGGCAGCGTGCCGACGTCGAGGGCGTCGTACAACACCCCCGTGTAGCGCTCCATCGCCGGGAGGGTCGGCGAGGTTCGCACGTCCCTGTTGGCCGCAGTCGCGAGTTCGAGAGCCGATCCCTTGACGCCGAGGAGCGCCCGGCGCTCCGCTTCGGGGCGACGCATCGCATGCTCGAGCGCCACGAGCACCTCGAGTCGCACCTCGTCGAGATCGAGCGCCATCGTCCCTGGCGTCCACGACGCAGCGGTACCACCGACGGCCTTCGCCTCCGAGGGCGGCAACAGGATCAGCGGGAGCGCCGCCCGACCGCTCACGGCGACTGCCGAGCTTCCATCGTGTCGTCGGCAACGAACAGCGCCGAGACGTCGACGAAGTCGAAGTCCTCGACGCTCAGCGTCCGGAGGGTGTCGATGTCGGCATCGTCCCACCGGGCGTCCGGAGTTCCCCGCAGCGTGAAGAACCCACTCGTGTCCGAGATCACCACACCGTGGCGTTGCATGGCAGCGGCGATCACCTTGGCCTGGGGCCCGAGTGCGGACATGTCGACATCGGAGCGGAGTCGCATCCATGCGCCCATGGGTGGGGCATCGGGGTCGGTGGACACGCCGTCGGTGGATCGCGCCGGCCACACCCAGTCCTCACGGCGGCTGATCGGCGTGGCGCCGAGCACGACGTGGTCGAGCGAATCACTCGCCACCTCGTCGTAGGTGATCGTCCCCGGAAGCAACGGCAGACCTGCGGCAATCGTCTTCCCGCTGGAGTAGCCGAGGTCATCGAGATCCCACACGGCACCTGAATCCGCCTCCCAGCGACCGAACCAGCGACGCAGAGCGAGGAGTTCCCAGGAGGTGTTGGTCTCGGGTTCGTAGCCGACGTAGTGGTTGTCGATCCCGTAAGCGGGCATCGACTCGATGTAGGCGGGGTCGGTGATCGGATACGGGCCCGGCGACGAGGATGCCGGCCAGAGGGCAATCGCCACGTCGTAGCGGGGCGTGTCGGGGCGCACCACGTTGAAGGGAACGCCGAAGACCACTCCGAGCGTGGGACGACTCTCGATGCCCGGCACGAGGCCGAGCGCTCCGGCGTCGTCGCGCTGGGAGTTGACCCACCGCTCACTCTCAGCGGCCACCGGAAGGGCATCGACCCTGGAATTGAAGAACGACTCGGGCGGCACCAGGGCGGGCAGGGGCGGGAACTCCGGCGTGCGGAAGGAGATCGGACGGTTCGCAACGATCATCGGCACTGCGACCACCACCAGCACTGCGCCGATGATCAGCCCGGGCGACCACCAACCCTGCGACGGATCCTTCCTTCGACGACGCCAGCGCAGCACGGCGGCAACGAGCAGCACCACGGCGGCAGCGACGACGAGCCAGACACCGACGACCAGCACGAACTGGTCGGAGCCGGGCAGGCGCATCGCCGGTCCGTCGACGCTGTCCACTTTCTCGACGTTAGCCCTGACCCCGACACGACCCGGAGCGGGGTAGTTTCATCAGGGCCGTCCTGCTCGAGCAGCCGGAAGCGCCGGCGCCACGGGGGACTCGGGTCGTCCCCGGCGGCGCAGGATCCGGGGACTTGAAGTCGGGGGTAACAGAATCTGGGACCACAGAGACCGGGTTGTTGAACCCGGGGGAAACGGAGGCGAACGTGTCGGACCAACCCACGCTCGAGGAGTTCCGGGCAGAGGCCACCGAGTTCCTCGAGGGTCGGGCCGAACGGCGGCCTCCCGTCACCGAATTCGTGTGGGGTGAGGGATCGGATCAGATCTCGGTGTTCGACGAACGGGACCGCGATGCCGAGGCGGCTGACGCCGAGCTCGCCCGGAGTTGGCGCCGGGACCGCTACGACCACGGGTTCGGCTGGATCACCGGACCGGAGAAGTTCGGTGGCCGGGAACTTCCAGCGGCCTACGAGCGGGAGTACCTCGCCGTCGAGCAGGAGTTCCGAACGCCGAACATGGGCGTGTTCACCATCTCGCTGGGAATGGTTGCCCCGACGATCCTCGCCCACGCCATCCCGGAGGTGCAGGACCTCTACCTGAACGACCTCTACCGAGGCGATCAGGTGGCGTGCCAGTTGTTCTCCGAACCCGGATCCGGCTCGGACCTGGCGTCGCTGCAGACTCGTGCCGAACGAGACGGCGACGAGTGGGTGCTCACCGGCCAGAAGGTCTGGACCTCCGGAGCCCATTTGTCGGAGATCGGCGAGATCCTCTGCCGCACCAATCCGGATGCCCCGAAGCACCGGGGTCTGACGGCGTTCATCATTGACATGCGCGCCCCCGGAGTGGACATCCGACCGCTCCGGCAGATGACCGGCAGCGCCAGCTTCAACGAGGTGTTCCTCGACGAGGTCCGCATCCCCGACACGCACCGACTCGGCGAGGTCGACGGTGGGTGGGGGGTGGCGCTCACGACCCTCATGAACGAGCGGGCGTCGATCGGTGCGGGGACCGGCGGATTTGCAGGGCTGTTCTCCGCCCCACGCCTTCGGGCGACGCTGGAACACTTCGATTGCGGCGACGACGCTGTCCTCCGAGATCGGGCGGCTCGGCTCGTCAGCGACTTCACGGTCGCCTCATGGAACAGCCAACGGGCTCTCGACGCCATCAAGGCCGGAGGCCTGCCCGGCCCCGAGATGTCGACCGGCAAGCTCGCCCTGAGCAACAACCTCGTGGCCTACAGCGAGTGGCTCGCCGACGTGCTCGGGCCCCGCATCCAGGCTGATACCGGGGAGTGGGGCACCTTTGCGTTCTCCAAGCTCCTGCTCGGGGTCCCGGGGATTCGAGTCGCCGGCGGCACAGACGAGATCATGAAGAACATCATCGCCGAGCGCGTTCTCGGTCTCCCCAAGGATCCCGGGATCGACAGTCAGACTCCGTTCAAGGACCTCGCGGTCAACCCGCTCCGGAGCTGATCGTCGGGCCTGATCCGCAGGTTCGGCCAAGGGAGCCGGTCCATGTAGGACCACGAGCGACGGTGGATCGCCGTCGGGCCGTAACCGGCGAGGGCGATCCGGTGCCGAGGGCTCGGGTAGCCCTTGTTCCGCTCGAAGTCGAAGCCGGGATACGAGCGGGCATCGGTACGCATGATCCGATCGCGGGTGACCTTGGCGATGACACTCGCTGCGGCGATCGTCCGGCTCGTCACGTCGCCACCGACGATCGTGATGACGCGATCGTCATCGAGGAAGTTCCACGGACCGTCGAGCAGGATGCGGTCGGCCGCCACACCGAGTCCGTCGAGCGCTCGCCGGCCGCACAGGCCCATGGCGTCCGACATTCCGAGCGAGTCGCACTCCGCTGCGCTCACATGACCGACGGAGTACCGCTCGCACCACGAGGTGATTCGGTCGCACAACGCATCCCGCTGCGACTCGGGGATCTGCTTGGAGTCACGGATGCCGTTGATGCGCCGGTCCCGAGGCACCACGACCGCTGCGATCGTCAGCGGCCCGGCCCACGCTCCCCTCCCGACCTCGTCGAGGCCGACGACCACGTCGTGGCCAGAGGACCAGAGACGCCGTTCAACAGCGAGGTCCGGGGTCCGCTTCGACGCCACCGTTCGGGAAGGTAGCGGGCACCGAGGTGCGCTCAGGTGACCCAGGCTCTGAATCGGGCGAATACCACTCATCGCGGTCATCTGGACGATTTAAGTGAGAATCCACTAGCATTCGCTCCGAAGACGGCGTACACATCCACTACGAGATCGACCAGAGTCGAGCTACTCAGGCTCCAGGGCCCGCTCGGGGTCAATCCGGCGGGTGCGAAGCATCCCGAACACAGCGAGAAGCGAGAGCCCAGGAAGGGATCGGACGTGAGCAGACGGCTGGGAGCGAGCAACCGGAACCCCGCCACGCGGTGGCCCGGCGTGACGGCCAGCCGACGATCCGTCGACCACACCGAACTCGACGTCGACGATCTCGTCGAGGTACGCAGCCGGTTCGACAACCGCTGGACGGCCGGCTTCGCCATCACCGCCATCCGCGCCGAGGACTGCCAGATCCGGCGGATCACCGACGACACTCCGCTCCCGGTCTGGTTCGCCCTCGAAGACGTTCGACCCGCCGACGCCGCCTGACATTGCGAGCCGGGTGTCACGTTCGGGCGTAAGCTCCCGCACATGACCGAACAGATCGAAGCTCTCGACCCGCTCGAGGCCGACCTGTTGCTCGGCTCGACGATCATGACCGACGAGGGGCGTCAGGATCCGTATCCGGCCTACGCCCGACTGCGAGCCGGCGGCGGTCGATGGACCAGTGCCTTCGGCGCCGTGGGACTCGCAGGCTACGAGGACTGCACCGCCGTCCTGAGGAACCCGGCGCTCGGCCGACCCGAAGCCGACATGGACATGTCCGAGACCATCTCCGGTCGGCAACGTCGAGTCGATCAGGACACGTCGACGATGCTCATGTTGAACCCGCCCGACCACACCCGCATTCGGGGACTGGTCAGTCGGGCGTTCACGCCGAAGCGGGTCGAGGCACTCCGACCAGAGATCGATGCGCTGCTCCAACCAGTCGTCGACCGAATCGCCGAACAGGGCGGCGGCGACATCATCGCCGAACTCGCCATCCCGTTCCCGGTCGCCGTCATCAGCGAACTGCTCGGTGTTCCACGGGAGGGCAACGAGCACATCCAACCGCTCGTACGGGCGATCACCGCCTTCGTCGACCCCGCCTCCACCCCCGAGGCGATCGCCGAGGCCGAGTCCGCCGGAATGGTCCTCGCCGGTTACTTCACCGAACTCATCGACGAGAAGCGGGCCACCCCCGACGACCGACTCCTCTCGGCGTTGATCGAGGTCGAAGAGGCAGGCGACCGGCTCACCACCGACGAGCTGCTCGCCAACACCCTGTTGTTGTACGCCGCCGGATTCGAAACCACCTCCAACCTGATCGGCAACGGCCTCCGGCTCCTGATCAAGCACCCCGACGAGTGGCGCAAACTGTCCGACGACCGCTCGCTGCTCAGCTCGGCAGTCGTCGAGATCCTGCGCGCCGACTCACCTGTCCAACTCAATAACCGAGTGGCGCTCGAGGAGGTCGAGCTGCTCGGCGAGACCTGGCAGCGTGGGTCCTCGTTCATCGTGCTCCAGGGATCGGGCAACCACGACGAACGGATCTACCAACGGCCCGAACTCTTCGACGTGACCCGATTCACGGGCGACGCGCCTCCCCCGCTGAGCTTCGGCTACGGCGCACATCACTGCCTCGGCGCCCACCTCGCCCGGGCAGAGGGTGAGCTCGCCTTCGCTGCGCTCCTCGACCGCTTCGAGGAGTTCCACATCGACGACCCCGACGGACTCGGCCTACCCCGATACCGGCCGAGTTTCACCCTCCGCGGACTCGAGTCGCTCCCGGTCGTCGCCACCATGGCCAAGTAGCCCACGCCTCGGCTGCACCATTGCCGAGTGCCCGCGGTGCCGTCCACGGTGCCACGGCGTCGCCGTCAGCTGAACGAACCCGATCCAGCGTCCTCATCCGGGTCCGACACGGAGACCAGGGCGGGTCTGAGCAACGCCTCGCCCGACCAGCCGACGCCGCGCCACGACGGGTCCAGTCCCGGAACCCGGACGCTCGGCACCGGATCCTCACCCAGGCCAGCAGCGGGTTCGATCTCCCAGAGGAGCGCCGGACGCTCTCCGTGCCAGCGCAACGACCACGACACCGGCCCCCACGCAGTCCACACACCCCGGACGTCGATCGGGATCCCGAGCCACTCCGGGGACACCTCCGAGAGCAGATCCACACCATCAGGTGAGTCCGACGCCGCCAGCGCAGAGGCCCATGTCAGGAAACGGACCATGGCGACCGCATCGAACGACCTCGACCCCACCGGCACCACCGGCCCACCGCTCGTCGAGCCACTCGCCCCGACGTCGGCGACGAGATCCTGTGCCGCTGACACTGCGTCTGCAGCCACCTCTGGCTGACCGGCAGCGAGGAGGCCGGGCACCACCGCTCGCAGCGCACCCGCCGCCGCACTCGTACCGACACCGGCATCGGCCCCGTGTCCCCGCCTCAGCCTGCGGACCGCCACTGCGATCGGTGCGACGAGCTCATCGACGTGCGCCGACGCCGCCGGCCCGTTCAACACGCCGGCGGCCGACCACAACATGGCCACGCTCCCATCGGAGCGGTCGCCCAGTCGACACGAACCGCCGATCCGCTGTTGGCCTGCCAGCGCCCGAGCGACCGGTGCCAGCAGATCGTGCGCCCCGCAGCGGTACGCCGCCGCAGAGACCATCGCCGCCCGAGCGGCACCGGAGTCCTCAGACTCACGACGTCGGCGTTGCAGGCACTCGGCGATCATGTCGGTACCGGCGAGCAAGAGGGCCGAGCCGGCGGAGCGGTACGCCGTTGTCCACTCGGTTCCTCCGAGTTCGACCGACGCGAGCCCTGCCACGTGCGTACCCCAGCCAGCGACGACCTCGCTCAGACCGGGCGCACTCCACGAGTCGGTGGAGTCTCCGTGCATGCCGCCGACCAACGCCCGGACCGTGACACCGTGAGGGAGTGCCACCACGGCTGCCGCCTCGATCCGACCGTCACGATCCTCACCGGCAACCGGTGGCACGGAGTCATCGCCGTCGGCCAGCCGCTCAGCAACGCTCGACCCGCCCGGATCCGAAACGGACCTGCCGATCACGGCCCGGGCGATCGGACGGTCGAACCGGAGCACCACCCGCCCGTCGATCTCCAGTGTCGATCCGATGATCCGCACCGACACCACCCGACCGGAGCCATCGACCCGCTCCGGTCGCACCACCAGCGCCAACGCCACCGGGACTGCCGAGACGTTCTCGACCTCGAGAAGCACCGACGGAGCGGATCCGACGCCGACCGAGGCCACCACGCCACCGACACGGGCCAGGACGTCACCCCCGGGAACCCTCACGGCGGTCTCCACGACGGGAGATGCCTCGATGAGTCGTTGACGGGTGGTCACCTCCGTCGACAAGCGGTGCCATCGGTCCTCCGCTCCGATCCACCAGTCGAGGGTCCAACGCTCCCCGACGGGCGCAATGGCGCCGATCGCACCAACGGTGTCGACGATGGCGAGCACACCGGAGTCGATCGTTCCCACCAGCGCCCCAGTGGAGCCGGTGGCCGCAGATGGCGGATCGGAACCGACGGCGCTCACGTCTCGCAGGCTACGGCCGGGCGGTCAGACCGACGAAGTCCCCAACCGAGGCACCACGATCGCCGGATGCTCAATACGACAGCCGTGAGAACTCGACGCCGCCGACCTGCCTGCGGATCAGCCCACGGTAGGCGTCCGACGCCGAGAGCCCTTCGTGGCAGACGGCGTACACCTCTGAGGAGATCGCCATCTCCACGCCGTACTCCGAGGCGAGTTCCATCACGACCTTGGATGTCTTCACACCCTCAGCGACCATGTTCATCTCCTCGATGATCTCAGCGATCGTCCGGCCCCGTCCGAGCTCCTCGCCGACGAACCGATTGCGGGACTGCACCGACATGCACGTCGCAATGAGATCACCCATCCCGGCGAGACCGGAGAACGTGGCGAACTTCCCACCCATTGCCTCGCCGAGCCGGGAGAGCTCGGCGAGTCCCCTCGTGATGACCGCCGCCTTGGTGTTGTCGCCGGCACCGAGGCCATCGGCCATCCCTGCGGCAATGGCGATCACGTTCTTGAGGGCGCCTGCGACCTCACATCCGGTCACGTCCGGGTTGACGTAGACCCGGAACAGGTTCTGGTGGAAGATCCGCTGGAGTTGCTGCGCGACGACAGGGTCAGGACTGGCGATCACCGCTGCAGCGGCATCGCCAGCCAGGATCTCCTTGGCCAGGTTCGGCCCGGTGAGCACAGCCGCCGGGTGGCCGGGCAGGACCTCGTTGATGATCTGGGTCATCCGCAGACGCGTTCCCTGCTCGAAGCCCTTGGTCAGCGACAGCACCGGCACCCACGCCCGGACGTGCTCGGCGCACGACTCGAGGGCGCTGCGGAATCCGAGGGAGGGCACTCCCATCACGAGGACATCGGCGGACGAGACCGCTTCGGCGAGATCCGATGTCGCTCGGAGGTCCTCGTGCAGTCGGTGGCCGGGGAGGTACCGCTCGTTGCTGTGCCTCGTGTTCACCTCGTCGGCGAGATCCTCGCGCCGGGCCCACAGCAGGGTCGGGACGTGCTGGGCGGCGAGGTGGGCCACGGTGGTCCCCCACGACCCCCCGCCGATGACTGCGACACGGATCCGCATGGCCCGGGACCCTACGCTGAGCGTCGGTGTGCGCGCCCGATGATCCACAGGAGCCGGCAACGGCGGGGTCACCGGTCCTGCTCGTGCCGCTCCAGTCCTTCAGGGTCGCCAAGTCCCGACTCGAGGGCGTCATCGACGCAGGTGAACGCCGACGCCTCGCCGAGCGACTCGCCAGCGGCGTGCTCGCTGCCGGACTCGGTTGGCGACGACTCGTCGTGACCCACGACGACGAGGTCGCGCAGTGGGCCATTCGCCGTGAGATCGGTGTGTTCCGCTCCGATCGACGGGGACTCTCTGTCGAGGTCGAGCACGCCTACTCCGAGTGCGTCAGCACCGGGTCGTCGCGCATCACCGTCGCCCCGGGGGACCTGGCGCGCCCCGGTCACCTGCGACACGTCGTGTCGACCGCAGTGGCCTCCGACCCCGGTGCCGTGGTGATCGTTCCGGACCGTTCGGGCGACGGCACCAACGTGTTGTCGCTGCCACCGGCACCCGGCTTCCGGTTCCACTACGGACCGGGTTCAGCGGCTGCCCACCAACGGGAGGCCGCAGCGTGCGGGCTCCCGATCGTGGTGGTCCCCGATGCGGATCTCGGCTGGGACGTCGACCTGCCTGCGGACCTCGCCGGACTCGATCCCGACTCGGGTGCCACACTCTGAGCGTGGTCCGACGAGCCGAAATCTCCGACAGACCCCCACCATCGTCGATCGACCTCGAGACGCCACGGATCGCTCTGGTGATTGCTGCGCATCCCGACGACGCCGAGTTCCAGTGCGGCGGAACGCTCGCCAAGTGGGCCCGACTCGGTGCTGCGGTGCACCACCTGGTGCTGACCGACGGATCCAAGGGAACCTGGGACCGGACCGCTGATGTGGCTGCGCTCGTCGCTCGCCGCCGGGACGAACAGGTACTCGCAGCCGGGATCCTCGGCGGCGGATCAGTCGAGTTCCTCGACCAGACCGACGGCGAACTCTGCGCCGACATCCCCACTCGGGACCGGGTGTGTGAGGTCATTCGCCGCATCCAACCCGACGTCGTACTGGGTCACGACCCGTGGAAGCGATACCGACTCCATCCGGACCACGCCGCAGCCGGACGGCTCTGCGTCGAGGGAATCGTCGCCGCACGCGACCCGTGGTTCGCTCCGGACCAGCTGCGGGACGGACTCACTCCGCACCGACCACGGGCGCTGCTCCTGTTCGAACCCGATGCGGCCGATCACGCCGAGACGTTCGAGGAGTCCGACCTGACCCTCAAGATCGAGGCGCTGCTGGCGCATCGAAGCCAGTGGGTGACCACGCACCTCGCCCGGAGCGGACCGGGAACGGCTGTGGATCCCCTCGAGCGTTTCCGGGAGCGGGAGGTCGAACTCGCCGTGGGTGCCGGTCGCTGGGCGGGAGCGTCGCTCGCCGAGGCGTACCACCTGATCGACGACGAACTCTGAACGTCCCGGCTCAGCCTCCGGGCGCAGTCGTGGTCGTGCTCGACGCCGACGGGGCGAAGTCAGCGGGATCGAGCCGGGTGAGGATCCGGTTCTCCACGGTGTCGAGGAACTGCTCCGGTGACTCCTCGAGTCCGGTCACCGACACGGCGAGCAACAGGTCACCCACGGCGAGGATCGTCCACTCGGTGACACGGAGCGGTTCCTCCAGCGACCGGTAGGTGGCGCCGACCGAATCGGTGATCGCCGGAGAACCCGGCGGATCCTCGATCCGCGAGCGGATCGGTCCGCTGAAGCCGCTGGCGTAGAACTCGTCGCAGTCCTTCAGCGCCCGATCGACCTGAGCCACGTAGTCGCGTCCGGCCTGCCACTTGTCGATCCGGAGTGACTGACCGATGAGCACCGATCCGGTGGACGGGTTCTGGAACACGACCACCTTGTCATCGGAGAGGGCAGTAGGAAGCTCGACGGTGGTCCCGCAGAACGTCGAGCCCAACAGTCCGAACCCGCCGAGAGCCGGGTCACCGGGAACCCACTCGACCGGCAGGTCCTCTGCGGCGACGAGGGCCGACTCGGCCTCGAGCTGGCCGACGAGGTTGGCCTGATCGAGACGGATCGCTCCGCTCGGACTGAACTGCAGGCGACTGATCGGGAAGGACAACACCAGACCGAGCGCCATGCCGCTGACGGCCAGCAGCAACAACAGGGCAACGACACGCGCCAGCTGGAGTCGAGCGCGGTAGAAGGCTCGGACGATCGGACCACGAGGCTTGGCCGGACGGCGCTGCCGGGCCGTCGGCGGCGTGGAGGTCGCAGTCACGACGTCACCCCCTTGGCGGCAGCGGGTCGGGTGTCGGAATCGGCGTTTCCACCGAAGTGATCCTCCCACGCCGCCACCTGCTCCTCGGAGATCTTCTCGAACAACAGGCCCGGCGGAACCACAGGTGCACTCGGCCTGACGGCGGCAGCCGCAGCGTGGACGAGTGTCCCGTCGAGTGGACCGACGCCGTCGGAGGAGCCGAGCAGGCAGACCCGCAACCGTTCCGAGGTGTGGGGGATGAACGGTGCCGAGGCCACGGCGTCGACGAGGGCGAGGGTGAGTGCGGTTCGCAACGTGCACGCTGTGCGATCACGGTCGACCTTGATGGTCCGCCACGGCTCCCGCCGCTCCAGATAGATGTTGCCCTCGGCCCACAGCGCCCGAAGCGCAGCGGTCGCCTTGCGGAAATCGAGCGCGTCCATGTGGTGGAGGTACTCGCCGAGTTGGACCTCCACCGCAGCGAGCGTCTCCGCCTCGACGTCCCCGGGTTCACCGCCGTCCGGCACGACCTCACCGAAGTGCCGCACCACCTGGGTGATGGTCCGGTTGACGAAGTTGCCCAGGGTGGCAACGAGATCCTTGTTCACCGCCTCTGCGAACAGCGGCCACGTGAAGCTCGTGTCGTCCGACTCGGGTGCATTCGCCATGAGGTACCAGCGCCAGTAGTCAGCGGGGAGCAGTTCGAGGGCGTCGGACATGAACACGCCACGCTGATCGGAGGTGGAGAACTTCCCCCCGTAGTACGTCAGCCAGTTGAACGACTTCAGCCGGTCCACCAGCTTCCACGGTTCGCCCGAACCGAGGATCGTGCCCGGGAACCCGATCGTGTGGAACGGGACGTTGTCCTTGCCCATGAACTGCGTGTACGTGACGTCCTCGGCGCCCCGGTCGGTTCGCCACCACCGGTCGAACTGCGACTGAGCCTCCTCGGGAAGGAACGTGGCGTCGGCCCACTCCCGGGAGGCTCCGAGGTAGCCGATCGGGGCGTCGAACCACACGTAGTAGACCTTGCCGGCAGCCTCGGGGAAGATCGTCGAATCGACGGGGAACCCCCAGGCGAGATCTCTCGTGATCCCCCGGTCCTGGAGTCCCTCGTCGAGCCACTTGTAGGCGATCGACCGGGTGAGCACCGGCCAGTCGACCTTGGTGTCGACCCAGGCCCGGATCCGGTCCGCCAAGGCGGATTGCAACATGAACACGTGTGCGCTGTTGCGGACCTCGAGGTCGGTGCTCCCCGAGATGGCCGACCTCGCGTCGATCAGCTCGGTCGGATCGAGTTGCTTGCCACACCGTTCACACTGGTCCCCCCGGGCCCGGTCGTAGCCGCAGTTGGGACAGGTTCCGACCACGTAACGATCCGGCAGGAACCGACCCTCGGCGACGGAGAACACCTGCGGTGTGGATCGGACCTCGGTGAACCCGTGGGCGTGGAGTTCAGCGGCGAAGTGCTCGGTGAGCTCCCGGTTCTGATGTCGCGATGTCCGTCCGAAATGATCCCAGGACAGACCGAAGCGTTCACCGAGATCACGCTGGACGACGTACTGATCGGCGCAGTACTGCTCGACCGGCACGCCGGCCTGAGCGGCGGCGAGTTCGGCGGGCGTTCCGTGCTCGTCGGTGGCACAGATGGCGAGCACCTCGTGGCCGGCCTCGCGGAGGTAGCGCGCCGCCACATCGGCGGGAAGCATCGAACCGACCAGGTTGCCGAGGTGCTTGACGCCGTTGATGTACGGCAGTGCGCTGGTGATGAGGTGGCGAACCAAGGTCGGGAGGATCTCCTGCGCTGCTGGGGATCTGGGCTCCCCGTCGAACCCATCTGATCCTACGGGGCCACCGGGTGTGGCACCGGGCAGCTTCGCCAGCCCGCATCGTCGGAGCCACCGAGAGGTCCCGCCCGCAGCGACCGTAGGCTCCACCCATGCATCGATCACGTTCCGGGGTGGTGCGCGTTGCAGGCGTCGACGGATGCCGGCACGGGTGGGTGGTGGTGGTGGCCTCCGTCGCCGCAGACGCCACGGCGGACGCTGCGCCCGCCTCGACGTCGGGGCTGTGCATCGACTCGATCGTCGTCACCCCGACGATCGCACCGGTGATTTCCGACCCAGCACTGTCGTTGGTGGCGATCGACATGCCGATCGGTCTGCCGGAGCGCGCCGCTCGTGACTGCGATCGGGAGTGCCGGGCAGCACTCGGCCCCCGACGCAGTTCGGTGTTCCCCACTCCCGCCCGCAGCGTGCTCGACGCCCGGGACTACGCCGATGCTCTCGCCCGGCAGCGACACGCCACCGGCTCGGGCATCTCCTTGCAGGCCTGGAACCTCGTCCCGCGCATCGCCGAGCTCGATGCTGCGCTCGGACAGGTCAGCCGCCGCCGCAGCGACCGAATCGTCGAGACCCATCCCGAACTGGCATTCGCCACGCTCACCGGGGCTCCGATGCGCCATCCGAAGCGGACGACAGCCGGCAGGCGGGAGCGGCTCACAGCACTGCGCCCCCACGTGGCAGAGCGCTGGAGAAGGCGCTCGAGCGTCCCGACCGGTGCTGCGCCCGACGACGTACTCGATGCACTCGTCCTGGCGATCCGGGCGGCAGCGTGGTCGTGCGGCGGCCCGGTGGTCGAATTCGGCGACGGTCGCCGGGACGGGCGGGGCCGGCTGCTGCGTATCCGGGGGTGAGCGACCGGCGACGTCACGGGATCCACCTACGATGCGACGGTGTCCTCCGGTGCCACGACAACTGAACCCGACGCCACCACCGTTCTGGAGGAGTTGCCCCTCTACGGATTCGACATCGAGACCGACACCTCTGTCGACGGCCTCGATCCCACACGGTCACCCGTGGTCGCGGTCGCCCTCTGGGGCGGTCCGCTCGGGCTGCACGACGGATCTCCCGGGCACGTGTCGTTCGTCCTCGACGGCGAGGCGGCCGACGAACCCACCCTGCTCGTCGAGCTCGATCGGACACTCCTCGAGCTACCCGCCGGTGTGCTCGTCACCTGGAACGGTCGGCACTTCGATCTTCCGTTCATCGCCGAGCGGGCCCGACGACTCGGACTGGAGATCGGACTGCGAATCGACCCCGTCTCCGGGGAGGCGGCGTGGCACCACCACCGCCACCTCGATGGACTCCGGGCGTACCGGGCCGATGTCGGCCGGACCGTCGGCATCAGCTGTGCGCTCAAGCCGCTGTCCCGACTCGTCGGAGAGGAACCCGTGGAGGTGGACCGTACCCAGGTGCACCGTCTCGCCATCGATCTGCTCCAGGCCTACGTGGTGAGCGACGCCCGTCTCGCCCAGTTGCTCGTCAGCCGCCGATGGCCGACGATCGCCGGCTGGACCGATCGGGTGCCATCGACGGGACCGGTGAGCGGGTCCACGTCCCCGCCCGTCCGCGACACCTCCGTCACACCCGCCTGAGAGGATCCCCTCCCCGGGTCTCGTCGGACGGCACGCCCGGATCTCCAGCACCGTCGCTGCGTCGTCCCCACCGCCTGCGCCGGAGGGACCCGTGCGTCGTCCGACCCGACTCCCCACTGACACCACTGCCGCCCTGTTCGGTCTGTTGACGGCGATCGAACCGTTCACACTCGTTGCGCTCGCCGCCCCGGGCGCTCGTCGGGGCCGCCGAGACCACGAGGTCGCTGTCCGCGCTCTCCGGCCCGATCCGCGCTCCGGCGCCGCGAGTCTGTTCGGAATCCGGGCGCCGAAGGGTGCTCCCGCGATCGGCGTCTCGCTCGTCGGTACCGGTCGCCGCACGGCGCAGGCATCGTGGGAACGCCCACCTCCGTCAGCCCTGATCGACGGCACCACGCTGCACATCGATCTGGTTCTCGACCGTCGCCGCGGACACCAAAGTCGGATCCGCACCCGGGACCTCGACGGCACGCAACAGGTGCTGGAGGACGCACCCGGGGCCGGACTGGTCGTCGACGCCATGTACTGCGTGCTCGGGGTTCCCGTGCCCGGGTCGACTCCGTCGCACAGGAACGTGACCTTGGGCCTCTGGTCACATCGTCTTCTGGAGGCGCTGACGGCCGGAGGCACCCTGAGTTGGGCGCTGGCCGCCGCCCTGCACCCGGCGTCGCCGAGCGATCCCCGCACCCCCCTGTCACCGGAGGCACTCGTCGAGTCGGGCCGGCGCCTCGAGGCCTCGTGGTCCTGGAGTGGGTTCCGCCGCCTGGCGATCGCCGGGGAGGTGTCCGCCCCGGATCTCCTCCCCGACGAGGCCGCCTGGATGGACACCACGATGTTCGCCCGTTGGTGCGCTCAGTCGCTCCCGCCGGCGGCCGCCGCCGAGTCCGAGCTCCTTCGGAGCGGATCGGAGGCCGCTGCGGGCTTCTGTCAGGTCCAGCGCCTGCTCAGCTGAACCGGACTTACGTCGGTGCCCGTGGCAATCAAATAACCTTTCCGGCGGTGAGCGGGGTTCTCTTCGACGGGGTGACCAAGCGGTACGGCGATGTCGTGGCCGTCGACGGGCTCAGCCTCGACGTCCACGACGGCGAGTTCATGGTGCTGCTCGGGCCGTCCGGTTGCGGCAAGTCGACAGCGCTCCGGATGATCGCCGGACTCGAGGAGATCAGCGGCGGCACCCTGTCGATCGGTGATCGTGTCGTCAACGACGTCCCACCGCGCGATCGGGACATCGCCATGGTGTTCCAGAGCTACGCGCTCTACCCGCACATGACCGTGGAGAAGAACATCGAGTCGCCGCTCGTGGCCAACCGGACGGTCAGAGTGGATCCGGCCGAGCGCGCCACTCGCGTCGCCGACGCCGCCGCCACCCTCGGCTTGACCGAGTACCTCGGCCGCAAACCGGGAGAGCTCTCCGGCGGCCAGCGCCAGCGAGTCGCTCTGGCCCGGGCGATCG
>Ga0194132_10004220_pt1 | contig 24648 bp, 25 predicted proteins | sample TA2KigOf80mmetaG_FD_148612 | JGI IMG/M metagenome (GOLD analysis project Ga0194132, IMG submission 148612) | Freshwater microbial communities from Lake Tanganyika, Tanzania - TA2015054 Kigoma Offshore 80m | ecosystem: Environmental > Aquatic > Freshwater > Lake | place: Tanzania: Lake... | reverse complement strand
ATCGGCCCGGAGAGGTGGAAATCTTGAGAGAAAGGAGGCTGGGAGGGAGAGGTGTCGAAAGAACTGCTGGAAACAGGCATGTTGTCAGTTTTCGTTTTTGTGCGATGGTCGAAAGAAGCCATCCGCACTTAGCAGGTCCTTGAAGCGTGAATCGGTACGGAGCGCCGCGAGAGAGGGTGCGACGAGCGGTTCGGCCAGGGGCATGCCGCGCTTGAGTTGAGCTTCCAGTTCGGCGAGCGCCCGGGTCCGGTTGCCGGCAAATTCGAAGATCTCAACAATCGCCAGACCGGCGTGTGTGCCGGTGGGCTGGCGGAGGGCGCGTCCGATTTCATCCAGCGCTTCGCGGTGCCTGCCTTGATGGGCCAGGGAGAGCGCGTGATAGGCGCGGGCGATTGTGTGGCCCGGGTCTTTTTCCAGGGCCTGGCTGGCTGTCCGCTCGGCGCCTATGTGGGCGGCGCGGGCTTCCTCAGAACCCGGCCGCAGAGCGTGCAGGGCACGGGACAGGTTGGTCCAGGGGAGGTAGTCTTCGCGTGCGAGTTCCACTCCGTGGCGCAGGTTTACGAGTGCGTCGGAGCGGCATCCGCGGTAGAGATAAGCGCGGCCGAGGGTTGTGTACGCCATGCCGATTGGCTTGGACTGGATCGACTCGATCAGACGGCGAATGGCATCGTCGAAGCGGCCGGCTTTGATTTAGTCAAACGCCAGGTTGTGGAATGCCGAGGAGTTGGTCCCGTCCAGCCGGATCACCTCCAGCGATTCCCGTTCCGCCTCTACGAAGCGCGAGTGCTGCGAATAGAAATGGGCCAGCCAGCGGTGGGTCAACCAGCAGTCCTTTGCCAGACCGGCCGCTTCGCGCAAGATTGTCTCCGCGGGTGCCAATTCACCGGCCGCTTCGTGGATTGCCTAAAGGTGGCGGCGCGCTTCCAGGTCGAACGGCCAGGCCGCGATGGCTTTCCCCAGATGCTCCCTGGCGGCATCGTGGTTGCGGCTGGCACGCTCCAGTTCGCCCCACCGGCGCTCGGCACCGGCGAATCCGTAGCCGCGGTCGAACGTCGCGGCAATCTGATAGGCCTGGCGGGCTCGAATCTCCCAGCGGGGGTCCCGCGACTGGTTGAACTTCATTCGATAGGCATCGCCAAGGCCAACCTGGGCGGGTGCGAAGGCGAAGTTGCGGGTGGCGGCGGCGGACTGGTTGAAGAGCTCAGCGGCCCGGTCGTAGTTCCCGCCGTTCAACTCACCCAGGGCTTCGAGGAACACAAGAAAGGACGAGTCGTCTTGAGGCCCGGCGCCGCGCCAGTTGTCCCAGATCTTGGGGTCGAGGGTGATGCCGAGAGCATCGGCCAGGCGTTCCAAGGGCTCGGTGTGGAGGCGCCCGGACCGGTCGCGAGGGACGTGAACGTTCACGGTGCGCAGGATGAGCGGGGGATCTTCGCCGGTTCGAACATCGGGCTCACGCGCCCGCAGATGCACGGTGAACCCGCCCGGAGCCGACTCCACGTCGCCTTCGATGGCGAGTTGCATGCCCTCCGTGCGGCTCTCGCCGTTTGTGTTGCCCAGGTGCACGCAGAGAGTTTCCGGATGGGGAGCGACCCGGGCCCAGGACTCACGGAGATACTGCGCCAGCCCGGCGGCCTCCGCGCGCAATTCGGCGGTGGCTCCCTTGGGTTGAAACGTGGTCAATACCATGTTGCGCTTTTCGGGGAGGGGGCAGACCCAGGTTCCCGGCAGCGCACGGCAGGCGGCGCGGCGGGCGTTGCGGTGTAGATCCGGGCGAAAGACGAATAGCACAACGGCGCTGATTGCCAGCGCGGCCGCGACCGCGGCGGCCGCGGCGAATTTCTTCCAGTGCGGCGCCATGGGGCGGGCAGGCGCAAGAACCTGCAACTGCCGCAGGATGGCGTCGACGTTCTGGGTGCGCTTGCCGGGGCTGGGTTCAAGACATCCGGCGAGGATGGGATCCCACTTGCGGTTGACCCCCTTCTGGCTCACCGGGGCCGGGCGTATCTTGAGCTTCTCTTCGAGCGATGCCCCGTGGTGACTGGCGGTCCAGGGCACCTCGCCGGTCAGCATCTCGTAGAACAGCACGCCCAGCGCAAAGATATCGGTCTGAGCGGAGGCGGGCTTGCCGGTTAACTGCTCCGGCGCCATGTAGTGGACCGTGCCGGCGGCCTGTCCGGGTCCGGTGAGTGTTGTGCGGCCTTCCGGGCTGCGCTCTTCCTGGGCCAGGCCGAAATCGGTGATTTTCCACTCGCAGGTCTGGCCGGTGCTGGTGCCCATGACGTTGGCGGACTTTAGGTCGCGGTGCACCAGACCCGCTTTGTGAAGCGCCGAAAGGCCCTGGCAGATGCCGGTGGCAACTCGCAGGGACGTGGGGTGATCGAGTGGACCGGACCGGATCACCTCGGCGAGGCTGGGCCCTCCGAGCAATTCCATCGTGAGGAAAAGATAGGTGGAGCCCTCATGGATGAACTCTCCAGCTTCCTCCACGCGGCAGAGGTTGCGGTGAGAAGCCCGGCGGGCGTTCTGAATTTCGCGTTTGAAGCGATCCTTCCAACCCGACCGCCCGGCGAATTCACCGCGAATGGTCTTGAGAGCGACTGCGGCACCATCCAGCAGGCTGTCGCGTGCCTCGTACACTTCGCCCATGCCGCCCTGGCCCAGGGAGCGGACGATCTCGAAACGTTCATTGATGATGCTGCCGTTGCTCAGGAGGGGGCCCTCCGGCTGTAGTGGGGCGGGCTCACTCCACGGGAAATCGCCGGCGGCAAGCAGGCGCTCTACTTCTTTCCGGACGGAATCTGGCTGTATGCCGGCGACGAACGCGTCCCGTTCTTCGCGCGGAAGGCTGAGAGCTATATCGATGTACTCCTTGATGAGTTCGGGGTCGGGCTGCGACGCCGCGCCGGTAGCGTCGAAGGACATGGTTCTAAGAGGATAACCCGTGGCTACGCAGGTGGGCAACTCGCCCGGGAATCTGATCTAACTCTCAAACTCTTGCTTCAGTTCGAAGGTCCGGAGACCGGAAGCACGGCGGCGAGATCGAACCGCAGCCGCGTGTGTGCGTGGCGTAATGCGGCTTCGGCGCCGGCGGGTGTCGCCGCGAGGGCGAAGATGAAGCCGAGGTAGCTGGCTCCTTCGGGCAGCGGGATCATCAACTGGCCGGGTGTGGCGGTGATGATGATGTCCTCAACGCCCGGAACATGGCGCGCCTGGTCCACACCCTCCACGCCGCGGTAGATACCGCGGGCGGGAATGGGGATCATCATGACGCCGCGGGCCTCGCCGTCCGGCGCCGGCACCGCGGTCTCACCCAGGGCGTGACGAACCAGCACATCTTCAAGCCCCAGGCCGCCGCTGAACCGGACCGCTTTCGCGCAGAGCCCACCGATGGGCCGGGCGGCGATTTCAAGCATCCAGACGCCATCGTCATTCAAGCGGAACTCGGCGTGGATGGGTCCGTGGGTGAGGCCCAGGGCGCCCGCCGCGCGTTCGACCGTCGTTCGCATCAGGGCTTGAATGCGCTCCGGCGTGCGGGAGGGGGTGACGTAGATGGTTTCTTCGAAAAAGGGGCCATCCAACGGGTCCGGCTTGTCGAACAGAGCGAGAGTGGTGAGTTCGCCGTTGGTGAGTAGCCCTTCGAGCGCATACTCACTGCCTTCGATATAGGCTTCCACCTGGATGGTTGCGGTGTGCAATGCATCTTCGCGGGCGAACTCCGGTTGCCGCAACAGGCGCGCAATGCGATCGAAGGCCGCGACGAACTCCTGTTCGTTGTTGGCGCGGATGACGCCGCGGCTGGCTGAAAGGCCGAGCGGCTTGAGGACGCAGGGGTACGGCGCCTGGGGGGCGAACTCCGCCGGGTGCGAGTCAATGGGCGCCAGCGCGAACTCGGGTACCGCGAGCCCGGCCGCCGCGAACGCTTCACGCATGGCGTGTTTGTTCCGGCAAGTCTCCACAGCCGCGGGGGCGTGGCCGCGCAGGCCGAGCTTGGCGTTAAGATACGCCGCCAGGATCGCCGGCTTATCGCCCACCGCGACCACGGCGTCAAAGCGCGGATGAGCCTCAAGGAGCTGATCCGCCGAGCGCTGGGGCTGGTCGAAACGCACGGCGATGGCGCCATCGCCCCAGGGGTCATCCAGCACGTGGCAACGATCAGTGGCGAGGGTGACCGTGTGGCCCAGGCGCTGGCAGGCTTCGGCGAACATGCGGGTCTGGTAGCCGGTGGTTGCCGCTACCAGAAGGATTCGTTTCAAGGCGCCGCCGGAAGGTCGTAGAAGCGGTAGCGATAGGTCCAGCGGAACTCTTTGCCGGGGTCGATGGCGAATCGCACGTAGGGTTCGGGTGAAAAGACCGTCGGGATGGACCAGTAGACCAGCTTGAACAGCGGGATGTCCGCCGTGATGTGAACGCCGGCCCCGGCGGCCTTGTTTTCCAGGTGGAAGTCGTAGTCCGCGGCGGTGGGGCCGGCTCCCGTGAACTCACCGATCACGCGATCCTCGGAGCCTTGCTCCCGGGTGTAGCTGATGAGGCCGCCGTTTGATTGCACGACTCCGCCGCTGAACGCCCGGACAGGCTTTAGCTCCCAGGGGACCCTCACACTGGTGGCCGGGCCGGTCTTCTGCTTGTCCATCACGAAGAAGTTATGGTTGTACTGCTCGGTCTCGATGCGGCGGCGGCCGGTGTTTCGCAGCACGTGCTGAATTACCATGACGGGCTGGCCGGGTTCGAGCCGGACGGTCTTGGTGTAGCGGTAGGCGTAGCCGGTGGCGGCCAGTTCATGGGTGAAGGTCACCTGATTGCGGCCTGTCTTCACGCGCCAGCGGCCCGGGTCGACGATGTCGTAGGTTCGGAAGGCCTGGAATGGCGACGCGTCGGGCTTGCGCAGCGCGCCGATGCCGATGCGGATGAAGACGCCGCCGGGGGCGGCTTCCTCGAACCCGAGGGCGGTGTTCCGGGTGCGGAACTCCTCGACGGGCCCCATGATGGAGTCGTGGAGTGTCGGGTCATACCGCGGGAACCATTGTCCGAAGTATTCGTGATTCTTCGTGCGCAGAGAGGAGATCTGGCCCGACCAATCAAAGCGAGTGCCGCGGTAATAGCCGCGTTCGGCGTCGGGCAGATACAGATGGGCGTCGATCACGCCGTTTGAGATGCGCGCCGAGGGGAAGTCGTCAGCCGCCATGGCAGCCACGGCAAGCGCCGCGAAGAGGCAGGGTCGCATGGTGACACCCAGTGTACAATGACAGCTTCCATGACTCCACAACAGAAAGCCGAAAGCCTGGGCCTTGCGTTTACCAAACAGGAACCCGGTTACCTCAATCTTTGCATCCGTTCAGGGAATCAGCTGATCAGCTCCGGCCATGTCAGCACGATGAAGGGAAAGCTGGGTGCGGGCGTCGCCACCGCCGAAGGGTATCAGGCGGCGCGCGACTGCGCGGCGAAGATCCTCAATTCGGTGTGGAACGCGCACGGCACGCTGGATGGTCTGCGCGTCCTGAAGGTGCTGGGCTGCGTGAACTCGACGGGCGACTTCATTGAGCAGCATCTGGTGATCAATGGCGCCAGCGATCTGCTGCATGAAATCTTTGGCAAAGACTCCGACGGCTACCATGCCCGCAGCGCCCTGGGATTTGTGTCCCTGCCGACGGGGGCAGCGGTGGAAGTGGAAGCGATCTTTGAAATAAAGGGCTAAACGCTGGGAGGTGAAGGGCTAAGCGCCGTCCACGATGCGGCGAGCTGCTTCGAGGCGGCTCTGAAAGTAGTCGTCGAGACCCACGGTGTCGACGGCGCACACGAGAATGTTCACGCCTTCCTCGACGGCGATGCGCATAAGACCCGGGTGCATCACGGCGGTGGCGGAGAGCTTTCCCGCCGCCCGGATGGCCCGCAGGGAGCGGCGGAACGCGGCCTGCACTTCAGTGTCGTCAAACGCCAGGGGCTTGCCCATGCTGATGGACATGTCAGCGGGACCGACAAGGCCACCATCAATGCCCTCGGTGGCGATGATCTCGGCGCAACGGTCCACCGCCTCCGCGCTTTCAATCTGAACCAGAAGCAGGTTCTCGTGGTTCGCCCATGCCATGTTCGGCAGCTTCTCTCCAATGCCGTACTTCATGCCGCGGGTGGCCCCGTGAAAGCCGCGCTCGCCAACAGGTGGAAACTTGCCCCAGCGGGCCACTTCGCGGGCCTGCTCCGGCGTATTGACCATGGGCACCACGACGATGCGCGCGCCGGCATCGAGGGCACGCATGATGTCGCTGCGTGTTTGCCCGGCGATGCGCAGCAGCGGGATGGCTCCGCCGGCGACGGCGCTGCGGCAGAAGTTCTCGGCTTCGCGCGGATTGGTGTTGATGTGTTCCAGGTCGCCCCAGACGACGTCGAAGCCGCGCAGGCCGGCAAGTTCGGTGAAGGCGGGCCAGGCGCTATCCAGCGCGCAGCCGATCAGGGGTTTGCGCGCGGCAAGCAGGGCGCGCAGGCTTGTGGGCTCTGACATTCTCTCCATGTGTACCATGAGCAGTGTGCTTGAATCTTTGAAACGTTCGTACCGGGAGTTGTTGATCGACGGCGTCATTCCGTTCTGGCTGCGCCATGGTGTGGATTCGACGCATGGCGGTGTGCTTAACTGCATGACCGAAGAGGGCGTGCGGCTGGCCGAGGACAAGTACATCTGGTCGCAGGGCCGGTTCCTATGGACCATGGCCGCCTATTACAACCGTGTGGAACGGGACAAGCGGGTGCTGGATGCGGCTCGCGGGACGGCCGAGTTCCTGTTACGGCACGGCCGCGATGAGGCCGGGCGTTGGGTGTACCGCACGTCGCGCGATGGGGTGGTGATGGAAGGCTCCATCAGCATCTATGCCGATTGCTTTGCCATCTACGGCCTGAGCGAGTACTACCGGGCGGCTGGCGACCCGGCTGCGTTGCAGGCGGCGGTGGCTGGCTTCGAGCAGGCGCGCAGGCGAGTGGCGCAGCCGGGTTTCAATGACACGGCTCCCTATCGCATTCCTCCCAACCGGCGCCTGCATGCGGTGCCGATGATTCTGACTGAGACTGCGAACGAACTGGCCCGAACCACCGGCGATGCGATGATTCTTGAAGCGGCGCGAGGCTATTCATCGGAAATCTTTCGGTTCTTTGTGCAGCCCCAGCGGGCGTGCCTCTTCGAGTACCTGGACGGGGACTACCAGCCGTTGCCAGGGCCCGAGGGCAGGACGGTGAACCCCGGCCATGCCATCGAATCGATGTGGTTCCAGATTCACCTGGGCCAGACTCTGGGCGACGCGGCGCTGGTGCGGCAGGCGTGTCAAGTGATCCGCTGGCATATCGAGAAGGGGTGGGATGAGGAGCACGGCGGCATCCTGCTCGCCATCGATGCCGATGGCGGAGAACCGTACCCGGACAACTGGCACCGCAAGCCCTGGTGGCCGCACACGGAGGCCTTGTACGCCCTGCTGCTGGCGGCGAAACTGACGGGTGAGCCATGGTGCCGGGTCTGGCACGATCGCGTGCGCGAGTGGTCGCTTGTGCACTACACCATGACGGGGGCGGGCGAGTGGCGGCAGCGCCTGGACCGCACAGGCATGCCGATTGATGAAGTGGTGGCGTTGCCGGTGAAGGATCCCTTCCACCTGCCGCGGGCGTTGATTCTGATTCTGGGACTATAGCGATCTACGCGTACTCAATGAAGCCCAGGTTGATCTGGCCGATCTTCCGGGCTTTGCGGCGGAAGACACCCACGCCTTCGCGCGAGCCGCCGTCGTTGGTGTTGCCTTCGATGGTGGTGAGCAGGCCGCCGTGGACGGCCTCCACGATCCCGGTGTGGCCCGTGGTTGCCGAGGTCTTGAACGTGAACACCTGGCCTGGCAGCACAAGCTCCGGGTTGTCGATGGCGCTGGCGCCGGTGACCACCTTGATGCCGGAACTGTTGGCACGCCGCCAGAGTTCGTTCACTCCAGCCGTGCGAATGGCGGGATTTGCACGGCCCAGTTGCACGGCCGCCTGCTTGCAACACCAGTAGACGAAGCAGGCGCACCAGGCGAAGCTGCCCTGGCTCGGATCGAGCCCGGCGGACTTGATGTACTCATCCACCTTGGGTCCACGATTGGAGCCCGGGGGGACCTCCATCACGCCGACCTCGGCCGAGGCAACCGCGAGAAACGCCTTCAGCAGGGGAGATGGAGCCTCAGTGACGGCCTGAACGGCAGCCTGGCCAAACAAACTCTCCCAAGTCATCGGCCCAACGCGCCCATCTACTTCGAGGGCATGCCCGTTGCGATCGACCGAGCGCGCCTGGAACAGGCTGACGCCATCGACCGTTGGCGTTCCGTAGACGCCGTCTTCGGGAACGGGGCCGCATCCCAGCTGGTTGAGGCGGCGCTGAATGGCGAGCACGTCCTGAGCGCGGTTGGCGGCGCCGGCGCGGATGACGGCGCCCGGGAAACGTGGGGCAGTGGTGGGGGTCATGTGAAAACTATCCTTGATTCGAAAACGTGCACCGGGCGGCTTTTCCGCTGACCGCGCTACCCGGGCGGGGCGACGGAAAGGCCATCGCTCAGAACCTGTTCGGTTGCGCCGGCGACGTTGTCTCCTTCCTTCAATCCTTCCACCACTTCCGTGGTGGTGACATTCGAAACGCCCGTTCGGACCACGCGCCATCGAAGGACCGGACCGTCGAGAACATACACACCGGTCTGGCCGCCCTGCCTGCGCAGCACTTCCTTCGGCAGCACCAGTGTGTTCTCCACGCGATGCGTAAGGATGCTGGCGTTGATGTTGGCGCCGGGCAGCAGACCGGCCCCTTCCTCAACCAGGCAGACCACCTCGGCGATCTGCCGCGTGTTTAGGGCGACGATTTGTGGGGCGATGCTGGCCACGGCGCCCGTCCATGACCGTCCGGGAAGCGAGTCCCAGGTGATGGTGACCGGCAGGCCCGTGCGCACGCGGCCCAGTTCAGGCTCGTCGACAAACACCGTGACCCTGAGGTGTCCGGTTTCACCGATCAAGGCAATGGGTGTTCCCGGCGTCACATAGGCGCCGGGCCGGGCGTCCAACTGGTAAATCACTCCGGCCATGGGCGCTTTGACTACACCCAGGCCCAGGCGGCGTCTGGCGGCGGCGGCAGCGGCTTCCGCCTCGCGAAGACGGGCGCGCGCGGCTTCGGCCTCCGGCGGATTGGCAAGCGCGGCGCGGCGGCGGGCGGCCGATTTGAGATCGACGTCGATTGCCTGGATGCGGTCGCGAAGGGCGGCCAGTTCCTGCCGTGTGGCGGCCTGGCGCGCCACCAGACGCTCCACCGTGGCGGCCTCGCGCTCCAATGCCTCGCGGCTGGCTTGGAGGGCCGCCACACTGGCGTCGATCACCGCCCGGTCGGTTGGGCGGCCACCCTGTTCAAGTCCGCGGGTCTCGGCCTGCGCCTGGGCGATGCGTGCTTCGGCGGCCCGCAGCGCCTCCTCGGCGTCGTGGTTGGCGATGACCGCGAGCACCGCGCCCGCCGCCACGCGCTGGCCCAGTGCCACCGGCACGTTCTTCACCGCGCCGTCGCGTTCAGCCCGCGCCGCCATCCAGCGGATGGGCTCCGTTTTACCGTTCGTGGTGAGTGTACTCTCAAGAGTCTGGCGCGTCACGCGCACCAACGGAACCCGGGGCGGCGCGGTGCGCGTCCGGTAAACCAGCCATGCGCCTGTAACGACAATCGCCAGGGCGAGCACCACCAGCACGCGCTTCATGAATTCACCAGCACCGTCTTTCCGCCCAGACAATCGCGCACACACATCAGCGCTTCATTCGCCTGCGCCAGCGGGAATCGATGGGTGATTCCGCCGGCGAACCGGTGCTTCCAGTCCGTGCGCTCCAGCAAATCGATGGCGGCGCTGACATGCCGGGGCTCAAACCCCCAGGATCCAATCACGCGCAATTGTTTCCGGGTGATGGTGTGCGGGTTGAAGGCGATGTTGCCGGCGTCGGCGTACTGGCCCAATACCAGGTACTGGCCGCCATCGCGGGCCAGAAGAATACCCTCATTCACAGCGGCCGGGTGCCCCACGCACTCGATGACGCAGTCGGCGCCAAAGGGTCCCACGGCGGCGAAGACCAGTTCGCGGCGGGCTTCAAGCGAGGACACCTCATCAATATCGATGACGGCATCGGCGCCGAAGTCCCGGGCGATCCGCAGGCGATGAGGGGGCCCGCCGATCATCACTGTGCGCGACGCGCCAGCCTCCCGCGCCACCGCCAGCGCGGCCAGTCCCACGGGGCCTGAGCCCTGGATCACCACCGTGTCACCCGGCTGTACCGGCGCCCGCTCCAATCCGTGCAGCGCCGTGGTGAGAGCGCAGCCTCCGCCCAGCAGCGCTTCGGGGGCCAGCGTATCTGGCAGTTTGAACACCGCCGTGCCAGCGCGCAGGGCGATCATCTCCGCATAGCCGCCGCGCAGATGAGGAGCCTGGGTGGCTGGGTAGGAGATCCCGTATGCCTTCCGCGAAACGCAACGTGTCGGCTGGCGTTTCGTCTGGCAGTAGTAGCATTCGCCGCAGACGATGGAACTGGCCCATGTGACGCGATCGCCCACCGCCAGCGGCCCGCCGCGCCAGTCGCGTTCGACGCCTTCACCCAGAGCGGCGATGCGGCCCACGGTCTCGTGGCCCAGGATGACCGGCAGCGGGATGGGCAGCTCACCTTTCCACAGGTGAACGTCAGTGCCGCAGATCCCCGCCATTTCAACGCGGATCAGCAGTTCGCCGGGCGCCAGTGCATCGGGCACCGGGTATTCGTGAAATTCGAGCGGCTGGTGAGGGGCCACCAGAACAGCGGCGCGGGCAGTGGTCATGAGGCTTCCTTGTGGGTGCAGTGGTGGAACAGTAGCCGCCATTCGGCCGTGTGAATGCGGCGCGCCAGTTCCAGCAAGGCACCGGCTGGCTCTTCGCGCACCTCGTCGCAGAAGGCGATGAACCGGTGCGGGTCCCATACTTCGGGCACGCGAAAGCCTCCGCCGGTTTCGCCCACCAGCCGGACGGCCTCTTCGCGCAAGGCCGCGAACACCGGATGCGAGCCCAACTGGCGGAACCAGTAACCGGAGTTCCAGCTATCGGGTTCCATCCTGTGCACGATGGCATGCCAGTATCTGCCCTCGGGTGTTTCCAGGTCCTGCGCCACCGCGTGCGCGCTTTCGAAGGACCCCAGCCACACATACACCCCAGCCACCGCCCCGCGCGGCGACCGGCATCCCTGGAACAACTCCGGCGCCACCTGGGGCAGGCGCTTGGGTTTCTGGCCGAAATCCAGGTCAAGGAAGCCGCGCTTCCGCGAATCGAGAATGGCCTGCACGGCGGCTGCGTCCATATCCTTAATGACGATTGTGCCAGCTACAGCAGCCGGTCCAGGAACCGTTTGGCCGATTGAATGCCTTCGAACTCACTGGACTTTTCGCCCTCAAACTCAATGCCCACATAGCCCCGGTAGCCATGATCCAGAACGATCTTCATCATGCGGGCGAGATCGATGGTGGTGTCGTTGCCATCCGGCCCGAACTGGAAGCACTTCAGGCTCACGCCCTTGGCGAACGCCATCAGCTTGCGCACCGCTTCGTACTTGTCAACGCCCGGCGGAAAGTTGCCGAAATCGGGCAGGGTCCCGAAGTTAGGGCGGTTCACTTGGTTCATCAGCCGCACTACGACATCGGCGTCGGAGGAGATGCCGCCGTGGTTCTCGATGATGACGTTGACGGCCGCGCCCTTGGCGTACTCGCACAGACGATGAAAGCTCTCCTCGCAGCGGCCCAGGAAGGCATCCACCTCAGCGGGCGTTCTGGGTTCGGCGCGGCCCGGGTACATGTTCGTGCGAATGGCGTGGCCGCCGATCTCCGCCGTGATGTCCACCCACTTGCGATGGTTGTCGGCCGCGCGCAGACGCTCCGCCTTATCCACCGCGCCCATGTAGCCCTCGTCGTCGCACATGATCAGAACCGCCTTGGTGCCCGTGGCATTCATATTGACCTTCAGACGCTGCACGTAACCGGCGGTGGGAGACTCCCAGAGCGTGTTGACGAACTCCAGACCCTCGATGCCGAACTGCTCGCGGGCGATCCGCGGAAAGTCGAGGTTGGTCATCAGGCGGGAGCGGATGGCCTTGTGAACGCTCCATTGGGCCAGCGAGATCCTGAACTTTGGTCCAGGCCCGGCCGCCTTCGCCGCCTGCGCGGCGGCCCGCACGGCCGTCAATGGTCCCAGCGCGGCCGGTGCGGCCTGGGCGAGAAACTGTCTGCGGTTCATCGTCAGAATTGTAGCGGACCGGTCAGATACTGCGCACGCCAAGGGCGCCGATGTCGTCTACCCGCATGGCTTCTTTCATCACGAATGGCTCGCCATACTTTGCGCCAATCAGGTTTCCGTAAAAACGGGCCACGGCGGCCAGACGCTCTTCCGCCTCGCGCCAGGCAGGGAACAGCGCGGAACCCTCGGGTTGATCGCCATACTGCGAACGGTAGGCCCGAAGCGCCGCCATGCGGGCGTCGAACTGCCGTGTGACATCCACCACGAACGACGGTGTGACGTTGGCGTAGAGCGAAGCGTAGAGGATCTTGAACGGGCGGTGGGGCTCCGTGGAACTCTCAAGCTTCTTTAAGCCGGCCAGGAACGCCGCGTCGTAACCCAGCCGCGAACACACCACATGATCCGGATGGCGCCCTTCCCAATACGGCAGGATTAGCACACGTGGGCGCAGGCGGCGCAGTTCCCCCGCCAGGGTCATGCGGGCGGCCAGCGTGTTTTCGAGACGGGCATCCGGGTAATGCATGTTGCCGCGCCACTTCAGCCGCAGGTGCCGGGCGGCTTCGAGCGACTCATCCTGGCGCAGGTCCGGATCGCCGCGTGTACCCATGTCGCCCGCCGTAAGATCCAAGGCGCCGCAGCGGTAGCCCTGTTCCGCCATTCGAATCAGCGTGCCGCCGCAGGTCTGTTCGATATCGTCCGGGTGCGCGGCGACGGCCAGAATGTCAACCTCGGGAACCGATTCCAGCCACATGCTTGGCTGATGGCGTTCGCCTACCATCGCAACTCCGGACGGTGCCAGTAGCGGTCGTGCGTTTTCATGATCTTGATCAGACCCATGCCTGCCAGAAAGCCTCCGATATGGGCAAACCACGCCACGCCGCCACCGTGCGCCCCAAGCGACCCCACGCCATTCAGAAATTGCAGCCCGAACCAGAACAGCAACATCACCCAGGCGGGAATCTCCATGGTGGTCATGATGATCACCAGCGTCACCAGCGTGACGATGCGGGCATGGGGGAATTTCAGTAAATAGGCGCCCATCACCGCCGCCAGCGCGCCGCTTGCGCCCACCACAGGAATGTTCTCACCCCAGTTAAACGCCATGTGGACCAGGGCAGCGGCCACGCCGCCCAGAATGTAGAACCCAACGTATTGGGATCGATCCAGAATGTCCTCTACGTTGTCGCCGAAGATCCACAGAAACCACATGTTGCCGATCAGGTGCATCCAGCCGCCGTGGAGAAACATGGAGGTGATCAGTGTCAGGGGGCGGAAATACTCGGGGTCCGGCACTACGCCCCAGTACCGGATGAACTCGTTCAGCGAGTGCGGCTCAAGGGAGTTCTGATAGAGGAAGACCACGACGTTCAATACAATCAGCCAGATGGTCACCACCGGTGTGCGGTGGCTGGGCTGGTAGTCCCTTAGCGGAATCATCGGGCGGCCTTGACAGCGAAATCGCGATTGCTGCGGCGTTCCGCCCGCGCCATCAGCGCGCGAGCTTCGTCCAGGCCCGCCAAGCCCCCCCGTGCACCCAGCGCCGTGCAGTTCAAGGCGGCCAGCGCATTCGCCAGATCCAAAGTGTCGTTCATCGGCAGGCCCTTCAGCACGGCATAGCAGAAAGCGCCGTGGAAGACATCTCCGGCGCCCGTCGTATCGATACAGTTCACCACAAAGGCCGGCGAATAGGTGAACCGGCCGTTTTCAAGCGCCAGCGACCCGTGCGCGCCCAACGTCATGGCGGCAACCCGCATGCCGTACTCCTGCTGGATCATCGTCAGCGCCTTGAACGGGTCGCTCTGGTGCGTCCATTGCAGCGGGAACTCGGAACTGGTCACCAGATAGTCGATGTTGGGCAATACGCGGTCAAACCCGTGGTAGATCGTGTCGATGTCCACGGTCACTGGAATGCCGTTTTCCCGTGCGATTCGGGCGGCGCGCTCGACGGCTGGCGTATCGTGGCCGTCAATGTGCAGGAGGCGCGCGCAGGTGATCATCTCCGGGGCGATCTCCTCCGGTTCCAGGCGCAGGCACTCGCCGCGCTGCCACAGTACGGTGCGCTCGCCCGTGCTCTGGTCGATCAGGATGTACGCGGTCTGGTTCGCGCAGCCATGCCGCACCTGGACATGCTCAAGGTCGATGCCGGAGTTGAGCAGGCTCTCCATTTGGATGCGGCCGCGTTCGTCGTCACCCAACGTGCCGATGTACTTGACGCTTAAGCCCAGGCGGGCGCAAGCCACCATGGCGCTGGCCACCTGGCCGCCCGGGCTGAGGATCTCTTCCGCGAATGGGACCTTCCCGGCATAGGCCGGAAAATGGGGTAGCAGGATGAGGGTGTCGGTTGCGTTCAAACCGACGCCTGCCACATCGAAACGCTTCATTGTCTCAGCGTAGCGCGAAACTGGCCCGAAACCGCTTCGCGGCCCCGCCCGTGCCGCTAATTCACGACGTTGCGCGGCGCACCGGCAAGGAACGCGGCCAGATTCTCAATGGCTGTATCCAGCAGCCGGGCACGGGCTTCCCGCGTGGCCCACGCCATGTGTGGGGTAATCAGGCAGTTCGGCACGTTGTAAAGGACATGTTCCGCGGGCGGCGGCTCCACCGGCAGCACGTCGAGCCCGGCGCCGGCGATCACACCCTCCTTGAGCGCCTGCGCCAGGTCTTCGGGAACAACCAGCGGGCCGCGGGAGGTATTGAGCAGGAGAGCCGTTCGTTTCATCCGGCGCAGCCTGTCCGCGTTGATCAGGCCCCGTGTATCCGCCGTGAGCGGGCAATGCAGGCTGATCACGTCGGACTGTTCAAGCACTTCTTCCACCGTGCCCCAGCGGAAGCCTTCCCAATCCGGGGGATCGGCCTGGACGGCATCGCTGGCCAGCACCCGCATCCCAAAGGCGTTGGCGATGCGGGCGGTTTCGCGGCCGATGCGCCCGAAGCCGATAATGCCCATGGTCTTGCCGGAGAGTTCAAACAGCGGCGTGCGCCAGAAGCACCAGTCGGCGTTGCGAGCCCAGTCGCCCGTGGAAACGGCGTCGCTGTGCTGTTGGGGGCGGTGAATCAACTCAAGCAGGAGAGCGAAGGCAAGTTGGGCCACCGACGCGGTCCCATAGATGGGGATGTTGGTCACCGGAATGCCGCGCTCACGAGCGGCCTTTACATCCACCACGTCGTAGCCCGTGGCCAGCACTCCGATGTACTTCAGGCGGGGGAGTTGAGCCAGTGTTTCGGCGCGAAGCGGCGTCTTGTTGGTGAACAGAAAATCGGCATCCGCGGCGCGGGCCACGATGTCGGAAGCCGAGGTACGGGGGTGAATGACGGCTTCGGCAAGGCCGTGGACCGCCTCCCAACTGAGGTCGCCGGGGTTGAGCACATGGCCGTCAAGGACAACGAGTTTCATGGCTGTGGCTACTCCAGAACATGGTCGCGGAAGCCGTTCACGGTGAAATCGGCGCTGCGCACGTAGCGCAGCAGTTTGCCTTCACGTTCGCGTACCGAATCCACATTGGCGCGGATGGCGTCCTCGTGGCCGGCCGGGATGCCCAGAACGCCATTTTCGTCGCCGTGGAGCAGATCGCCGGGGCGAATCACCATGCCGCCAATCTGAATCGGGACACCCACCCGCACGATCCGGAAGTGGGAGTGGCTCACCACGCTGCCGCGCGCGAAATAGTGGAACTTGAGGGCGCGCACTTCGGGAAGATCCCTGACACCGCAATCGCTCACCAGGCCGGTGGCGCCCAGCCGGGTAAAGATGGAAGCCATCACCTCGCCGCAATGGGCGGCGTAGTCGCCGTGGCCGCCGATCTCCTGGAAGGCGATCACGGCAGGTTTTGGCGAGGCGTCCACCAGGCGGTACAGGTCGACGAACCGCATTAGATCAAGCGGTTCGGTGGTGGTCATGGACTCCACCTGGGCGGTGACGGCGTAACCAGCCATCCGGTCAAATTCCGGAAACAGGCACCGGATCTGGAGCGGCAGAAAGCCTTCGTGGCGGCCGCGGATGCCGAGCAACTCGATGGCATTCGAAAGCGTGGGTGAATCGACGGACCGCAGGTACTCGATCCAATCGGGATTGTGGGTCTGGGACATGATGTTAGGCGGTTCGTCGTGTATGGTATCGCAAACCGGGCGGGTGGCGCTCAAGAACGCTTCCTGTGTGCCGATAAGAACACGGAGTTGAGGTCCATGCACGGGAAAGAAGACCAGTTGCGCGGATGGCGGCGTTGGCTCACCCCATCGTTCGCGGATCTATTCTTTATCACTCTGCCGGTGTGGCTGTTCGTGGCGCCCGCCGACGGCTGGCGCGGACTGTTGGGCGATGGCGACACGGGCTGGCACATTCGAACGGGGGAGTGGGTGTTGGCGTACGGAACGGCTCCGCGGGTGGATCTTTTTTCGTTCTCGCGCCCCGGCGACCCCTGGTACGCCTGGGAATGGCTGGCCGATGTCGCCATGGCCGGGCTGCACCGTTGGGGCGGGTTGGGCGCGGTGGCCCTGGCGGCCGCCGTGGTGATCTCGCTGTTTGCTCTCATCCTGCTGCGGCATGTGATCTGGAGCGGAGCGAATGGGTTCGTGGGCCTGATGGTCACCTGGCTCGCGATCGGGGCGGCGTCCACGCATTTTCTTGCCCGGCCCCACGTGTTTACGCTCCTTTTCCTGGCGGGCGGACTGTGGCTGTTGGCGATTGATCGCAAGCGTCAGACGCCGTGGATTTGGGCGATGGCGCCGTTGACAGTTGTCTGGACGAATCTGCATAGCGGCGTTTTTGGCTGGATCGCCTGCCTGGGCCTGTGGTTTGTTTCGGATGTCTGGGTCGCCTGGAAAACGGGAATTCAGGTGCGGGCGCGGCGGACCGGGTGGTTGCTGGCGGCCTGCATTGCGGGCACGCTGGTGAACCCGTATTCGTTCGAGTTGCACCGCCATGTCTTTAGTTATATGCGGTCTGACTGGATTCGCGACATGGTGCAGGAGTTCCAGTCCCCGAGCTTCCGTTCCGGGAACATGCGGCTGTTTGAGATTCTGCTGATCCTGGGTTTGATGACCGTGGCCTGGCGCCTGTGGCGGGACCGGCGGTTCACCGGCGAAACGTTGATGGTGGTCTTTTGGGCGCACATGGCTCTGGGCTCGGTGCGGCACGTGCCGATCTATGCGCTGGTGGCGGCTCCGTTGATTGCGAGCGAACTGACCGGGGCCTGGCGGCGAGTGTGCCGGCACTCGCCGCGAAGCTCCCTGGGACGGGTCCTGTTCGATATGGGTGCGGGTCTGGGGCGTGCGATGGGGCGCTCAAGCGCCTGGGCGGCGCTGGCGCTGGCCGCGGCGGCTGGCTTTGCGGGCCATCTTGCCCTGCCCGGAAACTTCGACCCGGCCAAGTTTCCTGAAGCGATGCTCGACCGCCATCGCGGGGAATTGATGAACGCACGGATTCTGGCTCCGGATGAGTGGGGCGACTATCTCATCTACCGTGCGTGGCCGGAACAGCGGGTGTTTATTGACGGCCGTACCGATTTCTACGGTCCGCGCGTGGGCAACGAATACGTTCGGATGATGGAAGGGAAGCCGGGTTGGAACCGTTTGCTGGCCGCCCATGGTTTTACGCACGTATTGTGCCCGGCGACATGGCCTCTGGCGGAGTTGCTGAAGACACAAGGGGCCTGGCGCCTGGCGGATTCAGACCGGCTGGCGCTGCTGTTCGTCCGCGAGGGCGGCTCCGAGACGGCGCATCTATTGCTGGGGCCGGGAACCGCCGAAAGTAAGGAGGACAAGGCACCCCGATGAGGACTCAAAACCCCACAGGCCGCGAAGGCGCTTCCGTGAGACGGGGACCGGCCCTGTCCCGGGTGCCGGTGGGGCCCGTTGGCGGGGACTTGGCCCGCTACGTGTTGGGCGGTGGATTTCTGGCCCGTGGTGTATTCTGGCCCCGGAAGGTGGGCCGGGCCGGCGAAGCCACGGATGAAGTGCGGAAGGCGGCGTAGGGCGATGACCGGGATCGAATCGGTGGCGGTGGTGGTGGGATTGGCGGCGTCGGCGGAGGATCTTTGGCGCCGGCAGGTGTCGAACTGGATTCCACTGGTGGCGGTGACGGCCGGGTTCGTTTTTCATCCCATGGAGCGCGGCTGGAGCGGTCTTGGCTCGGCTGCGGGTGGCGCCTTGGGCGGATTCCTGATCTTTCTGGTTTTTTATCTGCTGGGAGGCATGGGCGGGGGCGATGTGAAGTTGATGGCGGGGTTCGGTTCTCTGCTGGGCGGCGGCCGGCTGATTGAGGCTGCGTGGCTGGCGGCGGTGTTCGGGATGATCGCCGCGCTCCTGACGTTGGGCTGGCACCGGTTGCGGCAGGGTGGATTCGAGGGGTGGCGCAAGGTGGCCATTCCGTACGCCCCGGCCATCACCGCGGGCGCATGGCTGGTGCTGCTGGCACACCGGCGGGGGGCCTGAGAGCGGCATGGGACTTGCTGAGGTGCATTGCGTGGATACCGGGGAGATGAAGAGGAGATGGAATGGATAAGCGCTTCCTGACAGTTCTGGGCGTGAGCCTGCTGTTTGCGCTGGTTGTGTCGGGCCTCTTCTACAAGCTCTCGGCGGGCGGAGTGAGCAAGCCGGCGGCGCCGGTGGAGATGAAGGATCTGGTGATTGCGGCCAAGCCGCTTGGGCCCGGTGTGACCATCAAGCCGGCGGATGTGAAGATCAGCAAGGTTCCAGCGAGCCAGCTTCCGCGAAACAGCTATTCGAAGGTTGACGAGGTGATCGAGCGGAGCGTGATCAACCCGATTCTGCTGGATGAACCGGTGCTGGAGGGCCGCCTGGCGGCCCGGGGCGCGGGTTACGGTCTTGGTCCCATGATCCCGGCGGGCATGCGCGCGGTGGCGGTGCGGGTGAACGAAGTGGTGGGCGTTTCGGGGTTCACGCTGCCGGGCATGCGAGTCGATGTGCTGGTGACCGGCCGGCCTCCGAATTCGGAAGAGACGAAAACCACCACGATCCTGCAGAATATTCTGATTCTCTCCGCCGGGCAGGCGATCCAGGCGGATTCGCGCGGCCAGCCGATCAATGCTCAGACGGTGACTCTGCTGGTGACGCCGCCGCAGGCGGAGGCGCTCACCCTGGCGGGCAACGAGGGAAAGATTCAACTTGTGCTGCGCGGCGGCAACGATCATGGACTGGAGAAAACCGGCGGAAGCGGTCTGATGGAACTCTATGGCGAACGCCGCCCGCCACCGCCCCGGGAACGGGTGATCGAGCGGTCGCCGCCGGTGGTGCTGGAGCGTATCAAGCCGCCAATTCCGGTGGTACCGGATCAGATCGTGGTGATTCGCGGGGCCAAGCGGACGGTGGAGACCGTGGGCGTCACGCCCCCTTCGGGGTATGGTGCTGCCGAGCGGCAAGACGAGGGTCCGCCGCCGGCCCCCGCCGCGGCGCCGGCGGTGAACGACGAGCCGCCCAATCAGGATGAGCAGGCGCGGCCCGCGGCGCCGAAGAAAGAATCCGGGCAACAGAGAGAAAACGATCGAGAGTGATGAAACAACGCTGGATGGCGGGCCTTCTGCTGGCGGCTCCGTTTGTGATGCCGCAGGGCAGGGCCGGGAACGAGGTTCCGGCGGCCAAATCGGAGGCGGTGGGTGGTGAGTTGCGCGACCTGCGCGTGACGCTGGGCAAGAGTCTGGTCATCGACTACCCGTCGGACATTGCCAGGATCTCAACAAGCGATCCGCTGATTGTGGATGCAGTGCCGGCGACGGCGCGCGAGTTCCTGTTGCATGGGAAGGGACACGGTTCGGCCACCGTCGTGGTGTGGTCGAAGTCGGGCGACCGGACCCTGTTCAACGTCAACGTGGAGTTCAATCTGGAGCCACTGCGGCGTCTGATGAAGCAGACCTTCCCGGACGAGCAGATTGAAGTGCTGGCCGGGCGCGATTCGGTATCGCTGACCGGGCTTGTCGGCAGCAAGGAAGTGGCGGACCGGGCGCTGGCGCTGGCGGCGCCTCTGGCCAAGAGTGTGGTGAGCAACCTTCAGCTCCGAACCTCCCCCAGCGAACGGCAGGTGCTGCTGCGGGTGAAGTTCGCCGAACTGAACCGGAACGCGGCCAACTCGGTGGGATTCAACCTGTTGGGCACAGGAGCAGGCGGGACGATTGGACGGGTCACCACGCAGCAGTTTTCGGCTCCCGCGCTGTCCAGGATTGAAGGCCGTGTTTCCGAATTCACATTCAGCGACGTCCTGAACGTTTTCGCCTTCCGGCCGGACCTGAATCTGGGGGCCTTCGTGAAAGCGCTGCAGGCGCAAGGCGTTCTTCAGATTCTGGCGGAACCCAATCTGGTGGCCACCGCGGGCAAGGAGGCGAGTTTCCTGGTGGGGGGTGAGTTTCCGGTTCCTATTGTTCAGGGCGGCGCCAACGCCGGCGCCGTCACCATTCAGTTCCGGGAGTATGGCATCCGGCTCAGTTTCAAGCCGGCCCTCACCGGGCCTCGAACCGTGCAGATGTATGTGAAGCCTGAGGTATCGACCATCGACCTGGCCAATGCTGTATCGCTTCAGGGTTTCACCATTCCCGCCCTTTCAACGCGCCGCATGGAGACCAACATTGAACTGATGGAAGGCCAGAGCTTCGTCATCGGCGGCCTGATCGATGACCGGGTGACGGAGAATATGTCGAAGATTCCCGGTCTGGCCAACATCCCTGTGCTGGGGCCGCTGTTCAAGAGCCGGTCTGAAAACAAGACCCGAACCGAACTGATTGTGATCGTGACGCCGGAAATCGCCCAGCCGCTGGCGGCGGGAGAGGCTCCACCCCTTCCGGTGATGCCGCGCCAGTTCCTGGTGCCCTGGACGCCGGAAGAGGTCGAACGGGCGGTCAAGCAGGCCCGGCCCGGGAAGGCCGCCGTGAGCACGAAAAAGAAGCAGGGGAAGGAAGAACGGCGGGGTACGGAGACGAACCCCGGCCGGTAGGAGCGGCTTCGCATGGGTGTAGGCGGGCGGGAGAGCGCGCTGACGGCGATTCTGGTATCACCGGACCGGGCCATCGCGCGGTCACTCATCGCCGCCAACGCGAAAGCCAAAGCGCTTCAGATTCTGGGCGACCTGAAGGTCTATCCAACTCCGCAGACGCTCGACATGCGGCTGCGCCAACTGGAGCCGGACACGGTTCTGGTGGACCTTGCCACGGGGCTTGACCAGGGCCTGGAGGTGATCCGGCACTGTGCAGCGCGCGAAAAACCTCCGGTCCTCATCGGGATTCATGCAACCAGCCACCCGGATGCGGTGGTGCGGTCCCTTCGTGTCGGCGCCAGCGAATTCCTTCACACGCCGTTTGATGGGGCGGTACTTACGGAGGCCGTGGCCCGGATTCAGCGCCTTCGTGAGCCGGACGCCGCGCAGTCCGTTCAGTTTGGGCGGTTGATCATGATCTCCGCCGCCAAGCCGGGATCCGGCGCGACCACGCTGAGTGCTCAGGTGGCGTTTTCCCTTCGGAGGCAGACCGGCGGGCGCGTGCTGCTGATCGACTTCGATCTGCTCGGCGGCGCGATGGGGTTCTATTTGAAGCTGCCCCAGGAGCGGTCCGTTGTGGATGTCATCGGCCAGTTGCAGCAGGTGACTCAGCGGAACTGGCGGCCGTTCATCGTATCGTGTCACGGAGTGGATGTTCTGCCGGCGCCGGAGATTCCCCACGAGGGGCTGTTCGGAATCGACCGCATGCACGACTTTCTGGAACTGGTCCGATCCATGTATGACTGGGTGCTGGTCGATCTGCCGTCCATCTTCCACCGGAACTCCCTGTTTGCGCTGCCGGAGGCCGATCAGGCGCTCCTGATCTCAACCGCGGAACTGCCCAGCCTCCACCTGGCCCGGAAAGCGGTGAACATGCTGAATCAGGTGGGTTTCGGGAAGGACCGTTACCGGATCGTGATCAACCGGTTCAACAAGAAGTCAGCCATCACGCAAGCCGAGATGGAGACCATTTTCAACTCCCCGATCCATGCCACGCTGCCCAACGACTACTTCTCAATGCACCGGGCCGTGACACTTGCCCAGCCGCTGGCGGGCGACACCGATCTGGCGAAGGCCGTGGACGCCCTGGCAAAGAGCCTGACCGCGGCCGCCGAGCCCGCGCGAACACCCGCCGGGGAGCCCCAGCCGGCCGGCGCCGGCGTCCGGTCCTGACCGGCCAGCCCTTCCGCTTGCTGACAGCCCCTACTCTGAAAGGCATGATCCCGGCCGATAAGGAATCGGAGGAGGACCGTTCGTGGCGAGCCGTTGGCCCGGACGGGATCAGGAAGCATTGCCAGGAATTGAAGACACACTGAAATCCGGTTCCCCAGGAGGTCCCAACCCCGCCGGCGTCAACTGGGAGCAGCGCTTGCTCAAGACGGGCATCAAGCCCAAGTCGTCGCTCAAGCCCGAAGTGCAGGAACTGAAATTCACTCTGCACCGCAAGCTTGTGGAGCGGATGAATCTGGAGGCGCTGGCCAGCATCGATAACCAGCGTGTGAAGCAGGAAGTGCGGCAGGCGCTGCTTTCCATCATGGAAGGCGAGCAGAGCCTGCTCAGTTCGCTTGAGAAACAGCAACTGGCCGAAGAGGTGCTTCACGAGGTCTTTGGCCTGGGTCCGCTTGAGCCCATCCTCGCCGACGCCACGGTATCGGACATCCTGGTGAACGGCTGCAAGCAGGTGTATGTCGAGCGCAAGGGGCTTCTGGAGCTGACCAACGTTGCGTTCCGCGACGACCAGCACCTGCTGCGCATCATCGACAAGATCGTGTCGCAGGTGGGCCGCCGGATTGATGAGTCCACCCCGATGGTCGACGCCCGCCTGCTCGACGGATCGCGCGTCAACGCGATTATTCCGCTTCAGAGGATCGATGGTCACCGCCTGGAAGCCGCTCAGGCCTTCAAAGGCCCGTGGCCGCGTGGTCACCACGATGGGGCAGTGGCTGAACTCCCGCGCCGCCTGCTCAAACAGCCTCGCCACGCGATCCCGCATCCTGCCATCGGGAGCCTCGTCCAACCCATCGAAATAGAGCCTGGCGCCGGTGCGCAGGGCCTTGCTGAACGCCGCCGCCGGAATCTCGAGACCCCATCCCGAGGCCTGGGCTTCCAGGAACCGTGGGATGCCTCCAGCGCCCTGCACCGCGGGGCCGCCTTCAGCCACGAACTTCGCGAACTGGGCCACGCTGATCAGCAGCGGCACCGGGGCTTTGGCATCGGCCAGATGCGCCCGCGCCTGCCGGTGCGCCAGGTGCCTGAGGAAGGTGCTTTTGCCGGAACCCGGGTGGCCGATGATCACCAGGCGGTGGGCTTGCAGGGCTTCCTCCAGGTTCACATGGTCAGGCTGTTCGAGTTTACGCTTCCGTTCCTCCACGGCGCGGGTGGTGGTGAGCGTAATGAAGATCTGATCGATGGGGATGGACGGAATCGATTTGCCGCCGCTCGCGATGCCCCGGATTTCGATGGCCGCCGAGTCATCCATCACGCGGCGCGCGTATGCGGTAAGGTCCGGCGAAGCGAGGCTCTCCAGCGTGCGGCGGACCTTGGCGTAGAGGTCATCAGGATTCGTGAACAGCGCGCGCCGGGTGATCTGCTCGAGATACCCGCAGAAAGCGTCGCGTTCCGGCAGTCCGGCCGCGCTTCTCTCTTTCTGCGTCAGGGCCGGAAGGGGATCCATCAAGAACGGGAAAACCGGAATGCCGAGTTCCCGTGCCTTGCGGCACTCGGTCTCGGTGAAGCTGTACTCGCCGCCGGGAACTGGCGATCCGTACGATGGCCCCACGATCGCCACCACATAGTTGCAGCCACTGAGAGTTTTGAGGCAGTCCTCGATCGACGGCTGCGCCCCGGCGGTGGCGCCATCCACGGTGACTGGTTCGAAGCCGGCGTCGCGGATGGCCTCACAGGCCTTGGCACGGCAGTCCTGTAAGTCGTCGAGGGTGGAAGATACAAAGACGCGCTTCATTGTAGTTCACATGGGCAGTCCACATGGTATCAACCCGGGTTCCGCCAGTCAGCGGCCACGATGTCGAGATTCGTGACATGCGCATGCCAGAAGGCCAGCCGCTCTTCGCCCAGGGGCTACCAAAGGACCGGCCCTCGCTCACTCTTCGGCCGGACTTCTCCAGCCGGGACCGCCATCCGGACGTGAAGCGGCTCTCCCGTTGCGGCCGTAACCGCCCCGGCTCCCGCCGGCACGCCCGGAATTTTCGGGCGCGCTCCACATCCCAGGCCAAGCGGAAGCCGATGTTATCGTTGCGCTCCGCCGGCGCGTTCCTGTTACCTAAACTATGCACGCCGCCGAGTTGAGCGGGTCGATAGATCGGGTCTGACACCACTTGGGACCCCTGAGAATCCTGCGGTAAAACAGAAGAGGCCGCCGAGTAGGCGCTCTGCGGACCCGACTCT
>Ga0194132_10004219_pt1 | contig 24651 bp, 28 predicted proteins | sample TA2KigOf80mmetaG_FD_148612 | JGI IMG/M metagenome (GOLD analysis project Ga0194132, IMG submission 148612) | Freshwater microbial communities from Lake Tanganyika, Tanzania - TA2015054 Kigoma Offshore 80m | ecosystem: Environmental > Aquatic > Freshwater > Lake | place: Tanzania: Lake... | reverse complement strand
CAGACCTCGAGCCTGACCGCGCATTGCAAACGGCACAAAGCGCGGCCGCCGTAGCGTGACCCCCCCCCCGCGATGAAAATCGATTGGTTCACGGCTTCTCAGGCGAAGCTCCTTGAGCCAGGTCGCCATCCCGTCGAGCCGAGGCAACGCCAGACTTCCGCGCAATTCGACGGCCGCCGATCGTTGGTCCAGCCGCTCCGACACAATGGCGCCTCGGCTATCCTCGCGACCATAGCTGAACTGCGCAGATTGCCAGTGGCGCACACCAATCGCGGGTTCGATCGTCAGGTTGATTGCCTCGGCGGCCGCGGCGGGCCGCGCCGACGCAACGACATGAATTGCCAACACGAGGGCCGCCGTCACGGCCAGTCCGCGCGGCACTTCTGGACGAATCATGTGCGCCGCCTTCCCCCGCTTCCACGGCAACGTCGGAAATCAGATTAGATACTGCAGCGCCTGGTCCGCAAGACCGGTCTGCGCCCGGCGCCCAACGCAACTATGCCGGCAGCGCCCAGAACTCGCGGTTGGCGACCAGGCGCGCCACCGCGTCGGCGGCGGCATCGAGCAGGCGCTCGCCCTTCTCGGCCGTGGCGGCGCGCGGATCGCCGATCGCGCCGTGGCTGGTGCGCGACTTGAACGAGCGATAGCGCACGGCGGCATCGGTGCCGATCACCTCCTTGAGCTCGCGCCCGGTCGGACCGACGGCATCCTGCGCCCGGCCCATGTCGACGAGATCGGGAACGATGGCGAGCAGCATCGAGGTTTCGGCCTCGCAGGCGTGGCGCACATTGCTCTGCTTCTCGAGGATCTTGCCGAACGCATCGGCGGCGAGCAGCCAGTAGGACGTCGTCGCGATCGGCGCCGAGAACTCGATGGCGAAGTCGTTGACGATGGCGGTCAGCGCCGCGATGTTGCCGCCGTGGCCGTTGAGCAGCAGAATGCGCTTGAAGCCGTGCCGCGTGATCGAGCGCACGATGCAGCGCAGCAGCGCGTGAAAGGTCGCGAGGTCGAGCGACAGCGTGCCGCCCAGGCTCATGTGATGCTCGGCGAGGCCGCTCCACACGGTGGGTGCCACCACCACCGGCATGTCGCCGTGGTGGCCGCCGATGACGCGTCGTGCGGCGCGGCGCGAGACTTCGCCGGCCAGCAGCGCATCGACCTGGGTCGGCAGATGGGGGCCGTGCTGCTCGGTCGAGCCGACGGGCACGATGACGACCGCGTCGCGCTTGGCGAGATCGTTGAGCTCCCAGGCCTTGAGCCGCCACCATTCGAACTCGCTCATCGTTCCCTCCTGGTGCCGCCTTCGCGTTCGAGCAGCCGCTCCAGGAACGCGCGCGTGCGCGCCTCGGCGGGCTGGCTGAAGATGCGGTCGGGCGGCGCGCGCTCGACGATCGCGCCGCGGTCCATGAACACGACGTCGTCGGCGACGTCGCGCGCGAACCCCATTTCGTGGGTCACCACCAGCATGGTCATGCCCTGCTCGGCCAGGCCACGCATGGTCTTGAGCACCTCGCCAACCAGCTCGGGATCGAGTGCCGAGGTCACCTCGTCGAACAGCATGATGCGCGGCCGCATGGCGAGCGCGCGCGCGATTGCGGCGCGCTGCTGCTGCCCGCCCGACAGGCGCGCCGGGTGGACGTCGCGCTTGTCCTCGAGCCCGACGCGGCGCAGCAGCTCGATCGCCTGCGTCTCGGCCTCGGCCGCTGCCATGCCGCGCACGCGCCGCGGCGCCAGCGTGATGTTCTCCATCACGGTCAGGTGCGGGAACAGGTTGAAGCTCTGGAACACCATGCCGATGTCGTGACCGCCGGTCTTGTCGGGCGCCGGGCCTTCGTCCTCGGTGCCTTTGGCCGAGAGCACGCCATCGATCAGGATCCGGCCCTTCTGGATCGGCTCCAGGCGGGCGAGGCAGCGCAGCAGCGTGCTCTTGCCGGATCCCGAGGGGCCGATCACGACCATGACCTGGCCGGTGCGCACCTCGAGGCTGACGCGGTCGAGCACGGTCTCCGCGCCGTACCGCTTCACCACGCGATCGATGACGACCAGAGGCTCAGCCATGTTTCGGGTTCGTTGCCCTAGACCCGGCTGGCCGCGAGCCGCCGCTCGATCGCCTGGAAGGCGAGCGCGATCGGATAGGTCAGCACGAAATAGGCGATCGCCACGATGGTCAGCGATTCGACCGGCCGGAAGGTCTCGAGCGAGATGAGCTGGCCGACGCGCAGCAGCTCGGGCACGCCGATCGCGGTTGCGAGCGCCGTGCCCTTGACCAGGTAGATGACCGTGGTGCCGGTCGGCGGCAGCACGTTGCGCCAGGCCTGGGGCAGGATGACGAAGCGCAGCGTGTCGGTCAGGCTGAGGCCGAGCACGCGCGAGGCCTGCCACTGCGTGCGGTCGATGCCGGCGATGCCGGCGCGGAAGATCTCGGCGAAGAAGGCGGCGATGTTGAGGCCGAGCGCCACGGCGGCCGACCAGAACTCGTTGAGGTCGCGGCCGAAGAACATCGGCAGGCCATAGTAGAGCCAGACGATCTGAACCAGAGGCGGCGTGGTGCGAAAGAATTCGATATAGGCATAGGCCGGCCAATCGAGCCAGGGAACGCGCGAGTAGCGCATGAGCGCGAGCATCAGCCCCAGCACGAGGCCGAGGCCGATGCTCACTGCGCTCATCTTGAGGGTCAGCAGCGCGCCGTCGACGATGTCGGGCCAGTAGCCCACCACCATGTCGAAACGAAAGCTACCCATGGTGTCCCACCGGGAGCCGGCGCCGGCGCGCTGCCGAAACCGTCGTTACTCGCCCTTGATCTGCTCGGCCGTGTAGAACTGCTTCATCAGGGCCGCGAGCTGACCGGAATCCTTCAGCTTCTTGGTGAAGCCGTCGAGATACTCGCCGAACTTCTTGTCGCCTTTCATGTAGCCGTAGCCGACCAGGCAGGTGCCGGTGCGGATTTCGAGCGGCTTGTTGTGGCCGGGCACGATGCGGATCTTGTCGCCGAAGGCGGCCATCGCCGTCGTCGTCTGGTTCGGCGTGTCGAGCACGACGGCGTCGGCGCGGCCGGCAACCACCTCCTGGATGAGGTCGGCCGAGGTCGACTGGGCGAAGGCCTTGTGCGTCGCCTTCGGCGCGATCTCCTTGGCGACCGCTTCCGACCACGCGCCCGACGGCACGGCGAAGATGACTTCCGGCCGGTTGTGCGCCTCGACGGTGGTGAGGCCCTTCGGGTTGTTGGCGAGCGAGACCAGCGTGCCGCCGATCGTCACGTAGCTTTGCGTGAAGTCGATTGACTCCTTGCGCTTGTCGGTGATGCACAGCGCCGGCACGAGGTCCCACTTCTTGGTCTCGACGCCGGGCACCACGGTTGCCCATTCGGCGTTGACGAAGTTGACCTTGACGCCGAGATCGGCCGCCATGCGCTTCATGATCTCGACGTCCATGCCGACGTATTCACCGTTCGGCCGGCGCGCGATCAAGGGCCGGTAGAGCACGCCGGCGACGCGCAGCTCGCCGCGCTGCTTGATCTCGTCGAGCACGCTCTGGGCCGCCGTGGGCGTCGGGACCGAGGTTGCAAAGATCGCGGCCGCCGCCGCGCCGAGGATTGCCAGTCTGAACATTGCCACTCTCCCTGTTGTGCGGGCTCTCCTGAGCTCCGCGGGTTGTCGGCATCCGACGCGCCTGGCCGGCGCGCCGGCGCCTAATCGGAACGAAACGCCAGGCTGCTCTGCCGCTCGAGCGCGGCCGACAGCAGCACCAGCGGCCAGGTCAGCACGAAGTAGATGAACGCCACGAGGGTCAGCACCTCGATCGGCCGGAAGGTTTCCGATGCCAGGATCCATCCGCGGTTCATGATCTCGGGCAGCGCGATGACGGCGGCGAGCGAGGATTGCTTGAGCAGGCTGACCAGCGTGTTGCATGACGGCGCCAGGATCAGCCGCAGTGTCTGCGGCAGCACGACCCACCAGAGCCTCTGCCAATGGGCAAGCCCGAGCACCTGGCTCGCATCCCATTGGCCGCGCGGCACGGCGAGGATGCCGCCGCGGAAGATCTCGGCCATCTGCGCGCTCGTGCTGCAGGCGAGCGCGCCGGTCACCACCGTGAAGGCATCGAGCTTGATGTCGGCGACGACCGGCAAGGCGTAATAGGCCCACACGATGTGCATGAGCGGCGGCGTCGTGCGGAAGAATTCGATCCAGGCCAGCGCCACCTGCGAGACGACGGGGATCCTGGCGATGCGCACGACGGCGATCGGCAATGCCGCGACCGTGCCGACGACGAAGGCGGCGAAGGTGAGCCCGAGGGTCAACGGAATGCCGAGCAGCAGAACCGGAAAATCGCCGATCACGGCCTCGAAGCGGAACATGTCAGGCTCTCGTGCGGCGCGTCCGCCGCGGCGCGACCGACGTGCGCTTGGATGCGGCGCGGCTGCGCGCGTCGATTTCCCGCAGCGCGATCGGACCGATCTCGAAATGGCGCTGGATCGCCCGGTCGGCTGCGGCCTGGCTGCCGGCAGCCACCGCCTCGTAGATCGCCCGGTGCGCCCGCCAGGTCAGGCGCGATGTCGCCCGGCTGAAACGGTGCGCCGCGCCGTCGACGTGCAGGTCGAGCAACGGCGCCAACAGGTCTTCGAGGACTGCGTTCTGCCCGGCGCGCGCGAGCGCCAGGTGGAATTCGCGGTTGAGCGCCTGGCTCGCCTTGTAGTCGGTCGGCAGCGGATCGGCGCGCTCGAGCACGGCGCGCATGGCGGCGAGATCGGCGGCGGTCGCGCGCTCGGCGGCCAGCCGGATGATCTGTCCCTCGAGCAGGCGGCGCGCCTCCCACAGATCGCGGATGCCGATGCGCTGCATCGCGAGGTGGAAGAGACCCGGATCGTAGATCAGCGGCATCCAGCGGAACGGCCGGATCACCGTGCCGCTGCCGTGGCTGGCCTCGATGACGTTGAGGGCGGCCAGGCGCTGCACCGCCTCGCGGATCACGGCGAGGCCGACTCCCATGGATTGCGCGAGGTCGCGTTGCGAGGGCAGGCGGTGGCCTGGCCTGAGCTCGCCTTTGGCGATCCGCTGCAGGATCGTCTGCGCCACCTGGTCGGGCAGCGTCTGCACGGTTGGACTGGGCCACGCTTTGCTCATTGAGCCCCGCCGCGTTGGTGCTAAAGTCATAAAGAGTTCGGAACACTTGGTCAATCAGCGCACACCCCGTGTTGGGGATGAAATAGCAAGACTTCTCGGCCTGAGCCCTGAGCTTGTCGAAGGGGCGAAGGACGAGGGCCTCGCCGGCAAGCCAGGCGCTTGGAGGTGAGTGCGTGCCTTCGATCCGCGGCCTCACCCTTTGACAGGCTCAGGGTGAGGCGTCCGAAATGCTAGTCGGGGACAAGACATGAAAATCACCAAGGTGCGCACGGTGCCGGTGTGGTGCGCGCGGCGCCGGCCCTATGGCCAGGTCACGCGCACGGCGCTCGGGCCAGCCGCGATCTCCGACTACACCATCGTGTTCGTCGATACCGATGCCGGCATCACCGGCATCGGCGAGGTGTGCAGCGTGTTCAAGCGGCGCGGCGCGCTTTTGCGCGGCGATGTCGACCATGCGCTGGCGCCCGCCGTGATCGGCGAGGACCCGTTCCGCATCGCCCATCTCGTCCAGAAGATGGACCTGACGCTCGACGGCGTCGAGGAAGCCAAGGCCGGCATCGAGATGGCGCTGTGGGACATCATGGGCAAGGCGCTCGACACGCCGGTCTACAACCTGCTGGGCGGCAAGGTGCGCGACCGCATCCCGCTCAGCTATTCGATCCCGTTCGGCACGCCCGAGCAGATGGCCGACTTCGCCAAGGAGCGCGTCAAGGCCGGCCACAAGACGATCAAGGTCAAGGTCGGCAGCGAGGACGGCGCGCGCGACATCGCGGCCGTCAAGGCGATCCGCGAGGCGATCGGTCCCGATCTCAAGCTGCGCGTCGACGGCAACATGGGCTGGCCGACCGCCAAGCACGCGATCCGCATGATCCGCGCCATGGAGCCGTGGGATCTCGAGCTGGTCGAGCAGCCGCTGCCGGCCCATGACCTCGACGGCATGGCCGAGGTCCGGCGCAACATCGGCGTGCCGCTCATGGCCGACGAGAGCATCCGCAATCCGAGGAGCGCCATGGAGGTGATCAGGCGGGGTGCGGCCGACATCGCCAATGTCTATGTGACCGAGGCGGGCGGCCTCTACAATGCCATGCGCATCTTCGCCATGTGCGAGGCGGCCGGCATGCCGTGCATGATCGGCAGCATGCCCGAATTCGGCATCGGCACGGCCGCACAGATCCATCTCGGCGTCGCCATGACCAACCTCGGACCCGACAGCGACACCTGCGGCGTGCTCTATCACGAGGAGGATCTGCTGAAGCCGGCGCTCAGGATCGAGAACGGCTTCTCCTATCCGCCGGAAGCGCCGGGGCTGGGCGTGACGATCGACCAGGCCACCTTCGAGCGCTGGCAGCGCAACATGCCCGCGGCGGCAAACTGATTACCGGAGACGTGCCATGGCCGAGCCTGCGCCCGACACCTGCGACCTGATCATCCGCAACGCCTGCGTCCTGACCATGAACGGGCAAAGGACGATCTATCCGTCCGGCGCCGTCGCCATACGCGGTCATGACATCGCCGCCGTGGGCCCGGAAGCCAAGGTGACGGCTGCATGGCGCGCGCTGCGCGTCATCGATGCCGAGGGCGCCATCGTCCATCCCGGCTTCATCGACGCCCATCTCCACGTCAATGCCCAGACCTGCCGGGGCTTCTTCCGCGGCGATGCCAGCAAGGGCAGCAAGGCCGGACCCAGCTATGCAGACTGGAAGGCTGCGCTGGCACCTGAGGACGAGCAGGCCGCGGCGGCGCTGGCCAGCGTCGAGATGCTGCGCCATGGCATCACGGCCTTCGTCGAGCCGGGCAGCGCCTTCGATCCCGATGCAGTCGCCGCCGCCACGCAGGCGGTCGGCGTGCGCTGCTCGCTGGCCGACGCCTATCTGTGGGACGACATGCAGCTGATGGGCAATATTCCGGGGCTGATGAGCCCGAGCCTCGCCAAGCGCGTGCCGCCCGATCGCGCGCGCTGCCTCAAGCTGCTCGGCGGCCAGCTCCATCGCAACAAGGACAAGGACGGCATCACCCACGGCCACGTCGCGCTCTATGGCGAGGGTACGGCGTCGGAGGAGCTGCTGAAGGCGGGCAAGGCGCTGGCCGACCGCGAAGGCGTCGTGCTCAACAGCCATATCGGCTACGACCTCGACCTGGCCCAGGCGATGGAGAAGCACTGGGGCATGTCGCGCTTCGCCTATCTGAAGAAGATCGGCGTGCTCGGGCGCAACACCACCTTCGTCCACATGAACCTGATCCGCGACGACGAAGTCGAACCGATCATGTCGGCGGACGCGGTCAGCGTGTGGTGCCCCTTCGCCTATGCCTCGCGCGCCACGGTGCTGCGCCAGGCGACGCGCCTGCCGGAGATGAAGCGGAAGGGTGCGGTGATCGCGCTGGGTACGGACTCCGCGCGCCAGAGCTCGTCGGGCGATGCCGGCTTCCTGGCATTCGTGTTTTCCGCCGAGGTCGGCGTGACGCTGGTGCCGGAAGAAATCCTGGAGATGCTGACGCTGGGCGGCGCGCGTGCCGCCGGGCTCGAGACCATCATCGGTAGCATCGAGCCGGGCAAGCGCGCCGACGTCGTCATCCGCTCGGCACGGCTGGCCGAGCTCGGGCCGGGCGTCGACCCGGCGCATCAGCTCGTTTCGGCCGGCCACGGTGCGACTGCCGATACCGTGCTGGTCAACGGGCGGATCGTCCTGCGTGGCGGCCGGCCGACCCTGGTCGATGAGGGCGCCGTGATCGCCGAGGCGCAGGCCTCCGTCGGGCGCATGGGCAAGAGGCTGGGCATCGCGCCCACCGGCCTGTGGCCGCGTGCCGCTTGAAGCTGGCCGCCTGACGCCTTGAGCGATTCCACGGCGACGGCGCCGATCGAGATCTTCGTCGACGCCGACGCCTGTCCGGTCAAGGACGAGATCTATCGCGTCGCCTTCCGCTACGGCATCAAGGTCCATGTCGTCTCGAACGCGGTGATGGCCATACCCGCCGATCCCCTGATCGAGCGCGTGGTCGTGGATGGCGGCTTCGATGCGGCGGATAACTGGATCGCGGAACGCGCGCGGCCGGGTACCGTCGTGATCTCGGCCGACATCCCGCTCGCCCAGCGCTGTCTCAAGGCGGGTGCTGCCGTGATCGGCCCGACCGGCCGGCCCTTCACGATGGATTCGATCGGCATGGCGATCGCGCAGCGCGAGCTGATGTCGCAACTGCGCGCCATGGGCGAGGTGACCGGTGGGCCGAAGCCGATGGCCAAGCGCGACCGCTCGGCCTTTCTTTCCGTTCTCGACGAGACGATCGTCCGGCTGCGGCGCCGGAAGCCGCCGCCGGCTTGAACCGACGGCATCGCGAGGTGCCATTGCGCCGCGGCCGCGCTATGCTGGTTGGATCCACTCATGGGAGAGATAGACCATGACGCTCAAGACCATCGTGTTGGCAGCCGTTTCCATCCTGGCGTTCTCCGCGGGCGCCCGCGCCGACGCCATCGACGGAGAGTGGTGCAACCGCGACGGCAAGCAGATGTCGATCCGCGGCGAGCAGATCACCACGCCCGACGGCAACCGCACGACCGGGAATTATCAACGCCACAATTTCAGCTACGTCGTGCCCGGCACCGAGCCTCAGGCCGGGGCAACCGCGCAGATGTCGCTGATCAACGAGAACACGGTGCATATGCGCGTCGCGCAGGCGGGCACATGCCAGTCCCGGGTACCTGTCCAGATCTGGCAGCGTTGCACGCCGGTCAGCTAGGGGTTTTGGCTCGCCGGACAGGGCGAAAGACACCATGGACTTCGCCGCATTCAAGTCTTCGATCGAGCGCAAGGCGCCGCCTGACGGCATGAGCAAGGCGGTCGAGGCGCTGTGGTGGGACGCCAAGGACGATTGGAAGCAGGCGCATGAATGTGCCCAGGCGCAGGACGACAAGGAGGGCGCCTGGGTGCACGCCTATCTGCACCGCAAGGAAGGCGACAGATCGAATGCCGGCTATTGGTACCGGCGTGCGGGCAAGAAGATGGCCGAGGCCTCGCTTCAGGACGAGTGGGAAGCGATCGCTCGCTCGCTGCTCGCTTCGGGCTGATTGAAGCGCCGGCGGCCCGAGGAAAGCGCGCACGCATGGCAGTTCGCAGCGCGGGCATTGCGCTCTATCGGCGCATGGGCGGCGGCATCGAGATCTTTCTCGTCCATCCGGGCGGACCCTTCTGGGCGGCCAAGGACGAGGGCGCCTGGTCGATTCCAAAAGGACTGTGCGCGGCTGACGAGGACGCCCTGGCCGCCGCGCGGCGCGAATTCGCGGAAGAGACCGGCGTCGACGTCGATGGCGATTTCGTCGAGCTGGGTGCGTTCCGCCAACCCAGTGGCAAGATCATCCAGGCCTGGGCGCTCCAGGGCGACTGCGATCCGGCCCGGCTGAAGAGCAATCTCTTCGCCATGGAGTGGCCGCCGCGCTCCGGACGGCAACAGGAATTTCCCGAGGTCGATCGCGCGGGCTGGTTTGCGCCGCGCGACGCCGTGATCAGGATCGTGGCGGGACAGCGGCCGATCATCGCCGCCTTGCTTGGACATTTGGGCCTCGAACAGCCGGACGATCTGCCCCGGAACGGATTGAAAACGCCGGCGCCTCGACGCCGGGCCGGGGCTCCGCGGCGCTACCGCCGCTCTAGCCGGTAAGGCGGTAGCTCGCGCCGAGCGTCGGCGGTCCCTCGCACGTGACCCGGCCCTGGTCGACGAGTTGCACCAGATGCGCCAGCACGGACCGGCCGGCCGCGCGGTGCAGATGCTGCGGAACGTCGACGTAGATCGCGGCGACCATGTCGGCGATCAATGTGTCGCCCGCCTGAAGCCGCTTGAGGATCGCCGCCGTGCGCGCCTGCCGGTGCTCGATGAAGGCGCGCACATGGGTCTGCGGATCGGGGATCGCCGGTCCGTGGGTCGGCCAAAAGAGCCGTTCGTCGCGGCCGAGCAGCTTGTCGAGCGAGGCCAGGTAGTCGGCCATGTCGCCATCGGGCGGCGAGATTACGCTGGTCGACCAGCCCATGACGTGATCGCCGGAGAACAGCGCCTTTTCCTCCGCGAGCGCGAAGCAGAGATGGTTCGAAGTGTGCCCCGGCGTGTGCACCGCGGTGAGGCGCCAGCCCCCGCCGTCGAGCACGTCGCCATCGCGCATGGTGACGTCGGGCCGGAAATTCTGATCGCCGCCCTCTTCGACGGCAGGCCCGTCGTGATCGCCGCGTCCGCTGCCATGGGGTCCGTATCCATAGGTCGGCGCGCCGGTCGCAGCCTTGACCGCGGCCGCAGCCGGCGAATGGTCGAGATGAGTGTGCGTCACCACGATGTGCTCGATGGTCTCGCCCCGGAGGGCATCGAGCAGGGCATCGACATGGGCCGTGATCGCCGGACCCGGATCGATCACGGCGACGCGGCCGTGCCCGACCACGTAGGTTCCCGTGCCGTGGAAGGTGAATGGGCCGGGATTGCGGGCGACGATGCGCCGGATCAGCGGGGTGACCCGTTCGAGCTTGCCGTACTCGAAGGTGAGGTCGCGATGGAATTGGATGGCGGCCATGACGAGCTCAGGCGCGCGGGATTCCGTCGGCCGGCACGACGCCGGCGCCGTAGCCGGCGGCCTCGGGAATGCGGAAGGCCGGGCCCTCGGGTGTGCGCACGAACTCGGGCTGCACGGTGACGATCGGTTCGCGCCGCGCCGCCTCGAGTGCGGCTGCTGTCGTGGCATGTTGCCCGAGCTTCATGAGATTGAGGCGCGTGGCGAATACCAGGCTGATGCGCCCGGCATCGGCGGCCGCGATGGCTGCCCTGGGCGTCGTCCACATTGCCTCGACGGCTTCCCTGCCATCGTGGCGTGCCGACTGATCGCCCGGCGCTGGCGCCAGGTAGAACAGCGTGTCGAAGCGCTTCGGCCGGTCGACCGGTGTGATCCAGTGCGCGAAGGGCACGAGCAGATCGGTCGCGAGCTCGAGGCCGGCGCGTGTGACGAGCTCCGCAAAGCCCTCGCTGCCGCCGGTAGCGCACAGATTTGCGACGTCGCCCGCGGACAACAGAGGAGCGCTCGGCCGCGCGCGCGCGAGCAGGATGCCGCCTTCCTCGAAACTCTCGCGGATGGCCGCGACGCGGGAAGCCAGCAATCTGTCGTCGGACTGCGACGCGGGCGCCGAACGCCGCCCGAGCTCGGCATCGGCGCGGTCAATCTTGCCGCCCGGAAAGACCGTGGCACCCGCCGCGAAGCCCGAGGCGCGGTGGCGGGAAACCATCAGCAGTTCCAATCCTTCGGCGCCATCGCGCATCAGCACGAGGGTGGCCGAGGGTATGGCGGCGACGGGTTGCTCTTCGGTCATGTGACGCTGACTTGCCCAAAATGGAAGCCGCGCAGTCTATCAGAGCGCGGTCCGCGCAGTCGCGGCTTGACAAATAAGTTGATATCAACATTATTGCGGCATGGCCAGGAGCGGAACGTCTCGGCCAGGCAGCGCGTCGTCAGTGCGTGTCGTCTGCCTGTGTCTGAATCTGCAGCGTGCGGCGCGGGCGACCGCGCGGCGCTTCGACGAGGCGTTCCGGCCGCTTGGCCTGACCAGCGGCCAATTCTCGCTCCTGACGGCGATCGACAGATCATCGTCGCCGACGATCGGACGGATCGCGTCCGTTCTGGCCATGGACCGCACGACGCTGACCGCCAACCTCAAGCCGCTCGAACGTCGCGGCCTGGTGGCTGTGACGATCGACGAGGCCGACCGGCGAAGTCGTCGCCTTGCGCTGACCAGGGAAGGGCGATCGTTGCTCGGCACGGCCGTGCCGGTGTGGAAGCGGACGCACGCTGCCGTCGAAAGCCTGATCGGCACGGCGGAGGCGGCTCGGCTGCGGGACGATCTGCTGGCGCTTTCCTGAAACCTGAACACGAAGGATGGTAGTCATGAGTTATGTCGATGGTTTTGTGTTGCCTGTTCCGAAGAAGAACCTCGCGGCGTACCGCAGGATCGCCAGGAAGGCCGGCAAGATCTGGCGCGAGCATGGCGCGCTTGAATACCGCGAATGCGTCGCCGACGACGTCAAGTTCGGCAAGTGGACGTCATTTCTGCAGAGCGTGAAGCTGAAGCCGAGCGAGGTCGTGGTGTTCAGCTACATCGTCTACAAGTCGCGCGGCCAGCGCGACCGGGTGAATGGCAAGGTCATGAAGGACCCGCGGCTGGCCAAGATGATGAATTCCAAGGCGATGCCGTTCGACGGCAAACGCATGTTCTGGGGCGGCTTCAAGACCGTGGTCGCGCTCTGAGCCCGCTGGCCCGGCGCGCCATGTGACGCGCCGGGCCGGTGAAAACCGGGCAAATTCGAATGGATAAGGCAGGCTGAAAAGTTTTCCTGACGCTGTCGGTTTTCCGCCCCCACGTTCGTCAATGGAATGAATGGGCACCCGGCCCAGGGCGCCGCCCCGTCAGGCGGCGCATGAAGCTGGTTCACAAGTCTCCACGAGAGATCAGGGAGTATTCACATGCTTGTCAAGATTCTGGTCGGCATCGTCGCCGCCCTCGCCATCTTCGCCATCGTCGTGGCGCTGCAGCCGTCCGAATTCCGCATCAGCAGGTCGGCGACCATCACGGCGCCGCCCAATGTCGTCCACGCCCAGGTCAACGATTTCCGCAAATGGAGCGGCTGGTCGCCCTGGGAGAAGATCGACCCGGCGCTGAAGCGGAGCTACGCCGGCCCGGCCGAAGGCACCGGAGCGGTCTACGCGTGGACCGGCAACAACGAAGTCGGCGAGGGCCGCATGACCATCTTGGAAAGCCGCCCGGGCGAGCTGGTGCGCATCAAGCTCGAGTTCTTCAAGCCGTTCACGGCGACCAATTTGGCGGAGTTCACGTTCAGGCCCCAGGGCAGTCAGACGGAAGTGACCTGGGCCATGACCGGCTCGAAGAACTTCATGGTCAAAGCTGTCCACCTCTTCATGAACATGGACAAGATGGTCGGCGGCATGTTCGAGCAGGGCCTGACCGCCATGAAATCGGTGTCGGAAGCGGCGGCCAAGTCCTGAGCCGTCGCGCCCCCCGTTCGCATCATCCCAACCCTCAACCCCCAACCCCCAACTCTGAACAGGTGATCGACATGCTGGTTCAATCCTATCTCTTCTTCGACGGCCGCTGCGACGAGGCGATCGAGTTCTACAAGAAGGCGCTCGGCGCCGAAGTCGTCATGCTCATGCGCTTCAAGGACAGCCCCGATCCAAGCCAGTGCGCACCGGGCTCGCTCGACAAGGTGATGCACACGACGCTCAAGATCGGCGACACGCTGGTGCTGGCGTCCGACGGCGAATGCAAGGGCAAGACGAACTTCCAGGGCTTCGCTCTGGTGCTGAACGTGGCGAACGAGGCCGAGGCGGACAAGAAGTTCAACGCGGTCGGCGCGGGCGGTCAGGTGGTCATGCCTTTGGCCAAGACGTTCTTCTCGCCGCGCTTCGGCATGACCACCGACAAGTTCGGCGTCATGTGGATGATCATCGTCGAGGACGCGGCGGCGAAATCGAAGGCGGCCTGACGCAACAGCATTAGCCGCCACCAATCAGGAGCACGTTTCATGCGTTTCATGATGCTGATGATGCCCAAGGGCTACGAGACGGCGACGCCAGGCACCGTGCCAGGCACCGAGGCTGTCGAAGCGATGATGAGGTACAACGAGGAGCTTCAGAAGGCCGGCGTGCTGCTGGCGCTCGACGGCCTGCACCCGCCCTCCATGGGCGCGCGCGTCTCCTTCGCCGGCGGCAAGCCCAGGGTGACCGACGGCCCCTTCGCTGAGGCGAAGGAGGTGCTCGGCGGCTATTGGATGATCAACGTCAAGTCGAAGCAGGAAGCGATCGAATGGGCCAAGCGCTGCCCGGGCTCGGAAAACGAGATCATCGAGATCCGCCAGGTCCAGGAAATGGAGGACTTTCCCGAGGACGTGCGGCAGGCCGCTGCAGGGTTTGACGACATGCACAAGCAGGCCGCGCGCAGGCGAGGATAGAAGGCGGGCTCCGGCTCCACCTCACCCCAGCCGGTGCCTGCATGTTCAAGACGAGATGCCGGCAGCCGCAGTGGCGGCCGGCATCTCGTCGCTCGTCTCTCCAATCGATGGGCCGCCTCGATGCTCGAGCATGCGGCGCCTCGTGATGGGTGGCTGAAATCGTCGCCGACACATCCCGATGACCTCACTAGACAGGAATGAACTCATCCGGCGTCACGACGGGGATGGTCAGCCCGGAAAAGTCACGCGGATTGTGCGTGATCAGATGAGTCGCCCCGGCCGCCAGCGCCGCCGCAGCCTGTACCGCATCTTCGACGTCGTCCCAGCCGAGCGAAAGCGCTTGCAGCAGCACATCGTGGTCGACCGCGGCGACCTGCACCAGATTCAATAAGTCTACGACGGCCGCTCGCGCCTTGCGGCGATTGAGGTGCCTGCTGAGAAGGTAATAGATCTTCGTGATGCTATGGGCGGCCACCAGGGCCTTGGTCCGTTGTTTCTCGACTATGGTGAGCACGCGTGCGCTGGCGCGCCAGTGAAGTTCGCGCGCCGCGAGCACGTCGATGACGACATTGGCTTCGAGAAATGGCCTCACAAACGGTACTTCTGCCGCAGTGCGTGTCGATGTTCGCCGATTGAAATCGTGTCGGGCAGCAATCCGACCAACCGTCGAACGCTCGGTGTCATGTCGGTATCCACGGCGTCCGGCAGGTCGGCGAGCATGCGTCCGACCAGGCGGGAGATGCTGGTCTTGTGACGCTTGCTATACCGCTTCGCACGCGCGGCGGTCGACCTGTCGATCAGCAAGGTCAGCTTCGTGGATGCCATGGCATGTTTTTCTACGTATAGGCGCAAACGGTACTATACGTATAAACAGGTGGCCGCAATGCCGACCCGGTGGCGGCGAGTCGATCAATCCGCCGAACGAGCCGCTTCGATCGCTGCGAGTACACGGCGAGGTGTGATCGGCGCCTGCATCACCTCGGCGCCCAAGAACCTGAGCGCATCGTTGACCGCGTTGGCGATCGCGCCCGGCGGGGCGATCGCGCCGCCTTCGCCGATGCCCTTCTGGCCGAACTCGGTGTAGGGCGAGGGCGTCTCCATGTGGTCGATGCGCACGGCGGGAACTTCCGTTGCGCTTGGCAGGAGGTAGTCGGCGAAGGTCGATGCCAGCGGCTGGCCGCTCGCATCGAACGGCATTTCCTCGTAGAGCGCCGTGCCGATGCCCTGTGCCGTGCCGCCGAGGATCTGGCCGTCGACGATCATCGGGTTGATCAGCTTGCCGCCATCCTCGACGACGACGTAGTCGACGATCTCGACCCCGCCGGTCTCGGTGTCGACCAGCACCGCGACGGCGTGACAGGAATAGCTGAAGGTTCCGGTGTCGCGCTTCGCCTTGTAGCCGACCGTCGTCTCGAGCCCGCCCGGATCGACGCCGGCCGGCACGAGCTGCGGCTTGCGGTACCAGACATGGGCGACCTCGCCGAGCGTCATCTTGCGGTTGGTGCCCGGCGCCTCGACGAGGCCGTCGGCCAGGACCAGCGTGTCGGCCGGGACTTCCATCAGCGTGGCCGCGAGATTGCGCACGCGCCGGCCGATCTCCCGGCATGCCGTGGCGACCGCGCCGCCGGACATGACGGCGCAGCGCGAGCCCCACGTGCCGGTCGAATAGGGCGTGGTGGCCGTGTCGCCGTGGATCAGGCGCACATTGTCGGGATCGATGCCCAGCACCTCGTGGGCCACCTGGGCCATCGTCGTCTCCAAACCCTGGCCGTGCGAATGGGCGCCGATGCGCAGCTCGAGGATGCCGTCGGGCGACAGGCGCGCCACGCATGGCTCATGGCCGGGCACCATGGGAATGCCCCAGCCGGCATAGACCGAGGTGCCGTGCGCCGCCTGTTCGCAATAGATCGCCATGCCGACTCCGAGGCGCCGCCCGTCAGACTCGCCCTGGCTCTGGCGGCGACGCAGGCCAGGCAGTCCGATGGCATCGACCGCGCGCCGTACCGATTCCGGATAGTCGCCGCTGTCGAAATGCTTCTTCGTGATGTTGTCGAACGGCATCTCTTCCGGCTGGACGAGGTTCTTGAGGCGCACCTCGTGCGGCTCCAGCCCTGCTTCGCGCGCGACCAGATCGATCATCAGCTCGAGCGCCAGGCACACGCCCGACCGCGCCACGCCGCGATAGGGCAGGATCGGCGCCTTGTTGGTCGCGACGGAATAGGTGCGGCAGCGGTAGCGCTCCATCTTGTAGGGACCGGGCAGGATCGAGGAGACCTGCGCCGCCTCCAGGCAGGCCGAGAACGGATAGGACGAATAGGCGCCTGAATCGACGATCGCCTCGCAGTCGATGCCGAGCAGCCTGCCGTCGCGCTCGGCGTAGAGCGTGATGTCGTAGAGATGCTCGCGGCAATTGGCGCCGGCGACCAGCGCCTCGCGCCGGTCCTCGAGCCAGCGCACGGGCCGGTCGAGCCTGATCGCGAGCCAGGCGAGGCAGACCTCTTCAGGCAGCAGGATGCCCTTGTAGCCGAAGCCGCCGCCGACATCGGGCGCGACCACGCGGATGCGGCCCTGGTCGATGCCGAGGCAATCCGACAGGCCGTTGCGATTGATGTGCGGCATCTGCGTCGCGCTGTACATGACGAGCTGGTCGAGCCGGCGGTCCCAATGACAGACCACGCCGCGGTTTTCGAGCGGCGCCATGTGCTGACGCGCGGTGCGGATGCGCCGCGTCACCTGGATCGGCGCTTGCGCCTTGGCCGTGGCGAGGTCGCCGTCCCACAGCGAGTCGAGCACGATGTTGTCGCCCCACTCCTCGTGCACCAGCGGCGCGCCGGGCGCCTTCGCCTGTTCCATGTCGTGCACGGCCGGCAGATCGGCGAGATCGAGCTCGACCTGCTCGGCCAGATCCTCGGCCTCGGCGCGCGTCGCGCCGAGGCAGGCTGCGATCAGTTCGCCGGCCTGACGAACCTTGCCCTCGGCGAGGATCGGCTGCGCCGAGGCCTTGAAGCCCTTGAGCGCGGAGACCGAGCGGATCGGCTGCACGCCGACAAGGTCGGCCGCCGTGAACACGAGATGCTCGGCACCCCTGGGCTTGCCGATGGCGCGGATGCGGCCATGGGCGATCGGACTGCGCAGGAAGGCGACCTCGAGCATGCCCGGCAGCGCGATGTCGGCCACGAACTGGCCACGGCCGCGCAGATAGCGATCGTCCTCCTTGCGCCGGAGACTGGCGCCGACGCCGCGCTTCTCGCGCCCTCCCCCCTTGTGGGGGAGGGCCGGGGTGGGGGATGCCACAGGCACGGAGGATTCCAAGGAGGTTATGCCGCCTCGGCCGTCGGCAGGATCGACGCGTCGGCATCGAAGCGCGTACCGTTGCGCAGGCAGAAGGCGGGCGTCAGCATCCGGTCGGCCGCGACCTTCGTCCCCTCGTTGTCGCTGAGCGTCCACCGCCCGCGCTCGTCGTTGAGCACGGAGATATCGGCGACGAGCCCCGGCTTCAGCGTGCCGATCTCGCCGGCCATGCCCAGCATCGCCGCCGGGTTCGACGTCACCATGGGCACGATCTTTTCCAGCGAGACGCCGAGCGCCAAGAGCGACGTCATGGTGGACGCCAGCGAGAAGCGCGTGCGTCCGAAGAACATGTGGTCCTGGTCGGAATGGGTCTCGGGCGTGCCCGCATGGCGCGGCACGGCCGTGTTGTAGCCGTGCATGTCGGCGCCCAGCGTGTCCGGCACGATGCCCGCGTCGAGCGCGATGCGCGCCATCTTGAAGCTGAAATGGGAGCCGTGACCGACATCGGTCTTGAGGCCGCGCGCCAGCGCCTCTTTGACGATCGGATGGACCTGTCCGTTGCGGTCGACGAAGCCGCCGGGGTGGCGCGTGAACGGGTGCGCGAGGATGTCGCCCGGCTTGAGCAGGTCGACGACATCGGGCAGCACGCGGTCGGGATCGACGCTGTTGCCGCCTTCCTTTGGCAGCGGCCAGAGCTGGCCGAAATGGATGTAGAGCGGCAGGTTCGCTTCGCGCGCGATCTCGGCCGACAGCTTGATCACGTCCAGGCCCCAGCGCGCGAAGCCGCCGATCTCGGCATGCGCCTTGAAGCCCTTGACGATGTCGGCATTCTCGCGCGCCGCGCGCACGGTCGCCTTCACGTCGATGCAGTCGGGCTTGTAGAGGTTGGGGTAGTAGTGCCCCTCCATGCCGCCGACCAGATAAGCCGACAGAAAGGCAAAGACCCGGCTCTGCTTGGCATTGACGACAAACTCACGGAAAGCCGGCAGCGTCATGCAGCTCGGCCCGCCCTGATCGATCAGAACGGGCACGCCCGACTGCACGCCGACCAGGTCGGCGTCGAGGCCGAACCGGCCGGTGACGTGCTGGAAGACGTGGGCATGGGTGTCGATCATGCCGGGCAGAACCAGCTTGCCGGAAACGTCGAGCACCTCCTTGGCGACAGAAGGCGTGATGGACGGCGCAACGGCGGCGATGCGGCCATCGGCGACGGCGACGTCATGGCGGCCGTCGATGCCCTGGGTCGGATCGATCACGCGGCCGCCGCGCAGGAGGAGGGTAGAAGGCATGGTGCGCGCTCAACTTCGGGTCCGGACAGCACAGGCATTAACAGTATCTTAAGTTGCCTTCGCTCATTCTACGCTGCGGGTCGGCCCACGTCGATCAACCGGGCCGCTGCTCGAGCTTGCAGAACTGACATGACCTTCTTGCCAGTGCCGGCGTGGATTGTTCGACTTTGGCCGAACTTCGCGCTCGACGCCCGATACGCCGCAACACTGGCGGTGCTCGTCGCCGCCTATGTCGGTTTTGCAAAGATCGGCTTTGCACTTGCGTTCGCGACCAAGCAGGTGACGGCCGTCTGGCCGCCAGCGGGAATTGCGGTGGCTGCGTTCCTCCTGATGGGCGGTCGCGCCTGGCCCGGGGTGTGGCTGGGTGCCTTCATCGGCAACGCCATGAGCGACGAGCCGATGCTGACCGCCGCCGGCATCGCCACGGGCAACACGCTCGGACCGCTGTTCGGCGCCGTGCTGCTGCGCCGGCTCGTCGCCTTCGACAATGGGCTGGCGCGCTTGCGCGATGTTCTGGGACTCGTCGGTCTGGGCGCTTGTCTTGCCATGTGCGTGACCGCGACCAATGGTGTCCTCAATCTCGCCGCGTCGGGCATCATCCCCTGGTCGGCTTTCGCCTCGGTGTGGTGGGTATGGTGGGCGGGCGATGCCATGGGCGTTCTTCTCGTCGCGCCGGTCGTGCTGACGTGGGCGAGCAAGCCCGCGGTGGCATGGCGCCGCATGAGGCTGGCCGAACTGACCGCGCTGCTGCTCGCGCTGCTGATCGCGGCGTCGTTCTCATTCACGATCAGCCTGCCGCTGGCTTATCCGGTGTTTCCGTTCATCATCTGGATGGCCTTGCGTTTCGAGCAGAGGGAGACCGCGTCGGCGATCATCCTGGTCTCGGCCATCGCGATCTGGGGAACGATCCATGATCTCGGACCCTTCGCCAGCGGCTCGCTCGATCAACGGCTGATCCTCCTGACAACGTTCATGGCCGTTCTGGCCGTGACGGGCCTGGTCCTCGGGGCGATCACCGCCGAGCGGAGACGCGCGGAAGAATCGCTCGAGCGTGCGCGTGACCAGCTCGAAGTGCATGTGCGGCACCGGACGGCGGAGCTGGCCGAGGCAAATGCCGGACTGGTCGCGGCAAACAGGGCTCTCTCTGTGCGAACTGCCGAGCTCGCCGGCAAGAACGATGAGGTCGAGGAGGCCCGACATCAAGCTGAGCAGGCGCGCATCGTGGCCGAATCCGCCAGTCAGGCCAAATCGGAATTTCTGACCAGGATGAGCCACGAGTTGCGCACGCCACTCAACGCGATCATGGGGTTCGCGCAGCTTTTTCAGCTCGGCCGTGGCGGCAAGCTGAGTGCGACGCAACAGGAGTTCAGCGACCAGATCTGCAGCAGCGGCCAATACCTACTCCGGATCATCGATGAAATGCTGGACATGTCCGCCATCGAGGCGGGTCGGATGAAAATATCCGTCGCGCGTGTTTCCGCCGCAGGCGCGCTGGAATCCGTCCGTTCATCGATGGCGACAATCGCAGCCGACAAAGGCGTCGCTGTGACGGTCGAACCCATTCCGGCCTCGCTTCACGTGCGCGCCGACGAATTCCGGTTGCGCCAGATCCTCACCAATCTCCTGTCGAATGCAATCAAATACAACCGCCAAGGCGGCTCCGTCACGTTGGCGGCGCGGGCCATGACAGACGACAGCGCCCGTTTCTCCGTCGCCGATACCGGCAATGGCATCGATCCGGTGCATCACCCGTACATCTTCGAGCCATTCAATCGCGCGGGTTCAGAATACTCGACCATCGAGGGAACCGGCCTCGGACTTTCGCTCGCCAAGCGGCTGGCCGAGCTGATGGAGGGTCGCATCGCCTTCGTCAGCACACCCAGCATGGGCAGCACGTTCTGGGTAGACCTGCCAGTCGATCCGGAGCATGAACCAGCGGTCGAAGGCGGCTCCGAAGCCGCGATTCGTCCGGTCGCGATGACGGGATCGTAGCGGCGGTCGAAGCGCCGAGCCGGCCCCATGGCGCCTCCGGGCCGCTACCGGGTTGCCAATCGTGCATGTCGTGCGAGGGAGCTGTCCATCGTCACGTTGATCGCGTGGCGTTCGGCGGGTGCTGGAATGTTCGGCGCGACGGCGGCGATGCGGCCATCGGCGACCGCGACATCGAAGCGCCCGTCGAGGCCTTGGTCGATCACCGGCCCACGACGCAGGGGAAGATCGTAGGTCATGGCGTTTCGCTCGTATGCGCGCAGCGGGCTAACAAGGGCCGCTGTCGCGGTTTCTATTGTGCTAACCTCCGTTCAGACAACAGATGGGACGCGGTCCTGCGACGAAACGCCATGGCACTCACGGTCAGGCCGATCAATCCCAGGCGAAACGACTTCGTGGCCGAAGCCACGGGCGTGGACATCGCGGCGGGCGTTTCTGCGGCGACCGCCGCCGCGATCGAGGACGCCATGGACCGATATGCGGTCCTGATCTTTCCCGACCAGCGGATCGACGACGACCAGCAATACGCCTTTTCCACGCATTTCGGCCCGATGGAAACCGCCACCGGCGACATCGTGCAACGCGACGAGCGGCGGCTGTCGATGGACATCAACGACATTTCGAACCTCGACAAGCATGGCAATGTCCTGGCGCGCGACGACCGGAGCCGGCTGTTCGGTCTCGGCAACATGCTCTGGCACTCCGACAGCTCGTTCAAGGCGACACCAGCGAAGTTCTCGCTCCTGTCGGCCCGCGTCATCCCGCCGGACGGCGGCAACACCGAGTTCGCGGACATGCGGGCGGCGTGGGACGATCTCGATCCGAAGCTTCAAGCCGAATGCATGGGCCTCGTCTGCGAGCACAGCCAGCTCTACTCGCGCGGCATGCTCGGCTTTTTCGAGTTCACCGACGAGGAGCGCGCCAAATGGGCTCCGGTCCCGCAGCGCCTGGTGCGGCGCCATCCGCGCACCGGACGGCTCAACCTTTATCTCGCGTCGCACGCGGGGACGATCCGCGGCTGGCCAGTGCCCGAAGCGCGCCTGTTCCTGAAGGATCTGACCGAACACGCGACGCAGCGCGAATACACCTACGCGCACCGCTGGCGGCCGTTCGATCTCGTGATGTGGGACAACCGTGTCGTCATGCATCGCGCCCGGCGCTACGACCACACCGCGCCGCGCGACCTGCACCGCACCACCGTCGCCGACTGCGCGCCGACGCTCGATCAGCCGATCTGAGCGCGAACTCTCAGCGCCGTGTCGAAATGATCGGCAGCACGACGTGTGACGGGTGCGTGCGGTCGAGCCTCACCGTGTTGGTCGCCACCCGCCACAGCCGGGCGCGGCCCTCAGGTTCGCCCGTATTCGGATTGACGTCGAAATGCGGGAAGTTGCTCGACGAGATGTCGAGCCGGATGCGGTGGCCGCGCGCGAACAGATTGCTGCTGGCGAAGGGCTCGATGGCGACGGTGTAGATTCGCCCCGGCTCCATCATGTCGGGCTGCTCCCACGAATCGCGGTAGCGCGCCCGGATGATGCCGTCCGTGATGTTCATGGCATAGCCGTTGGGCCAGTCCTTGCTCGGCGGATAGACGTCGATCAGCTTGGCGGTGAAGTCCGTGTCCGGGCAGTCGGACGAGATCCACAGCTTGACCGTGATCGGCCCGGTCACCTCGACGGGCTCGGCGAGCGGCGGCGTCTGGAACACCAGCACGTCGGGCCGCGCGGCGAGCGGCAGGTGCGGCGGCTTGCAGCCGAAGAAGCGCGCGCCCTCGACCTGGTCATAGGCGCCGCCTTCCATGATCGGCTGCCCGGAGGTCATGGTGCCGCCGATCGACGGCACGGGGTCGCGCGGGTCGAACCGGTAGGCCAGGCCCGCGCCATCGACCACCGGTGCCGCAGGCGACAGATTGCCGTCGGCGTGAAGATAATAGGGCGTGAACCGCGTGCCCGGCAGCGGCCAGTCGCTTTCGTCGCGCCATGTGCCGCCATGATCGAGGCGGCCATGCTCGATCTTGCGGCCCGAGCCGCCGCCCATGACGAAGATGCGCACGGGAGCGTCCCGCTCGGCGCCGTTGTCGATGCCGCGCAGCCAGCGGTCGAACCAGCGCAGGCGGAAATGCCGGAAGTCGGGTGCCAGCGCGCCGTCGAGCGTCGCATCGGGTCCGAAATCGACGTCGCCCGAGAAGGTTACGGACCGATCGCCGTGCGTCCACGGCCCCATCACGAGCTTGATCGGCGACGTCTTGTGCGTCTTGAGGCCGAGATAGTTCTCGGTCGCCGTGCGCACGTAGGCGTCGTACCAGCTCGACATGAGGATCACCGGCACATCGGCATAGCGTTCGTAGAATCCGGCCATGTAGATGCCGAGCTGCTGCCAATAGGGACCGAAATTGCCGTGGGTCCATTGCTCGAAGAGATAGCTTTCGTAGTCGGGCACCGGCGTGACCGCCGATGCGCCGGGCCGCCATGGCATGCGCGCGAACCAGTCGTGGATCGAGTGCCGCGTCAGCGCGTGACGCGTCAGCGCGTCGCCGGTCGCCTCCGCCTGCGCCAGCGCCTGGCCATAGGCCCAGGTCGCCTGCTTGAGCTCGAAGGCGCCGCCTTGGCGGATGCCCGCGTGATAAGCGCTGGAAAATGCGCCGGAATCGATGACCTGGGCGGCCAGACCCGGCGGATCGAGGCAGCCGAGCGCGCCTTGCGTGTGCGCGCCATAGGACAGGCCCATGGTGCCGACTTTTCCGTTGCACCAGGGCTGAGCCATGATCCATTTCATGCAGTCCTGACCGTCCGCGGCGTCAGACAGATATTTGACGAACTGTCCCTCGGAGCCGTAGCGACCACGGCAGTCCTGGTAGACGACGACATAGCCCTGCGCGACGAAGAAGCGCGCGATGTCGGCACGGCTGGCGGGCTCGGGGCTGTCGGCGGTGCGCTCGGAGCGGCTGGTCGCGGCCTTGTTGTAGGGCGTGCGCTCGAGGATGACCGGAAAAGTGCCGGTCAGCGCCTTGCCGCCGCGCGCCGGACGGTACACATCGGTCGCCAGCCGCACGCCGTCGCGCATGGCGACCATGACGTCGGATTCGATCAGCGTCTCGAGGGCAGGTGCTTCGTTCATGGCGGACCCGGGCTCGTTCGACGGGAGCGCCATCCTAGCCCGGGTTGCGCCGACCTTCGAACTGTCAAACGATGGTGTCGGGTTTCTCAGCGCAACTGCACTGGCGGCGCCTTGATCCGCTCGATGCTGACGATCGCCGTCCCCAGGTTGTTGCCATAGAACCTGGCCATCAGACCGGGCAGCATCAGGACAGCGTCGTTCACATAGAGGAACAACTCGCCCGATCGCCGAGCCTTGAATTCGGCGATCAGCACGCGTCGTTCCCCACGCGGATTCGCCGTCGTCAATTTCTTGGCAAGTTCAGTTGGGATCGGCTCGAACATGCCCGTCTCGATCTTGGGCGCCGGCGCGTCTTTCGGTTTCTTCGGAGCCGGAAGCAAGGGATCGACCGGCGCCAATGGGTATTCATCGTTGCCGCGCACGCCGATCCGCGCGATTGGCATGAACCAGTTCTCGCGCCACCAGCGCCTGAACAGAGAGGGGAGGACGAATGTCCAATCCGATTCGAAACCGCCGATGTCGGTGTGCTCGCCTCGATCGAACCAATCGAGACCTTCCGTCATCGTCAATTGAATCCGGCTCATCAGGAAATCGAGTGGGTGATTTTGGCAATTTCAGAGCGCCGGCAGCATGCATGTGAGGACCTTGAGCCGCAGATATTCCTTGTCGCGCAGGCCGTATGCGCGGCGCTGGATGACGCGGATTTTGTTGTTGAGGCCCTCGACGAAGGCGAGCGAGACCTTGTTTTCGGGCTTGCAGTAGGCGGCGATGCCATGCCAATGGCGATCGATCATGTCGGCGAACCTCTCGTATGGCGCAAGGGGCTGCCACTTCAGGCTTGAGCGCCAGTTGTCGAAGAA
>Ga0194132_10004217_pt1 | contig 24652 bp, 21 predicted proteins | sample TA2KigOf80mmetaG_FD_148612 | JGI IMG/M metagenome (GOLD analysis project Ga0194132, IMG submission 148612) | Freshwater microbial communities from Lake Tanganyika, Tanzania - TA2015054 Kigoma Offshore 80m | ecosystem: Environmental > Aquatic > Freshwater > Lake | place: Tanzania: Lake... | reverse complement strand
TCGGGTGTCGCGAGGAAGTGGCGCTTGTCGCGCTTGCGAAACGACGCCGACGCGGCGCGCAGCTCGTCTTTCAGTGCCTGCGCGGCTGCCGCGCGGGCGGAATCCGGTTCAATCGCGTTCACGGCCGCCAGATCATGGTCTAAACTCGCTCCCGTGCGCAAGCTAGCCGAATTCGTCAGACGGCTCCGCTGGGGGACGCTCGAAGAGCGTCGGCGTAGCGGCCTCGTGGAGTTGTACGACCTCCTCGCGCAAACCAGCTTTCACGACAAGTATTGGGTATTCCTCGGGCTTATGCTCGGCTGCGTTCGCGAGGGCGGTCCGCTGCCTCGGGATCGCGACTCGGACTTCGCGTTCCTCGACCGCGACCTCGGGGACTTCATGGCCGCCGTCGCGGTGTTGCGCAGAAACGGCTATTCCCTGCGGCCGCTGCAGGTGAACAACGACGGCCGCACCACGAAATGGGCGCTGAAGCGCCGCGGGTACAAGTTCGAGTTCTTCCAGCTCGACCAGCGAGCCGACCGGTACCGGTGGCATACGCACGGACGCAACCCGCCGACGGAGCTCGTCAACGAAGTGCCGGCCCACGGGCTCACGTATTTCGAGCTTTATGGGCGGCGCTTCAGGATCCCGGACAACGCCGAGCAGCAGCTTGAAATCCTCTACGGCAACTGGCGCCAACCCGATCCCGACTACCGGTACTGGCGCGATTGCCAGGCAACGATCGAGCGCAATCCCTGGACCAGTAGCCGTCGTCGCACCGCGGACTGACGGCGGTTGCGCTGGGCGAACCGCGGCGTTTGAACTTACTGTGCGCTGGCCTCGTGGAGATGACGAGCATGCAGCAGAACTTCCATGGCAAGCGGCTGGCTGCGGGTGTATGGCTGCTCGCGGCCCAGGGACTTGCGGCCCAGCCGGCGGACATGCCGGTGCCATCCAGTGCCGTCGACGTGCTCGCGCGCGAGGAATTCACCGAGGAGGACTTCGCCCAGTTCTTTGGCCTGATCGTCGATGGCCGCATCACGCGCGACAAGATGGCGACGCGCTGCGCACGCGAAGTCGTCGGCTTCACCTTCGCGGGCGCCGACCTCAGCCATGACGGCGGGCTGAAGCGCATCGACTACAACCAGACCCGCCAGGCACGATCCGTGGACGGTCGGGCGTTGCGGTCCCGCCATTTCAACGTCTCGCTCGGCGAGTGGAGCGGTGCGGTCTACAAGCCGCTGTGCCCGGGACTCTATGCGCTGAGCGTGGACTTCGTCACCGCCGATGCGGGCCGCGGCGGTGCCACCGACACGTCGGTGCATGTCTACCTTCGTCGCAAGGGCGAGGCCCGCCCCGGCACACGTATCGTCACCGCGCTCAAGCCGGGGAAACAGCCCGGCGCAGGCCACGCATCACTGGTGTTGCCGCTGCGCACATTCGACGAGATCTCGACCTGGTCGGAAGGTGCAGACGGCCGCCGACGGCTGATCCGGCAGGTCACCTTCACTGCCCACAAGGTAGATCACCTCGAGAAGTACGTGGAAGAACTCGACGTCGATGCGTTCAACCGGGAGCTGCTCGAGCTGCGCGACGCCACCCCGCCGGCTGACTAGAGCGACCGCAGAAAGGCGATCAGAGACGCTCGGTCGTCCTGCGACAGTGTGCGAAAGTTCTCGCGCGCCCGGGCCGCTTCGCCGCCGTGCCAGAGTATCGCTTCTTCCAGGCTGCGCGCGCGACCATCGTGCAGGTACAGGCTGAAGCCGCTGACCTCCTCGGTGTGACCAATGCCCCACAGCGGCGCCGTGCGCCACTCACTGCCAGAGGCCAGGAAATCCGGCCGGCCATCAGCCAGACCCTCACCCATGTCATGCAACAGCAGATCGGTAAACGGATGGAACACCTGGTTTGCCAGTTCCGGCACGAGCGCCTCCTGCGTCACCAGCGTGGGCAGGTGACAGCCGGCGCAGCCGCTGGCGCGGAACAGCGCCTCGCCGCGCGTCACCGCGGGCGCCTCGGGATTTCGCTGGCGCGGCACGGCCAGCAATCGCGTGTAGGTGGCCAGGTGCTGGAAGAACTCCGGCAGCAGCTCGGGTGAATCCCGCACCGCGAGCGCCTCGCGGCGACAGGCCACCTGGACCGACTCGCACAAGTCCTCACCAAACACAGGTGTCGTGATGCCCATGTCGCCCAGCGCGGCGCCGGCGTTCTGGTGCAGCAGGCTTGCGACACTCGCCTTCCAGCCGAAGCGGCCGATCGCCGCAGCCTGTTTCGGCGCGTCCCAGACCTCGTTGACGCGGCCGGAAATGCCGTCGCCGTCGCGGTCGTCCGGGTCGGCGAGCTGGCGCAGCAGCGTCTCTGGCACGGCTTCGAGCAAGCCAAGCCCGATCATCGGATTCGCCACTCGCGCCGATGTCAGCACGCCGTCGGGCAGCTCACCGAAGGCAAGCTTGCGAAATTCGATCCCTGGGCGACGCAGGCTGAACGGCGTGCCGTCGGCGAATCGCCCCGGCTCCTCGCGCCAGCGAATCACCGCCTGGCCCTCGGCCGCTACACCTTTCACGGCACGATCCTGCAGCTGGTCGCCGTAACCAGGCACCGGAAGCGGCCCACCGTGCAGACCGACGCCTGGCAGGCTGAGGCGCACCAACATCGACATCATCGGCGCCTCGTCGTCCTGAGGCGGCCGACCGCGGCCGTTACGCTGGTGACACTCGGCACAGCCCTCGCGGTTGAACACCGGACCGAGACCGTCGGTGCCCGGCTGACCCGGCGCCGGTTCCCACAGCGTGGTGAATATAGTTTCGCCGAAGGTAAAGAACGCGATCCGCATCGGAGCCGCGTTCGCGGCCAGCGCCTTGAAGGCGCGCTCGCCGCCGAGTTCGCGGCTGGTGGCACCACCCAACGCGGGTGTGAGCGGCCGTGCGCGCAAGCTCGCCGCATCGCTCAGTCCCGTCGGTGCCGGCTCGGCAGCAACGCTGGCCAGCACCCAGGCCGACATCAGCAGTGCCAGTCCGGCGCAGAGCCTGGCGGGTTGCGACCCTGTCTGCCCAAGCATCGAAGGAGTCTAGCCGGATTCCCCATCGCGGCGTTACATTGCCCGCAGCAGGGGAGGGCCGAGTGGACGGGGACATGCAGGGCAAGGTCTGCCTGGTGACGGGCGGTGCCCGCGGCATGGGCCGGGTCACCGCCCTGGCGCTGGCCGCGCGCGGCGCCCGCGTGATCATCGTGGACTGGGAAGGCGAGGAGGGCACGCGCACGCGCGACCTCATCAACTCCCGCGCCAGCCGGCCGCTCGCCGAGTTCGCCTGGTGCGACCTGTCCTCGCTCGCCGATGTGCGCCGCCTCGCCGCCGACATCGGCGCGCGTTACCCCTCACTGCAGGTACTGGTCAACAACGCCGGTATCACCGATCCGGTGCGCCGGCTGAGCCCGGACGGCTGGGAGATGCATCTCGCCACCTGCCATCTCGGACACTTCCTGCTGACCCAGCTGTTGCTGCCGCAGCTGCGCGCCGGGGCCCCGGCGCGGATCGTGTGCATCGCCAGCGAAGCCCACCGCGTCGGCCCGGGGCTCGACTTCGACGACCTCAACAACGAGAAGATATGGAAGGGCGCGGCCTTCTCCAATGGCGCCGCGTTCGCGGCCTATCATCGCGCCAAGCTCTGCAATCTCTATTTCACGTTCGAGCTGGCCGGGCGCCTGCGCGGCAGCGGCATCACGGTCAACGCCGTTTCGCCCGGCTACTTCGTGAACACCTCGATCTACCGGAACCTGCGCGGCGTCTTCCGCTGGGGCGCAGTGCCGGTCTTCGCGCTCGGTTCGCTGCTCGGGCTCAACACTCCGGAGCGCGGGGCCCGGACCCACATTCACGTCGCGGCGTCGCCGGCCGTCGAGGGTGTCACCGGCGAGTACTTCGCCTCGTGCCGGGTGGCGCAGGCCTCGCCCGTCGCCCGTGATCCGGTCATTCGCCGCCGGCTGTGGGACTGGACCGCCGGCGTCACGGGTATCGGTGCGTGAGCGCATGTGGCGATTTTTCCGCCTGGTCGAGAAATGGTTCTGTACCTTCCTGGAGGTGAACAATGGCTGATGTGATCGGCGCGGTGGCCGCGCTGCTGATGGTGCTGCTCGCGGGTATTCGCTGGCTGCGGTTTCGCGGACATCCCTGGGACATCTACTACCCGAAGCTTGCCTGGCTGAAGGCCTCGACCTATTTCTGCGCCGTCTACCTGCTGGCCTGGGCCACGGGTGCGCTGGAACTCGTGCTGACATCGCCGCCGGTCACCGCCGAACAGGCCGCGAATCCGGCCTGGGTGCTGTACACGATCGCCTGCTACCTGTTCATCCTCGCGGCGTATGCCGGGGTGTGGTCGTACTTCACGCCGGTATTCGAACGGCAGAAGAACACGCTGGTCTCGGCCTTCTTCGGGTTCTTCTGGGGGTCATGCCAGGGGCTCCTGTTCATCTCCGTGTGGCTCCTGATCCGCAAGCTCGGTCTGCCGGAGTGGGGGACCTGGATCGCGACATTCCTGGCCCTCGGTTCGTGGCAGCCCAATTTCCACAACATCTGGTGGGACCACTACATCGCGCCCGAGCACGACACGCCGATGACGCAGAAGATCAAGGCGCTCGGTTGTCACATCCCGAACCTGCTGGTCACGCTCACCTACCTCACGCTCTACGGCAACCTCGGGTTGTTCGTGAGCTTCCAGGTGCTCGCCTGCATGTCGGCCGCCATCGGGATGCGCTACCCGGCGCCCTGGGTGCCGCCGAGTGCCATGAACTACGCGAAGCGCACCAGCGCACGAGTCCCGCGTTGCACCGGCTACATCCCGGCGGATCCCCTGACCGATCGGTACACGCCCTTCTACCCGGGCTGGAAGGGGTAACTGAAGACGCCGTACCGCTTTTCGCAGGGCAGCAGGTCGCCGGCATGGCGTTTGAACTTCCTATCCCCATGCTCTGGAGTAGAGACTTGCGCGATGCCGTCCCGGTCGGGACGGCAGCTTCTGGTTTTCGCCGGTGCTAGCCTGCGGATAAGATGCGATGGCTGAGACTGCGGCAGGGGCGGGCATGGTGACAGAGGGACAACCGGGCGTACTGGCACGCTGGCTACGCCGTCTCGAGCTGGTGCACGAACGCCGTGCGGATTTCGTGCCGCGTCCGATGTATCCGGGCGGCGCGCTCGCCACCATCAGCCACGAGCAGTTCCTCGCCGCGCGCAGCACGACGCCGTACCTCAAGGGGCGCTGGCGCTACTATCGCGAGGCGATGGCGATGGTGCGCAGGCTGGCGCCCCGGCGTGTGCTCGAGGTGGGCTGTGCCTTCACGCCGCTCATTCCCGACAGCGACCGGCTCGATTACCAGGCGAAGTTCAACCCGACTTTCCTGCACGACGCGACCGTCGTGCCCTGGCCGATACCCGACCAGTCCTACGACCTGGTGATCGCGCTGCAGGTCTGGGAGCACCTGGGCGAGCGGCAGGTCGAGGCCTTCGCGGAGCTGCCGCGGATCGCCCGCTACGCCATTCTGAGCCTGCCCTACAAGTGGCGGCGCAAGAGCAACCCGTCGCACTCGAACATCGACGACGCGGTCGTCAGCCGCTGGACCGGCGGACTGCGGCCGCTCGAGACCGTCCAGCTGCCGCTCATCGGCCGGCACCGGCGCAAGATCTATCTGTTCGATCTCGCCGAGGCGCGGCGTTGACCGTGGCGCCGTCGGGTTGCCCGGCGCCCGATCTCCGGGCATGATCGACCGATGAGCCTGATCCCGGCGCTGCGTCACGGCACCTGCCGAACGCTGCGACAACGTCTCGCGCTGCTGCTGCTGGCCACCCTGGTCCACGCAGGCTATGCGTTCGCGGCTCACGTGCACCCGCTCGCTCCAGAGTCCGGCGACCAGCGTGAGTTCTGCGGGGCCTGCCTGCATGCCGAGCGGCTCGGCCCCCCGCCTGTATTCGTAGCCCCGGCGCCATTCCCGGCGCCGGCGGTTCTCGTGTCGACGACGCTCGACCTGCCGGTCGTCTCCGCAGCGCCACGCCACAGCTATCGCTCGCGCGCACCTCCCGCCCTGACTCCGTAAGCGCATCGAACGCGGGTTCGTCCCGCGCACCCGACCGCGACGCGCAACACGCGTGGCGGCTTCATTCCATCGATGACGGAGATATTCCATGAGATTTCATGCCAGGGCACTGGCCCTTTTTGCTGTTTCCCTCTCGGCCCATGCTGCGCAAGGCCGTGACAAGGTCGAGCAGATCATCGTGACGGCACTGCCGCTCACCCAGCGCCTCGAGGACGTGGCGCAACCCACCCAGGTGCTCGGCGGCGACGAACTGCGCGCGGGCATCGAAGCGAGCATCGGCGAGACACTGGCGCAGCTGCCGGGCACGAGCTCCAGCTACTTCGGGCCCGCGGCGAGCCGGCCGCTGATCCGCGGCCTCGGCGGCGAGCGCCTGCAGGTGCTGGAGGACGGTCTCGGTTCGCTCGATGCGTCGGCCCTCAGTCCGGATCATGCGGTGACGGTCGAGCCACTGCTCGCCGAGCAGGTCGAGGTGCTGCGAGGGCCGGCGACGCTCCTCTACGGCAACGGCACCGTGGGCGGAGTAGTCAACGTCGTGACGAGCCGCATCCCGGCCTACGCGCGTGACGAACAACTCGGCGGCGCCGCCGAGGTGCGCGGCAACACGGCGCTGCACGAAGCAGCCGCGACCGGCCGCCTCGATGCGACGCTGGGGCGCTTCGGTCTGCATCTGGATGGCTATCGGCGGGAAACCGACGACGTCCGGATCGACGGCATCGCCTGGTCACGCGGCATCCGCGAGCTGTTCGCGGACGAGGGACTGCCGGTCGACGAGACCAGCGGTCGGGTTCCCAATTCCGACAGCGAGTCCAACGGCGGCGGGGCCGGGGCCTCGTGGCTGCTCGACGAGGGCTTCGTCGGTGTCGGCTTCAGCACCTTCGACACGAACTACGGCCTGCCGGGTCCGGCCGAGGAGCCGGGCGAGCCTGGCGTTCGCATCGACATGGAGCAGGATCGCTACGACTTCGCGGGCGAGCTTGCCGGTGTGCTGCCGGGATTCAATACCCTGAGGTTTCGCGCGGCGGTGAACGACTACACGCACAGCGAGATCGAGGGCGATGGCGCCGTCGGCACGGTGTTCGACCAGGATGCCATCGAACTGCGCGCCTCGGCGGATCACAATGAGATCGCCGGCTGGCGCGGCGCCCTGGGGCTGCAGTACCGCGACACCGAGCTCGAGGCCGTCGGCGAGGAGGCTTTCCTGCCGCCCTCGGAAACCCGCAATCTCGGCCTGTTCCTGTTCGAGGAACGCCCGGCGGGCAGTCTCACCTGGCAGGCTGGCCTGCGCGTGGAGCATCAGGAAATCGACGCGGAGTCGGAGGCCGGGTCTGCCGGCTACGACGACACGAGCGTGAACCTGTCCGGCGGACTGGTGTGGGACTTCGCGAAAGACTGGTCGCTTGCTCTCAACCTGTCGCACGCCGAGCGCCATCCGTCGGCCACCGAGCTGTACGCCGACGGCCCGCATCTGGCGGTGCGCCGCTTCGAGATCGGCGACCCGGACCTCGAGTCGGAAACGGCGCTGAGCGCCGACCTGACGCTGCGGGCCACGGCCGGCGACATCGGGCTGTCGCTGACCGTCTTCGCCAACAGTTTCAGCGATTTCATCTTTCCGGCCGCCACCGGCGACATCGAGGACGACCTGCCCGTCGTCGAGTATCGGCAGCAGGATGCGCGCTTCCTCGGCTTCGAGGCCGAGCTGGGCCTGCCGATTGCCGAGCTGGCCGATGGCACGCTCTCGGCGCGCCTGATCGCTGACTACGTACGCGGCCGGCTGGACAACGGGGGCGGCAACGTCCCGCAACTGCCGCCCCTGCGCGTCGGCGGCGAACTCGCCTACGACCGCGACCGGTTCTCGGCGTCGCTTGCCGCGACACGCTATGCCGATCAGGACCATGTCGCCGACAGCGAGTTGCCGACCGACGGTTACACGCAACTGGACATCGACTTGAGCTATCGCTTCCCGGTGGGCGACGATCGGCTGCTGGCTTACCTGCGCGGAACGAACCTGCTCGACGAGGAGGCCCGGCGTGCCAGCTCGTCGCTGAAGGAGTTCGCACCGCTGCCGGGCATCGGTGTCACGGCGGGCTTGCGCTTCGAGTTCTGACGGGAGGCGATTGATCGGCTCCGCGCCCTCGCGACTACGCCGCCAGTCAGCTCTTCAGTCAGTTATGCACCGCGTGGCGGAGCGTTACGCCACTTCACCTGCTGTTCCGCCGCCGCGCGAAGTGCGCGGCGGCGCCAGGGAAACTAGCGCCGCTCGCTCAAGCGCGGAACCACGCTGGCGTGAGTGCGGTGGCTTTCAAGATAGTTGTCGCGTCCCTCGATCACGCTGCTTGTTTGCGGGGTTCTCTCCTGGGCCTGTCCGGGTTGAGGTGAGCGTTTGACTGCGGTTGCCAGTTCCGGGTTCTGCCTGTCCATCGGCGCGGGTGTCGCTCACGCGCTTGTTCGTACAGCGCATGCCGGTTTTGCAGCAGCGCCTGATCTTCGCCGCGATGGCATTGCTCCGGGGTCACGTAGTTCAGGCTGCTGTGGCAGTGCACCTGGTTGTACAAGGCTACGAAACGCTCGACCCATTCCCGCGCCTGCGTCGCGTTTGCCTGCTCGTATGCCGTGCGCCGGGCCCGAAAAGAGAAACCCCGCCGAAGCGGGGTTTCCCAACGCGAACTAAGCGTGTGCGTTACGCTGCTACTCGGACCTTGCGCTTCAACGCACCCAGCACCCCGAGCGCGCTACCCAAGAGCCAGACCGCGCCGGGTACAGGAACCACGGCAGCGGAGCCTTGCGCAGCGTCAATCCAGTTAGCGAATGAGCTGACCCGGATTGAGCCGGATAAATCACCATAAGAAGCATTTGGACCACTGGCATCAATGCCAGCGAGAAAAGAATGGACGCCGGCTAAAAACCATTGGTTGTTCTCTTGCAAGAAAAAACCACCGCCGCTGTCGCCACCGGCAATTGAATATTCCAGATTTAGTGCTACGCCGGAAGTAATACCAAGGGAGTAGGCTAAGGGATCTGCCAGGTAGGCCGCACTGGGGTATAAACCAGTGCCCTGTGACGGCAACGTGCCGGCCGGTGCGTCAAAGTCAGTCCAGATAATATTACTGTGGGTCCTACCTGTGACATTTGTGCTATCAACTAAATCCATCCGGTTATTGCCGGCCCGTTTGGTGCCCGGTCCCAGGGTTGAGCCAGTCAGGCCATTACCGGATGAACCAAGACCGACATGAGTACCGATAGCACCGACTTCATCATTGCCCTGATAAACAGACGCTGGCGTCACATTTCCAACATTACCCATCAGTTGGAGGAGGGCTAAATCGTTACCGGCAAGAAAATCGCCATTCCATGACGCGTGTACCTGCCACTGAGCGCCGCTATAAGTAAAACCACCAACGTCAAAAGTCACATTGCTGGTTGTGACATCATCCAGGCAATGGCCAGCGGTTAACACAAATGAAGCACTGATCAAGGTACCGGAACAAATCCAGTTACCAGCGGACGTGGAAAACAGTAAGCGGCCTACCGGATCGAACTGGGGTGCAGCAGCAAGGGCAATGTGTTCCTGCATGTTCACATCATGTCGAATGACACCGGCCTGCCCTGTCACAGGTAACAGCAGCGCAGCGACCGCACACAGGGTATTTAATAGCTTTTTCACTATTATTCCCGGGACTGACAAGTTCGAATTATCCTTCTCTGCTTGGAGGCGCTGGCGACCATTCTGAGTCATTGTGAGCCATGCCTGCTCGGCCAAATGTTGACCGGCTCACAGATTAAGCGAGTATTCCGCCTGTTAAAGGCATTGAAAAATAAATAATTTATAACTTGTATCGAGCTTTTGTAAAAAAGCTGCTAAATCCGCCGGTTCGTATCCTGATAACAATGCTGTGCCTGGAGGGTTCGAATTATTCTTCGTAGTCCCATCGCCAGACGTCGATCTTCTGCTGCGCTTCGCTCAGCGATTCGAACCAGTGCGCGTTCAGGCACTCCTCCCGGAAACCCCCCGTTTAAGCTTTCGATGACCGCATTGTGGGCCGGTTTGCCGCGCCGGCTTAAATCCAACTGGACCTGATTCGTGTAGGCCCAAACGTGCCCGCACGTGCTCTCGTCGCTGCCACCGCTGTGCTCGGCATCGATTGGTACGCCCACGCCGACGGCTCCTGCACCACGACCCGCCTCCTGTGGCGGTCGGATCCCCGTCGCGAGGACCCCGTCGCCTTGTGTGTGCATCCCCGCGATGCCGTGCCGACACCGACGCTAGGCGCAGAGGTGGACTGCCGGACCATGCCGCGCCCGCGGCACGCCGCTCATTCCTCGGCGGTGAGGATGCGTAAGTACGACGCAAAGGCCTTCATGCCCCTGCTATCCTTCGTTGAAGAAAGGATCGGGCAAGGCAGGATTTCTGAGCTTCGCCGCCGCACCGGCTCCGGTGACCGGGAGGCCGGTCGGGTCGAGCAAGCCGATCTGGACCAGCACGTTCGCCTGGTCCCACATAATGTGCTCGTAGGAGACCTTGTCGCCGTCAAAGCCGACGATCACGACAAAAACCACTTCCACACGCTTGCCGGTCGGATTGATGCCCGGGAGCATCCAATCGATCTTGGTTGTGTGCGTGAAGGAAATGATGAGCTCATCGACAAGACGCTCTTTGCTGTAGGTTCGCGAGATCGTCTCGAACTTCACGTCGGGCGGGAAGAACTGGCCGATCAACCGCTTCGCATAGAACGTTCGCACGCTCTCCGGGCCCTGGCCTCCCACCATCGTCGGCACGTTCACGAGGTGTGGATTGGGCGTCATCGTCGCCAGCGTCTTTTCGAGGTCGCCGGAAAGTTCGGCGTCCATGTGAGCTTGGAAGACGGCGTCGAGCTTCTTCTGCAGGTCGGGATCAGCCACGACTGGACCTGCTGATTGCGTAGTGCTGCATGAGGGCAGGCCGCCTACCGTCGCGGCGGCAACGCCGAGGACAACCGTTCGTCTCGTGAGGTTGGACATCTCTGGCGTGAATCTAAAGAGTTCCTTCGAAAAAAGCGACACCCACTGGTTAGCTGCATACCGTTTCGAACTCCATCGGGGATCGATACCCCAGAATGGTAGCTGTTTCAAATGGCAGCTATTTTAATGGGCAGCTATTTATTGAACGACTCGTTGGGTGTGCCAGTGAAGCAGCGCATTACCCATGGATAGGTGTCAGTTACATAGTATCCGTATTGACCATTGACGGTCATACCGTTGCACGAATCCAAATCACCCGCACCAGTAAATTCCCAGTCGGAAGTGTACGTACCATCATAGGTACCCCCCGGGTTGGTATTGCTCTTGATGCCTCTAGATCCGCTTTTCAATGTGTACCCGGAAATTGCTTTACGCACTGTACCTGTCGCGGGATCTAGGAAATAGCTTCCGTAAATAGGGAAACCGTCCGCTGCAAATCCAATCACAGGAGACCCTTTTGGCCCCGGACTCTCATCAAACATGGCATTGGGGTTGCCATGATAGTGATATGACCCGTCAGGTTGAGTATGGGCATTATGGGCGTCCGCGCCGAATTTGCTTTCAGTCCCCAACGGATCGAGCAAATAAGGATCTGTATCCCGGCAACCAATTGCAACATTGCCATCGGCATCAGCCTGAGCAGATGTGGGCATGTAGCATCCAGCCGAAAGGATATCCAGGGGTACACCGTTAAGCATAACGGCATTGTAGGTGCGTTGAGTAAATGCCGTAGGGGAATTGGCAATGACGGGCGTTCTTGTTACGACAAACGTCTGACTCACTTCAGATACCGGGGTTGCAAAATTGGCTGACGCGTCATTGAAATCGTGGTTAGGGATGTTGTTTGAGGAAAAGGTGCAGCTGGTAGTGTCATTGCTAATGACTACGTCCAACGCAAAGCCCATGCTGCGCTGGATATCTGTGACATCGGCTTCGTAACTGTTCGAATAAGTGGCGCAATCGGCATCATTTTCGCTGAAAATGGCATTGGAAATATCCAACGCGTCGCTTCCGGTATCGGTACCGCTATCATTATCGGTGTCGCTGTTATCTCCACTGCCCCCACAGCCGGCAAGTAGCATGGACATTGAAACCAAAAGATACGCGACGTTCTTCACCGATTTGTTAAAGTCTTTCATGACTTGCACCATTTATTTGTGAATAGAACGTGCCGGGGCAGCCCGATTCACGCCGTCTGCTGTTGCGCTCGCGGCCGCGCCAGGCCCTCGTGCACGGCGCGCTGCGCCACCGCCACACGCAGCAGCAGGTGCGCGGACACTCCCAGGCGCCGGCTCCAGCCGATGACCCGCCGCGCCAGCGGATGGCGGATGCTCGCGGGGTCGGCGATCTTCTCCCAGCCTTCCGGCGGCATGAGCCACAGCTCGAACGCCGGCTCCCGTCGCGGCAGCGCCGCTCGTACCGAAATTACGGCGCCGTGAATAATAGTTAGGGCGCCAGTCTCGATAAATTCCCTAAACTTCTCTTTACAAAACAAGAAAAGGTCTGGATCCGCTTCAATAGCAACAACGCGATATCCACGATGAAGATAATACGCAGTATCTTCACCCTTATGAAGTCCAACATCGTAGACAGTTTTTCTATTAACCGCAGAGCTCCGTTAATCAGTTGTGGCATGTCACTTCTGAGTTGCGCGTCAAAGCCAAACATTGCGCTCTGTAATCTTTGACTTCCTGAGTCTCGTCTGCCAACGAGAGACTTGGAAATACACACGCCGTGACTAGAGTGCTGACGAGAACGGGGAATAGGAAGTTGAAAGCCCATGCTGCCGACAGTGTAGCCCCCCGCCGCAAAGCCGGCGAGCCGCGGTAGCGGCGGCCGGGCGATCGGCCCCCCTGTCGCGCTACCGGAAATGCCGGCGTGCGGGTGGGATTCTCGCGCTGCGGGATGCTTTTGGCGCAGCCGTCTCCGGCGCGCTTTTGGCGCACCGGCTCGCGCGGCAGTACCTCGTCGATCAGCAGTGCTGCGCTCTCCGTCATGCGCCGCGCCGCGCAGCTCGGGCAAAAGCCCCGGCGCTTGCAGCTGTAGGCGACCAGCCGCTCGGCGTGGCAGGCGGTGCAGCGCACCCTCAAGAAGCCGTGCGCCAACCGCCCACACTTCAGGTAAGCCTCGAACTCGTCGTGTACATAGGCGGGCAGCGTCCTGCCACGCGCAGTTAACGCCGCGACGAAGCCCGGGTAGTGGCGCTCGACGAGTTGATAAAGAAGCGTCGTCTCCGGGCGGTGCCGTTCGTAACGCGACGCATCGGGGCGGAGCTTGGCATGGGCGGCTTCCACGGCCGCAGACTCGCCATCGGCGGGGAGCTCTGGCCAGCCAGATAGGACGTCGGCCCGATTGTCGTCAGCGGCTACTCAGTTTGTGCGATGTGTCGTCACCGGCAAGTTGTCGGAAGATTAGACCGGATTGTTTGACGGTCAGTCTCGTTTGTAAAGCCGTCATGGCCAAGCCCCTCGACTTCGCGCGGCGGAGAATCCACCGTGAACGAGGCCGCGGCGACTGCGCCGAACTTCACGGCCGTGGCGCCCGTGAAGCCCTCTCCCTTGACGATGACCTTCGTGGCACCGCCTTCTGGACCTTCGGCTGGGTCGATCGAAGCGACCTTGACGTCCTTCGCGCCGACATCTGGCTTGGGGTCCGGCTTCGGCTGCGGTTTGGGCGCGGCGCGGCAGCCATCGAGAAACCCTCGCGAGTGGTCGAGATTGCCCGGATTCGGCGGCGTCGCCGTCGGATTCGCCTGACAGGCTCGATAGCCCTCGTCGTAGCCCTACTTGTAGAAGTACGCGCTCAACGCCTCGCTGCCAGCCCCGTGTGAACTCCGGTCAGTTGTTGATGCCGGGCACCGAGGACGCCGGGCCGTTGGCGCACGCGGCCTTGCCGGCATCGTAGCCACGCTGGTAGTCCTGAGCCGATGCAGACGACACGCCGGCCGCAACGAGCAGCACGCAAGCGAGGATGAGCGGCTTCATGACCGTGCCTTCCCAATCCGCGCGAGCACGCTCGCGCCGTTCAATGTGGCATTCAGCGTGCCCGCGTAGTCTTCGCTCTCGACGGGCAGATCGAGAATCGCGACAGGAATCGTCTCTCGTGGCCAGCTCAGAAACACCACGTACTGCCGTCCGACGGTGAGCGTGTTGCTGCGATTGGTCGCCAGCCTCACGGAGGTGTCGCCGGTCTCGTATGCGAGTCCGGTGACCGCGCCGGAAGGGATCGGATCGTTGTGACGATAGGCCCGAGCGGCTTCTGCCGGGACGATGGTGAATCCGGACACCCCTCCGATAGATTGCGTAAATCGGAGGTCCAATGTGACGCCGACCATCGCGGCGTTTCCCCGACCTGACGGTGGTGCCGTTCCCGCTCCCGGTTCGGTGATGCCTGGCGAGACCGGTGCACCGGTGCACCCCTGGCACACCCACGTGACGACGTGATGCCACCCGCGCAGGTCGTACTCGAAGCGCACCGAGTCGCGGCCGACGATCGCGCCGGGGCCCCACACCTGTGAGGCCGACAGCAGCAACCGGCCGTTGTCGATCGTCCATGTGCCCTTCGTCGACGAGTATTGGTACGTGCCGTCGGCGTTCAAGACCAGTCGCGGAGAATTTGCGCACGACCCGCCGCCGCCCGACACGTTGTACGACATGCAGCGGTACGTGCCGGGAACCAGCCCCGAGGGTTGTGCGAGGGCGTTGGAGGTGCTGATGAGGAGAGTGCCGATACAGACGGTGGTGACCAGCCAGAGGCGGTTCATGAATCCTCCCGGAAGTCGCCTTCTGTACACGAAACGCGCAGCGGATAAATACTATGTCACGGCGTAAGCTTTTGACCATAGGAACTATTAAGGGCTCTTTGGGTTAACAGAAGACTCGTTTGTGCCATCCGGCGCCGCGAGCCTGTCAAACCCCTACACCGGCGACGCGAATGCGGCTGTGGCAGGCGAGAAGCTGTTCGCGTCCATGAACTGCGACGGCTGCCACGGTGGTGGAGCGCTGGGATTTACCGCGCCCAGCCTCGCGGACGGCCGATGCCGTGTGGATGCTGGTCACCTACGTGACGACCCGCCCGGTGCCGCGCGAGGTCCCCACCGCCGCGTGGCTGGCGACGCCCTGATCTCCGCGCTCTCCTGACTTCAGGACCCGGGTCAGAACCGCTTGCGCAAGGTCACGCCGTAGGTCCGCGGCTGGCTCGGGTAGCCGGAATAGCTGCCGAACTGCGCCACTGACGGGAATGCGCTGATCAGGTAATCGTCGTCCGTCAGGTTGTGACCCCACAACTGGATTTCCCAGCCGTCCTTCGCCAGGCCTGCGCTCATACCCAGGAGATCCACTTCACGCGAGGCGACATCCTCCGGCACGTTCTCGATCACCCTCACGTTGCTTTCGTGATTGTAGTCAGCGCGCACGAAGGCATCAAAGCTCCCCATTGACCAACTGTAAGTTGCAGAGGCAGCCCAGGTGAACTCTGAAATGCCCGCCGGCTTCGTGCCCGAAAGATCGGTCGTCGCGGAGTCGGAGGGAAGGTTCTGCACCGCCGGCCCAATGACGAAGGAATCGTATTTCGGATCCAGGTAGCTGCCCGCGACGGTGAATTCCCAGTGCGGCGTCGGGGCATACAGCAGATCGAATTCGGCGCCCTTGACCGACTGCCTGCCGGCATTGACGAGACCGAAGCCTGTGCCGAGGAACGTGTTCGACTGGAAGTCCTTGATCTCCTCGTCGAAGATCGCGACATTCAACGCCGCCTGCGCCCACTGGCCCTTGAATCCGATCTCGTAGACAGTCGATTCCTCCGGTCCCGCGAATCGCCTGCCGTAGCGGGCGTAGTAGGGATTCGGCCGGCCAAATGGCGTCAGATCGTACCCGGCTTCCGGCGGGAGCGGCCGCGTGTCGCGCGACAGGTTCCAGGAGGTGGCCTTGAACCCGGTCGAGACGCCGCCGTACACGATGAGGCCGTCGCTGATATCGAACGCCAAGCGCGCGGTGTAGGTTGTTTCACTGTCGCTCGAGTGACCGTCCGAGAACGGCACGACCGGAGCAAGGAACTGGAAGGGATAAAGGGCGAGCGTTTGGTTGCAGGCCGGTGGCGGGTTGGTCGGCGAGCACGCCGTCACGCTGATCTGGTCGGCGACGTTCGCCCCCGCCAGGTTCGCGGCAATGTTTTCGGGCGTGGGCGGCAGTCCGGTCAACGCTGCAAAGGCGCCCGCGAAGCCGATCTGCACGAAGTTGAGCGACGAGAAGACGTCCGTATCCACCTGGTCGATCGCCACGTCCTTCTTGACCCTCGCATTAGCCACACCCGCCGTGAGCGTCACGCGGTCCGTGATCTTCCAATCGAGCTGGCCGAAAAAGGTGGTGACCTCGCTGTCCTGTTGCGTAGTGATGACCTGGCCCTGCCCACCTTGCAGCAATGTTCCAGGCGGAAGACTGAGTGCCGCTTCGAGATTGCTGAGCACCGTGAGGCTGCCGGTCTGCGCGAAGATGAGGCCGGTCGCGTACGGCCGGATATCGTCGCCCCAGATCAGCGTGTTTTCGTAGTTGACGTCTTCATTGAAGTAGTACCCACCCAGCAGGCCCGTCACGGGGCCGCCGTTGTCGAACACGACGCGGAGTTCCTGGGTGAAGGTGTCGAGGCTCGAGTCGTTCAGGTTGTTCGCCAGGATGTCGGCGCTCGTGAAATCGGCGTCGTAGTCGAACTCCGCCTTCTGGTTTCGATCGGCCGTGATCGAAGTCAGTGTCCAGTTGCCGATCGTCCAGTCGGCCTGCAGGGATACGCCGTCGTTTTCGACCTCGTTGTACGGGTCCTTGTTAAGGTAAGCGCGCCGGTCGAAAGGACTGCCCGTGTAGATCTCGCCGCCGATCGCCCGGATGATGGCTCCGGTAGGCCCATCCTGAAGGTTTGAAACGCCACAGCACAACTCATCGATCTCGCTCTTGTCCGCGATCAGGCGGAACGTCAGGTCATCCGTTGCGTTGAAGAGCAGCTGCCCGCGCAGGTCCCAACGGTCGCGGTCGTTGATCTCGTGCCCGTTGCTCAGGTTCTTGAAGTAGCCGTCGCGCTCGTTGTAGTTGCCCGAAAGACTGTAGGCGACGCGGTCGCTGATGGGACCCGAGATCCTGGCCCGCGCCATCTTCGCGTTGTAATCGCCGAAACCGACCTCGACCAGCCCGGTCGTCGTGAAAGATGGTTGCTTCGTTATCACGCTGATGACACCCACGGACGCGTTCTGTCCGAACAACGTGCTCTGTGGCCCGCGCAGCACTTCAACGCGCTCGACATCGATGAGGTCGCCGATCTGCGACGCCGATCGCGAGCGGTACACGCCGTCGATGAAGACGCCCACCGAAGATTCGATACCGGGGTTATTAGCGCCGTTACCGAAGCCACGGATGATGAAGTTCGTCTGCGTCGATGTCTGCAGCTGCGACGTGCGCAGCGATGTCACCGTGGTGTGCAGGTCCAGGATGTCGGTAAGGTGCGCCCTCTCGAGGCTCTCGGCCGAGGTCACGCTGACCGCCATCGGAAGGTCGTTGAGCGTCTGCTCGCGCTTGGATGCGGTGACAACGATCTCCTCGAGAGTGCTCGTCTCCTGGGCCATCGCCTCGCCCGCGCCCAAGGTCGCGGCAGTCACAAACACCGCCAAGGATGAGATCTTCATTGCCGATACCCTCCCGTTGAATGAACACCGCACCCGGGCGAAACCCGGATAGCCACAGCATTACATACTGTAGCGCCTCTGCCACAGCCGGCGCTAGGGCAAGCCTGCGTCTGGAGAATAGGACGTTCAAAGCCCATGTTGCCGTCAGTGTAATCGGCCGCCGCGAAGCGAGCGACTTGCGGTAGCAGTGGCTGAGCGAACCGCCGGGTTGTTGCGCTGCGCGAAATCCAGGCCTGAGGACGACATTCTCGCAGTGCGCCAGGCCTTAGGCGCAGGCGGCCACGCCGCGCCCGGATCCCAGGCGCGTGACACGGCTTCAGCTGAGATCGAGCACCACCTGCCCCGGCGGAGCGCGGGCGCGGTGAACTGCGGTGTCCTCGGCCGGGCTACGCTCGCTGGCGCCGATTCTTCTTCCCCGTCCGGCCGGCGTGACCTGAGCACGCAGCGCACTGTGTCGAGCCTGCCGGTGGCCACCGCGGGCCGGGCGATGCGCGTGACGATCTGGCCGAGCAGCGCCTCGAGTTCGGCCGCTGTCGGTGGCGACACGCGGCGGAAGCGTGGCCCGGCCGCGGCGAGCTCATAGACGCCATCGAGCACCAACAGGCAACTGGCCCGTCATGCGATTGTAAAGGCACTACGCCGGGGTCATGGTAGTGCTGGCGGTTATTCTTGGCTGTATGACGTTTGAGCGCTATGCGCAGCTGAAGACGGAAGGGCTTGCACCGGACTCAGAAGAAGAACAGATGCTGCGCGCTCATATCGCATTCATTGAGTTACTGGGGCATCTCGGCCCCTCGTCTGATCCATGGTAGGAGCAGTTGCTTGCGCTTGAACTTGATGCGACCCGGACATTTCTCGACGACTTCTCCGCCATACCGGCAGGCGAGGACAAGCGTTAGGGCGGCACCCCGATCCCGATCATATGCCCCACCACCTGGTCGTCAGAGTGCCGCACCGGACTGGGGAAAATCCCGGCTGCCGGCGACATAATGGGCCGCAACGACGGAATTTCTCAGGGGGGGCCAAGGTCCTGGTCGGCACCAGGATCCGCCGCACGGCGCCCAAACACCGTTGCCTCGACAATCCGCCAACTGCTCGGTTGCGCACGCGGTTCGCTTACACTAAATTCCCTTTTTTGGCAGTTTTCAGGCAGGTTGAAGTAAAGGTAGCGCTCCTGCGCCGCCAGCAGCACGGGTAACTGGAAAATCTACGGCCCGGTGAACGCCGGCCTCCGTCTGGCACTGTGACCTGCCATCACTGCAGCGATCAGCCTGCCGGCTGCAATGCGTCGCGACGCCAGAGGCTTCCCGATGCCCGCTGTCGTAGTCAGTCAGTGTGGGTGATTAGCATTTTGGAGTGAGCCGGATTGCGCGCCGTGTCGGGCATCACCAACGGCAGGTCGCTTAGGGACACGACGACAGAATGACCGCAATACTTGGCATCTCCGCCTTCTATCACGACTCCGCCGCAGCGCTGGTGGTGGACGGCAGGATTGTTGCAGCCGCCCAGGAAGAGCGTTTCACCCGCGAAAAGCACGACCAGTCGTTTCCCTCCAATGCGATCAATTACTGCCTGGCCGAAACAGGCCTGAGACCCGAGCAACTCGACTTCGTGGGGTTCTACGACAAGCCGTTGCTGAAATTCGATCGGCTGCTGGAAACGTACCTGGCCTTCGCGCCCGCCGGCTTCGAGAGTTTTCTGAAGGCAATGCCGGTGTGGCTCCGGCAGAAACTGCATTTGCCGCGTGAAATGCGCAACGCTCTCGGCGGCGCCTACAAGAAGCGCTTCGTCTTCACCGAGCATCATGAGTCGCATGCCGCCAGCGCGTTTTTCCCCTGCCCATGGGAAGAGGCAGCAATCCTCACCATGGACGGTGTCGGGGAGTGGGCCACCGCCAGTATCGGCGTCGGTCGCGGCAACCGGATCGAACTCAAGCGCGAAGTCCGTTTCCCCCATTCCCTCGGTCTGCTGTATTCCGCATTCACCTACTACGGCGGGTTCACGGTCAACGAGGGCGAGTACAAGCTCATGGGACTGGCGCCCTATGGCGAACCTCGTTACGTCGACCTGATTCTGGAGCACCTGGTCGATCTGAAGGAAGACGGGTCCATGCGCCTGGATCTGTCCTATTTCAACTACTGCCAGGGCCTGACCATGACGGGCAAGAAGTTCGACGTACTGTTCGGCGGACCTCCCCGCAGGCCGGATGCGCCACTCACGCAGCGTGACATGGACATTGCGGCATCGATTCAGAAAGTGACCGAGGAGGCCATGCTGCGCATGGCCCGGCACGCACACAAGATCACCGGCCTGAGCAAGCTGTGCCTGGCCGGCGGCGTGGCGCTGAACTGCGTCGGCAACGGCCGAATTCTCCGCGAGGGGCCGTTCGACGATATCTGGATTCAGCCAGCCGCTGGTGACGCCGGCGGCGCTCTCGGGGTCGCCCTGTTCATCTGGCATCAGTTGTTGAGCAAGCCTCGGACAACCGGCACGGACGCCCAGTACGGGTCGCAGCTCGGCCGGGAGTTCAGCAATGACGAAGTCGAGATATTCCTGCGCACGGTCGGTGCTGCGTATCGACGCGTCGATGACGAGACACGGCTCGTCGAGGACGTAGCGCGGTCAATTGCCGATGGCAAGGTCGTGGGCTGGTTCCAGGGCCGCATGGAGTTTGGCCCACGGGCGCTCGGTTTCCGCAGCATCCTGGGCGACGCCCGGAACCCTGCCATGCAGTCCATTATCAACATGAAGGTGAAGTTCCGGGAGGGCTTCCGGCCATTCGCTCCAATCGTGCTGGCAGAACACGCACACGAATACTTTGACGTTCGCGCCGGCCAGGAAAGCCCTTATATGCTGATCGTGGCGCCCGTTCGCAACAACAAGCGCCTCGATGCAGATACCACGGCCAGCGGCATTGCCAAGCTCAAGATCCAGCGCTCGGTCATTCCAGCGGTTACTCATGTTGATTTCTCGGCGCGTATCCAGACAGTCGATGCCGAGCGTCATGGGCGCTTGCGTCGCATGATGGAAAGCTTTTTCACCAGGACCGGCTGCCCGGTCCTGGTAAACACCAGCTTCAACCTCGGCTGGGAGCCCATCGTCAATACACCCGCGGATGCCTACCGGACTTTCATGGCTTCGCAGATAGACCTGCTGTGCATCGGCAACTTCATCCTCGAGAAGCATGCTCAGCCGGCCGAAGTGACCACACCGGACGGAGCGCTGCGGGAGCTGGTCGGCGCCGGCCATATTGTCAGCCCCTGTTGCCGGCAGCCTGTGCAACGCCAGGCGGCGGCCCTGATCTGCCCGGCATGCCAGCACGAGTTTCAGGTTACCGACAACATTCCCCAGCTATTCTGGCCGCATGAGGCATTCGAGGATCCCGGCGATGTGACCGAGATCGTCAAGGCGTTCTACGAGGAGACGCCTTTCCCTAATTATGACGACCATGACTCCGTGCGCTCGCTGATGGACAAGTCGCGCCGCGGCATCTACGCGCGACGCCTCGACGAGAGCATCCCTTACAACGCTTCCGTGCTCGAGGTCGGCTGCGGCACGGGGCAGTTGACCAATTTCCTCGGGATTTCGTGTCGCCGGGTGGTGGGCACCGACATGTGCCTGAATTCATTACGGCTGGGCGAGGCCTTCCGCGCCGAGCATGGGCTGGCGCGGGTCCAGTTTGCGCAGATGAACCTGTTCCGCCCCGTCTTCAGGGACGAGTTGTTTGACGTCGTGCTGTGCAATGGCGTCCTGCACCATACCGCCGACCCCTACGGTGGATTCAAGAGCATCCTGAAGCTGGTCCGTCCCGGTGGCCACATCGTCATCGGCCTGTATAACACCTACGGCCGACTCTTCACCGATGCCCGACGGCAGTTGTTTCGCCTGACGGGAGGCGGCGCCAAGTGGATTGATCCGGTCCTGCGGCAGACTGGTCTCAGCAGCGAGAAGCGCCGCGCCTGGTTTGCCGACCAGTATCAGCATCCACACGAATCGAAGCACACTATGGGTGAGGTGCTCGGCTGGTTCTCGGAAAACGGCGTGGAGTTCGTTCGCGGGATTCCGGCCCTGCGCCCGGACGACGACGGGCTTGCCGGATCCAGCCTGTTCGAGCCGCAGTCGCCGGGCATTGCGCTGGAGCGCTTCGTTGTGCAGGCGTCGGAGATTGTCGCTGCCGGTCAGCGCGAAGGCGGGTTCTTTATCATGATCGGTCGCGTACCCGGCGGCGCTGCGGCGGACCGCCCGGCAACAGCCGGCGTCCGGGAATATGTCGCCCCGGTCAGCGGTCGCTCGACCGCCGTGGTGGATTGAGGGGCACGCGCATGGCATTGCTTGAGGTCAATTTCGCACCATCGGCGCGCGACCTGCGGTGGTTTGGCGTCGTCCAGCTGGCCTTTTTTGGCCTTGTTGGTGCGCTTGTCGCACGAGTCGCAGACTCCAGCCGCGCCGCCGTTGTCCTGTGGACGATCGGAGGTACGATCTGTATCGTCTACTATGCATTGCCGCCTTTACGCCGCACGTTGTACGTGGCGTGGATGCGGGCCGTATATCCCATCGGTTGGGTCTTGTCGCACGCGCTGATGGCAGTGCTCTACTTTGGTGTCGTGACTCCAATTGGCTGGCTCGTCCGCGCTATTAGTGGAGACCCGATGCATCGGTCCGTTGACCGCAACGCGCCGAGCTACTGGGTGGAAAAACAGGACAATCGATCGACGAAGGACTATTTCCGTCAATTCTGACGAGGGGAATCCATCCATGCCTCAGTCTGATCACCGACCACTGAAGTCCGATTCGGACGACTTCGCCCGCCAGGCCGATGGGAAACAGGAAAGCATTGTCGGTGAGTTTTTTTCGTTCATGCGCGAGACGCGCAAGTGGTTCCTGGCGCCGATTGTCATTCTGCTGCTCATCGTTGGCCTGATCGTGGTCCTCGGTGGCACTGTGGCGGCACCATTCATATACACACTGTTCTGAAGTCAGTGGGAGCCCGTCCGATGGCGGCCGCCGCCAGGCGGGCTCCGTTCGGCCCCGCTTTGCTGCTCCTGGCGGCTAAATAGCGAGTCTAAAGGTATGACTACGAAAACGGTCAGCGGCGCACGTCGCGCCCTTGCTCTGATTCTCGGCACAGCCGTCGGGCTGGTAGCCGTAGAGGCTCTCGCGCGGATGTTTTTTGACGTCGCGATACAACCGCGCTTTTTTGTGGATCCTGGATATGGCGTACGCGGCGTCCAGGCGAACATCGATACGCGCCACTATGTACCCGGCGACTACGACGTTCGCGTTACCACCAATTCCGCGGGAATGCGCGGCCAGCGCGAGTACGCGGTACAGAAACCATCAGGAACCATACGGACCCTGGTCGTCGGTGACTCAATGGGCTTCGGGTTTGGCGTGGAGGACGACGAGGTGGTAAGCGCCGTGCTGGAAAGGCTGCTCAATGAGCAGGGTGGCAGTGCTGAGCGGCACGAGGTGCTCAACCAATCCGTATCTGGCACCGGGCAGGCGGAGCAACTGGTTGCATTCCATGCTCGGTTCAGCGCCTATCAGCCTGACACCGTGGTGCTGCTGTACTTCGACAACGATATTGGCAACAACTCGGTATCAGGTGTTTACGAGGCCAGCGGCGATACGGCTGTGCACCGTACAAGTCGCTCGTTCCTGCCTGGTGTACGTGTTCAGCAGGTGCTTTATGCCGCTCCCCCTATTCGCTGGCTGTTTGAGCACTCCACGGCCTGGAACCTGATTCGCAATCAGTTGTCTTCCATTGTCCAGCGACAACTACTGAAGACGCAGGGGCTGCGCAGCTACCAGGACGGCACCCCTGAAGCAATTGCCCTCACGCGGGCCTTGATACGGCAATTTGCTGCCGACGCGCAGGCCATCGGCGCCCAACTGATCCTGGTCATTATTCCCGCCCGTCCGCGCATGACGAGCAATTTTCCAATGACGCCGGAGGAGTTCGCTCAGACCGGTGGGCTTCTGGTGGACGGGCGAGACTTTCTTACCGTACAGGACTACTTCGTCAGCGATAGCCACATCTGCGCAAGCGGCCATGCCAAAATCGCAGAGCGTCTGAAGCCGCTCATAGCGGCTCACTGACAGTCGGTTTATGACGCCGCGCTCCGCTGCGTTTGCCCGACGTCAACCAGAGGCGGCCAATCCAGGCCGTCCCCGCCGGCTACCGCGGTAGTTCCCCTCCCGGTACGCCTGCCCTGCGGTCACGGTACGACTGTGGGCGGGCGCTGCTCGCCGAACCCCCTAGAATCAGCGGCAGCGACGGAATGTTCCGTTGCGTCAGTTCCATGGAGCATCCGATGCACGACTTCCGCTCGTTTGCGCAGCTGCTGGAGCGGCGCGGCGACCTGGTCCGGATCCGCAAACCGGGGACAGCCGCTTCGAGGTGGCCGCCGTCATGACCCGGCTGGAGGCGGCCGGCAAGGCGTTCATATTCGAGAACATCCGCGGCGCGACGCTGCCGCTGATCGGTGGCCTGTTCAACCGGGTCGATCGCTTCGGTGCCGCGCTGGGAAACGCCCCGCCTGACCGGCCATTCAGCCACGATGACCTCGACCAGCGCATCGAGTACGCACGGGCCAATCCGTGCCACCGAAGATGATCGCGACCGGGCCTGCTGCCGAGATCATCCGGCGCAGTGGCGACATTGACCTCCGGCAGTTCCCCGTCCCAGCGTTCTTCGAACTCGACAGTGGACCGTTCATCACGGCGGCAATCGGTGTCGAGAATAGGACGTGCAAAGCCCATGTTGCCGTCAGTGTAATCGGCCGCCGCGAAGCGAGCGACCCGCGGTAGCAGTGGCTGAGCGAACCGCCGGGTTGTTGCGCTGCGCGAAATCCAGGCCTGAGGACGACATTCTCGCAGTGCGCCAGGCCTTAGGCGCAGGCGGCCACGCCGCGCCCGGATCCCAGGCGC
>Ga0194132_10004216_pt1 | contig 24655 bp, 22 predicted proteins | sample TA2KigOf80mmetaG_FD_148612 | JGI IMG/M metagenome (GOLD analysis project Ga0194132, IMG submission 148612) | Freshwater microbial communities from Lake Tanganyika, Tanzania - TA2015054 Kigoma Offshore 80m | ecosystem: Environmental > Aquatic > Freshwater > Lake | place: Tanzania: Lake... | reverse complement strand
GTGGGGCGAGTGGGGCGAGTCGGGCGAGTGGGGCGAGTGGGGCCAGGCTCATAGCAGTGCCCGCAGTCCCGCCAGGTCGGAGATGACGGGCACGCCGGGCGGCGGTTCGACGCCGCCGCTGCCGGACCGGCGCACGAGCACCCCTCGCATGCCCACACGCCGCGCCCCCTCGATGTCGTGCCGCAGGCTGTCGCCAACCATCACCGCCTGCTCGGCCCTGACCCCGGCGAGCGTGAGGGCCGCCTCGAAGATGCTGGGGTGCGGCTTCAGATAGCCGTGAGCCGACGAGGAGACCGCAGCGGCAATCATCCCGTGCAGATCGAAGTGCTGCTGGAACGAGGCCAGACACCGGTGGGAATTCGAGATCAACCCGATGCGGTATCCCGCCCCATCCAGCTCACGCAGCGCCGGCTTGACGTCGTCGTACAGGTGGAAATGGTGGCTCGACGCCCACTCCGCGTACACATCGCGCGCGCACGCGTCCACCCCGCCACCTTCCCCACCCATCCCCTCGATGATCGCGCGGGTGTAGCGCACGTACAGCTCGTGGTCGTAGCGTTCCTGGCTGTCGTCTTCGAGCAGCGCCGACGCCGCGGCGACCGCAGCAGCGAACCGCCCGGCATCCAGCACCAGCCCGTGCTTCCGCCCGAAGGCCGCGTACCCGTCACCCTCGAATGTGGGCCCGGGGTAAATCAGCGTGAAGTCCACGTCGAAGAAGACGGCCGCGGCAGTCATCCGAGGCGATCCCCGTACGGGCCGGCCACCACCACGGCCGCCCGCCCTGGATCGAGCACGCGGCGGGCCGCCGCATGCGCCTCCTCGCGTGTGACCCGTTCCAGCAGGTCCGGCAGCCGGCGGTCGTAGTCGAGGCCGAGGTCGAACAGCTCCACCATCTGCAGGAACGACGCAATGCCCGGATTGGTTTCGAGCGCCCGCGGCAGCGAGCCCACCAGGTACCGCTTCGACGCCTCCAGCTCCTGCGCCGTCGGCCCTTCCCGCGCCATCGCCGCCACCTCCTCGTCGATCGACGCGATGGCGCGATCCACGTTGCCGGGGCTGACGCCGGCGCGAACCACCAGCGGGCCCGGCACGACGTTGGCGTCAAGGGCGCTGAACACGTAATACGCCATCCCCTGGCGCTCGCGGATGGAATCGCCGAGGCGTCCACCCAGGGCGTACTGCCCCAGCACGTGGTTCATCAGCCAGTACGCGTAGTACTCAGGGTCGCTGCGCGTGATCGTCGTGAAACCGTAGGCGACGTCGGCCTGCGCCTTGTCCATCATCGGGAGCACGAGCCGCTGGCGCGCAGACGGCCGCGCGACGGGTGGAAGATCCGGCGGCGAAGGCGCCGGTGCCGACCAGCGACCCAGGATCCGCTCGACCTGCTCGACCGCCCAGGACGGCTCCACATCGCCGACCACGGCCAGCGACAGCGCCGAGGGCGCAAACCGCGCACGATGGAACGCCCTCAGATCTTCGTTCGAGGTACGCGACACGCTCTCGACCGTCCCTCTCGGCCTCACGGCGTACGGGTGCCCGGGATACAGCAACCGCAGCAGGCCCTCGCCCGCCATGGCCGCCGGGCTGTCTTCATCCTGGCGGATAGCGGTCACCAGCTCGGCGCGCCTGAGCGCCACCTGCTCTCCTGGAAACACCGGATGCTCCAGGACGTCGCCCACGATGGCGAGGACGGCCTCGAAGTCCTCGGACAGACACGTGCAGGCGAGTGTCAGCACGTGGCGATTGACGCTGATCGAGAGCGTCACGCCGCGATCGTCCAGGTCCTCGGCAATCCGCTCGGCAGGACGCGTGGCGGTGCCGCGATCCAGGACACGCGCCACCAGGTGTGCGACGCCCGGCAGGCCTGGAGGGTCGAACACGCCGCCTGCCTGCACAGTCGCGTTGATGGCGACCGCAGGCGTCGCCGGCGAGGCCGCGGCGAGCACGATGACGCCGTGGTCGAGGACGCGGCGAACGGGAGCCAGGGAGGAGGGCACGGGGAATTGAGGATTGGAGATTGAGGATTGACGATTGATTGGCGATTGACGATTGACGATTGGCGATTGACAGCTACTCTGGAGCTTCCCCGCCTTCTTCCGTGGCGGGCACCGTGGTCGGCGCGAACCAGCCGATGCTCCGGCGGGTGTCGGCCAGGTACTCGCCTGCCACACGGCCCACGTCTGCGGCGGTCACCGCCTCGATCGACGGGCGCATCGACTCGAGCGCTCGCCACGACGCAAGCGTTTCGAAGTACCCGAGCTGGTGCGCCACGTTCGTCACGCTGTCGTTCTCGAAGACCAGACGCGCGAACAACTGCTTCTTCGCCCGGACCAGCTCGGCGTCCGTGACGCCCTCCCGGCGCACCCGCGCCAACGCCTCGAGGGCCGCGTTCTCCAGACGAGCAAGCTCGATCCCGTCGCTCGCCGTCAGCGAGATCGAGTACAGAAACGGGTGCTCGGTCGGCAGCAGCGCCCCCTGCACCGACGCCGCCAGTCCGCCGTCGACCAGCGCCCGGTACAGCCGGGCGCGGCGCTGCGGCGCCGGAGTGCGGAAGCTCGCCCAGAGGCTCAGGCCCTTCGCCCCGGTGAGGACGGCGTCAAGGACGAGCAGCGGGTAGAAGTCCAGCTCCGTGAACGCCGGCGCCGGAAACGCCAGCTTCACGTACCCCGTCGTGCCGGGGCGCGCGATTGTCACACGCCGCTCCCCCACGTGGTCCGGCTCCCTGGTGATCGCGCGCCGCGGGAGGTCGCTCCGTGGGATCGGGTCGAAGTGGCGGCGGATCAGCGCCAGCGCGTCCCGGGCATCGACGTCGCCAACGACGACCAGTGTGGCGTTGTTCGGAACGTAGAAGCGGCGGTAGTACCCGTAGAGATCGTCGCGTGTCATCGACTGCAGGTCCGGCAGCCAGCCGATCGTCGGGTGGCGGTAGGGATGCGCACGGAGGGCGGCGGCGGTCAGCTCATGGTCCAGCAGCTCGTCGGGATCGTTCTCCCCGCCCTGCAGCTCCGAGATGATCACCGTCCGCTCCGCCTCGCAATCGTCCGGGTGGTACAGGCAGTGCGCCATCCGTTCGGCCTCGATGAAGAGCATCCGGTCCAACGCATCCGCGCTCGCGGTCTCGACGTAGGCGGTCTGGTCGATCCACGTGTAGCCGTTCCAGAACCCGCCGAACTGCTCGATGATGCCCTTCACCGCCTCGCGCGGGATACGCGTCGTGCCCCTGAAGTTCATGTGCTCGCACCAGTGCGACACACCCGTCAGGCCGGGGCCTTCATCCTTCGAGCCGACCCGGTACCAGCACCACACCGACGCGAGCGGCGCCGTGTGGACCTCGCGAATGAGGACCTTCAGCCCGTTGTCGAGAGTGTGCTCGACCACGGGTAACGTCGAGGCGTTCGAGGCGGGCTCGAGCCCGGACCGGGACGGCATGCCCGGATTATAGGGGCGCGTGCAGGGAGCTCCCGCGGCAGGGGGCTCCGTACGGCCGAAGTACAATGAGCGGTCTATGCCGGAGTGGAAAGACACCGTCAACCTGCCGCGCACCGACTTCCCGATGAAGGCCAGCCTGCCCACGAGCGAGCCGGCGACGCTGGCGCGCTGGGAGGCGATGGGGCTGTACGGCCGGATCCGGGAGAGCCGGGCCGGCGCACCGAAGTTCGTGCTGCACGACGGCCCGCCGTACGCCAACGGCCGGATCCACATCGGCCACGCGCTCAACAAGATCCTCAAGGACTTCGTGGTGAAGAGCCGGACGATGGCCGGCATGGACGCGCCGTACGTACCCGGCTGGGACTGCCACGGCCTGCCCATCGAGCTGAACGTCGATCGCGAACTCGGCGCCCGGAAGGCATCGCTGTCCACCGCGGACTTCCGCCGCGCCTGCCGGACGTATGCCGAGGGCTTCGTGGACGTCCAGCGCGAGGAGTTCCAGCGGCTCGGCGTGTTCGGCGACTGGCAGTCGCCGTACCTCACGATGAGTTACGGCTACCAGTCGGCCATCGTGCGGGCGCTCGGCCGGTTCGTCGATCAAAACCTCGTCTACAAGGGCAAGAAGCCGGTCCACTGGTGCATTCACTGCCGGACGGCGCTGGCCGAGGCGGAAGTCGAGTACGAACCGCACACCTCTCCATCGGTGTACGTCGAGTTCCCGCTGGCGGAGCGCGACGCCGCGCGCCTCGCCGGCAGGATTCCGGCGCTCGCCGGCCGGACGGTGTCGGTCCTGATCTGGACGACGACGCCCTGGACGATCCCGTCGAATCTCGCGATCGCGTTCAACCCGCACTACACCTACGGGGCGTACGCCGCCGGTGACACGACGGTGATCGTGGCCGAGGGCCTGGCGGAGCAGGTCGCCGCGACCACCGGCCGGGCGCTCGTCGACCCGGTCGCCACCTTCCCGGGCAAGGCGCTCGAAGGCGCGGTGTTCCGGCATCCCCTGTACGACCGCGACTCGGTCGGTGTGCTCGGGGAGTACGTCACGCTCGAACAGGGCACCGGCGCCGTCCACACCGCCCCGGGGCACGGCGTGGACGACTACCACACCGGTCTCCGCTACAACCTCGAGGTGTACGCGCCGGTGGGTCCCGAAGGCCACTTCCTCGACTCGGTCGAGCTCTTCGCAGGCCAGCGGGTGTTCGACGCCAACCCGCGCATCGAGGAGGCGCTGGCCACACGCGGGCGTCTCTGGACGCGCGGCGACTACGAGCACACGTATCCGCACTGCTGGCGCTGCCACAACCCGGTCATCCTGCTCGCCACCTCGCAGTGGTTCATCGCGATGGAACGGCAGCACCTGCGGCAGCGGGCGTTGATGGCGATCGATCAGGTGGACTGGATTCCGGGCTGGGGCCGCGACCGCATCTACAACATGATCGCGTTCCGGCCCGACTGGTGCATCTCGCGCCAGCGTGCCTGGGGCGTGCCGATCCCGGCCATGACCTGCACGTCCTGCCAGACGGCGGTGCTGACCACGGCGCTGGTCGATCGCGCGGCGGACGTGTTCGCCCGCTACGGAGCCGACGCCTGGTACGAGCGGCCGATCGAGGAGTTCCTGCCCGCGGATCTCGCCTGCCCGTCGTGCGGCGGGCGCGCCTTCGAGCGCGAGGGCAACATCCTCGACGTGTGGTTCGACTCGGGCTCCAGCCACGAAGCGGTGCTGCCGGCGTTCGCCGATCTCGCCTGGCCCGCCGACCTGTACCTCGAGGGCAGCGACCAGCACCGCGGCTGGTTTCACAGCTCGCTGCTGATCGGCCTGGGCACGCGCGGCAGCGCTCCCTTCCGGAAGGTGCTGACGCACGGCTTCGTCGTGGACGAGCAGGGCCGGAAGATGTCGAAGTCCCGGGGCAACACGGTCGCGCCGCAGGACGTCATCGCGAACAGCGGGGCCGAGGTGCTGCGCCTGTGGGTATCGATGGTCGACTACGGCGAGGAGGTCCGAATCGGCCCCGAGATCCTCGCGCGGACGATCGAGGCGTACCGGAAGCTGCGCAACACCTGCCGCATCCTGCTGGCGAACCTGTACGACTTCTCGCCGGCCACCGACGCGGTGCCGGTCGACCGGCTCGTCGAGATCGATCGCTACATCCTCGCCCGCTTCGCCCAGGCGGCGACGCGGATCCGCGCGGCCTACGACGCGTGCCTGTTCGCGACGGTCTTCCAGGCACTCAACACGCTGGCCACGGTGGACCTGAGCGCCTTCTACATCGACGTGACGAAGGATCGCATGTACACACTGGGCACCCGGTCGGCCGAGCGCCGATCTGGACAGACGGCGATGTACCGGCTGGCAGACGGCCTGGCCCGCCTCATGGCGCCGATCCTGCCCTTCACGGCCGACGAAATGTGGCGGCACCTGCCCGGCGATCGGTCGGAGTCGGTCCACCTGGAAGAGTTTCCAGACGTCTCCACGCTGGCGGACCGGGACCTGCTGGATCGCTGGGCCCGCCTGCTGGCCATCCGGGACAGTGTGAACGCCGCGCTCGAGGAGCAACGCAAGGCCAGGACGATCGGGACGTCGCTCGGCGCCCGCGTCCGGCTCACCGCCGGCGGCGAGACGGGTGCGCTGCTGGAGCAGTACCGCCGCGACCTGCCGTCGCTCCTGATCGTGTCCGGCGTGGATCTGGACGTCTCCGGCAGAGACGGCAGCGACGCGGTACAGGTGGAGGTCGAACGGGCCTCGGGCGTGAAGTGCGAGCGCTGCTGGCGCGTGGTGCCGGCCGTCTCGAGTGAGCCGCTGCACGCGGGGATCTGCGAGCGCTGCGTGGAGGCGCTCGCCGAGACGGTCAGCCGGTGAGCGCGGAACACCCAGCGGCCGCGGCCGGCGAGGTGCCGAAGCTCGGGCCGCTCGTCTGGCTCGCCGGCGGGATCGTGGCTGCCGACCAGGTGGCCAAGGCGCTCGTTCGCAGCACCCTGGCTCTGGGTGAGGGCATCGAGGTCATCCCCGGGTTCTTCAGCCTGACGCGCGTGCACAACTACGGCGCGGCCTTCGGTGTGCTCAACGCGGTGGCCCTGCCGTACAAGTCGGTGATGCTCTCGCTCGTCTCGTGCGCCGCCCTGGTGGGCGTGGCCTGGTACGCAACCACCTTGCCCGCCTGGCAGTGGCTGGCGCGCCTCGGGCTGGCCTGCATCGTGGGCGGTGCGGCCGGCAACCTGATCGATCGCGTCACCGCAGGCTACGTCGTGGACTTCGTGGACGTCTACTGGCGCGGCTGGCACTTCTGGGCCTTCAACGTCGCCGATGCGGCCATCACGATCGGCGTGGCGCTGATGCTGCTGGACATGATGGGAGTAGGACACCGCCGTGTTTCCAGAACTCTTTAGCCTCGGACCCGTCACCATCTACAGCTACGGCGTGCTGCTCGCCGTGTCGTACCTGCTGGGCCTGCAGCTGGCCCGGCGGCGGGCGCGGGCGCGCGGCCTCGACGCCAGCCGCGTGCTCGACCTCGGCATCTACATCATCATCGCGGCCCTGGTAGGCGCGAAGCTCCTGCTGCTCGTCACCGACTTCCGCAACGTGACCTTCTCGTTCGAGGAGCTCATCTCGCTGACCCGGTCCGGCGGTGTCTTCTACGGCGGGTTGATCCTGGCGGTGCTGGTCGCCTTCTGGTACATCCAGCGGCACCGCCTGCCCTTCTGGACCACGTGCGACGTCTTCGCGCCGGGGATCGCGCTCGGCCACGTCACGGGCCGCCTGGGATGTCTCGCCGCAGGGTGCTGCTACGGCAAGCCGACCGAGGTCCCGTGGGCGATCGTGTTCACGAACCCTGCCGCCGCACTCAACGTGGGCACGCCGCTCAACGTGCCGCTCCATCCGACGCAGCTGTACGAGGCCGGCAGCGAACTGCTCATCCTGGGTCTCCTGCTCGCGACCGAAAAGCGCGGCCGCCCCTTCGCCGGACGTACCTTCTGGCTCTACATGGCGCTCTACGGGATCTCGCGCTACGTCATCGAGGTCTACCGGGGCGATCCACGGGGCATGGTCGGCATGTTCTCCACGTCGCAGTTTATCTCGCTGATCCTGGTCCCGCTCGCCGTCGCGATGCTGGTGTGGCTGTCGCGGAAAGGTCCTGAAACCGAGGTGCCGCAACAATCGCGCCGGAAGGCGGCCGCCTGAACGCCGGCACCGACCGCGCCATGGCACGTCTCGAACTCACCGTCCCGGACGACGCTGCCGGCGAGCGCCTCGATCGGTTCCTGGCGGCCGTCATCCCGGATCGCTCGCGCTCACAGCTGCAGAAGCTGATTGCCGACGGGCGTGTGCAGGTGGACGGGCGCGCCGCCCGCGCCAACCTGTCGCTGAAAGCGGGGCGCCACGTGGTCGTGGACTCGCCCGAGGCCGTCCGGGCAGGTGTCGAACCCGAGGACCTCCCCCTCGACGTCCTGTACGACGACGCCGACCTGGTGGTCGTCAACAAGCCACCAGGGCTGGTCGTACACCCCGGCGCCGGGCACCCGTCCGGCACGCTCGTCAACGCGCTGCTGCACCGCGTGGCCGGCCTCAGCGGCGTCGGCGGCGTGGAGCGCCCGGGCATCGTGCACCGCCTCGATCGCGGCACGTCCGGCGTGATGGTGGTGGCGAAGCACGACGCCGCGCATCGAGAGCTCGCGCGGCAGTTCCAGGATCGCGAGGTGGACAAGGAGTACATCGCACTGGCCTGGGGCCTCGTGCAGGCCGGCCGGCGCATCGACGCGGCCATCGGCCGGGACCCGGCCAACCGCCAGAAGATGTCGGCACGGGCGCGGCGGGCCCGGGAGGCGGTCACGCGCATCACGCGGGCTCGGACGCTGCACGGGGTGTCGCTCCTGCACGTGGCGATTCACACCGGCCGTACCCATCAGATCCGGGTACACCTGAGCGCCATCGGCCACCCCGTGGTGGGCGACCCGCTGTACGGCGGCGTGCGCCGGCACGTCGGCCACGACGTCCGCGCCGTGCTGCGACTCGAGCGGCCGTTCCTCCACGCCTGGCGACTGGCGTTCACGCACCCGGGGGACGGACGGCACCTGGAAGTCCGGGCTCCGCTGGCAGGAGACCTGCTCGCCGTCCTGCAGGATCTCGGGTTCGAAGAGGCGCCGGCCGCGACAGCCCCGGAGGACACCGATGCCTGAGGAACCGATTCACCCCCACGCCATCCGGACGGTGTTCAGCGGGCGTGTGTTCACCGTGCAGGTGGAGTCGCTCGCGCTGCCACACGGTCACCCGCTCGACGCGGAGATCGTGCGCCACCCCCGCTCCGTCGTAATCGCGCCGGTGACCGACGAAGGCGGGCTCGTACTGGTGCGTCAGTACCGGCACGCGGTCGGACAGCGGCTGTGGGAGCTGCCCGCGGGGAGCATGGACCCCGGCGAGGGCGACGAAGAGGCGGCGAGGCGCGAATGCCAGGAGGAGATCGGCCTGATCCCGGCCACGTTGGAGCGACTGGGTGCGCTGTACCCGACGCCCGGCTACTGCGACGAGGAGATGGTCCTGTTCCGCGCGACCGGGCTGCGCGTGCCGACCGGCGGCGATCCGGCGGCCCACCCAGATCCGGACGAAGACATCGAGAGCGGCGCGTTCAGCCTCGACGAGGTCCGCCGCATGGTCGCGGACGGCAGGATCCGCGACATGAAGACCGTGGCCGTGCTGGCGTTCCTGGTGCCGTGACCGCCCGGCTCACTGCACGGACGGCTGCGGGCGCCGGGTCCTCCGGTCTTCCGCCGCCGCCGGCGCGGGCGGCAGCGCCAGCAGCAGCACCTCGTCGATCGACTGGACGAAGTGAATCGTCATCCCGGCCCGCAGATCCGCGCCGAGATCCTCCTTCACGTTCTTCTCGTTCAGCCGCGGCAGGATGACTTCGCGAATGCCTGCGCGGCGCGCAGCGAGCACCTTCTCCTTGATGCCGCCGACCGGCAGCACGCGACCCGACAGGGTGATTTCGCCCGTCATCGCGATGTCGCCCCGCACCGGCCGCCGGGTCAGCTCCGACGCGAGGGCCGCTACCATGGTCACGCCCGCCGACGGGCCGTCCTTCGGGATCGCCCCGGAGGGCACGTGGAGGTGGATCTCCGATCCCTTGAAGAAGTCCGGGTCCGCGCCGTACACGGCGGCGTGCGCACGGAACCAGGAGAGGGCGGCCCGCGCCGACTCCTTCATCACCTCGCCGAGCTGGCCGGTCAGCGTCAGCGTGCCCGTCCCGGCCATCCTCGACGCCTCGACGAAGAGCACGTCGCCCCCGGCAGCCGTCCAGGCCAGCCCGATGGCGACACCGGGCTCCTTCGTGCGCTCCTCCATCTCCTCGTCCATGAACGTCGGAGCGCCGAGCAGGTCGAGCACCGCCGCGCCGTCGATCGCGACCGCCGCTTCGTCGCCCTCCGCCCGGCGGCGCGCGACCTTGCGGCAGAGCGACGCGATCTGACGCTCGAGGTTCCGGACGCCCGCCTCACGGGTGAAGCCGCGAATCACCTGCTGGAGACCCTCGTCCGTGAAGGCCACCTGCTCTGCCGTCAGCCCGTGGTTGGCGACCTGTTTGGCCACCAGGTGCTCCCGGGCGATGGTGAGCTTCTCTTCCTCGGTGTAGCCGGGAATCTCGAGCACCTCCATCCGGTCGCGCAGCGCAGGCGGCACCGGATCGAGGATGTTCGCCGTCGTGATGAAGAGCACTTCGGACAGGTCGAACGGGACATCGAGATAGTGATCCCGGAACGCGCTGTTCTGTTCGGGGTCCAGGACCTCCAGCAGCGCCGAGGCGGGATCGCCCCGGAAGTCCGCGCCCAGCTTGTCGATCTCGTCGAGGATGAACACCGGGTTCTTCGACTCGGCACGGCGCAGACCCTGCACGATCTGTCCCGGCAGGGCACCGATGTACGTGCGGCGATGGCCGCGGATCTCCGCTTCGTCGCGCATCCCGCCGAGCGACACGCGCACGAACGTCCGCCCGAGTGATGTCGCGATCGATCGGGCGAGCGAGGTCTTGCCCACCCCCGGAGGACCGACCAGGCAGAGGATGGGCCCTTTCACGGCGGGATTGAGCTTGCGGACGGCGAGGTACTCGAGGATCCGATCCTTCGGGCGCTCCAGCCCCGAGTGGTCCGCGTCGAGCACTCCCTTGGTCTTCGGGAGGTCGATCACCTCGTCGGTCCGCTTCTGCCACGGCAGCGCCACGAGCCAGTCGAGATACGTGCGCGAGACGGTGTACTCGGCCGCCGCCACCGGCATCCTCGCCAGCCGATCCAGCTCCCGGAGCGCGTCCTTCCTCACCGCGTCCGGCATACCGGCCGCCTCGATCCGCTCGCGGAGCTCCTCGACCTCCTTGGCCTGGTCGTCGCCCTCGCCCAGTTCCTTCTGAATCGCCTTGATCTGCTCGCGCAGGAAGTACTCGCGCTGATTGCGCCCCACTTCGGACTGCACCTGCGACTGGATCCTCGAGCCCAGCTCCAGGACCTCCAGCTCCTGCGTGAGCACGCGGTTGAGCGTGTCGAGCCTGGCCCGGACGTCGATGACCTCGAGCACGGCCTGCTTGGCGGGCGTGTCGATCGTGGTCAGGCTGGACGCGATGAAGTCCGCCAGCCGGCCCGGCTCGGCGACGTTCGCCGCGAGCGTCTGCAGGTCGTCCGACAGCAGCGGCGACAGCGAGACCACCTGCTGGAAGCCGGACCGGATGTTGCGGACGAGCGCGTCGATCTCGATGTGGTCGTCGGGCAGGACGATGTCTTCCACCTCGTGGACCCGGGCGCGGATGTGGGGCTTGTGCTCCACGATCTCGTCCAGCACCACGCGGGCGAGCCCCTGGACGATCAGCCGCAGGCTGCCATCCGGGAGCTTGAACATCTTGTGAATCTGGCTCGCGGTGCCGACGCGGTACAGGTCGTCCTGCGAGGGCTCTTCAACCGAGGCGTCCCGCTGCGTGAAGACCGCGATCAGCGACCCGGTCGCGAGCGCGCGGTCGATCAGGTGGACCGAGCTCTCGCGCGCCACGGCGAGCGGCATGAACGAGTTCGGAAAGAGCACCGTGTCGCGCAGCGGCAGCACGGGCAGCTCTCCCGGAATCACCGGAACGGGGTCCCGGCTCTCGATGTCAGCGGGGTTCGGATCGACCGGTCCGCGCATGGGACGCTCCAGAGAAGCGCGGCATTGACAGCGGAATGGCCGCGCGGGGGTTGGCGGCGGCGAGGACGACCTGGGGTTTCGTCCGGACTGCCGCCGCGCGCGTGCGGCCGGCAGGTCACCCGGCCGGTTCAGCGGACCGGCCGGGCGCTGCGTGGACGCCCCTCAGTGGGACAGGTCGTGGAAGAGCGACGACCCGCCGCGGCGCTGGGCCAGCGTGCGCTCCCGGTGTTCGGCCGTCTCCCTGGCCTCCTCGCAGTCCTTGCAGCGAACGGCGAACGGAAGCGCCCGCAGCCGCGCCTCCGAGATCTCGTCGCCGCACTCGAAGCAGTTGCCGTAGTGGCCCTCGTCGAGACGGCGCAGGGCTTCGTTCACGCGGCCGAGCGTCTCGGCCTTCATCTGGATCAGCGCAAGTTCGATGTCTTCCTGGATGTCGGCTTCCGAACTCTCGCCCTGGTCGAGGATGTCGCGCTCACGGCCGGTGTCGGTCCGCACGCTCCGCATCTTGCCCTGCACTTCCCTCAGCAGATCGCGGCGGCGGCCCTCCAGCATCTTCTTCAGATCGGCGTAACGGCTCGAGTCCGCGGGTGTCGTCGTGACCGTTGTCGTCCTTCTTGCCATGATGCCTGCCGCTCCTTCCCGATTCGTATGCTCGTTGTCGACTTCGCCGCCAGCCCCATCAGGGAGCGGCCCGAAGTGATCGTCGTCTTAGCAAGTACCATGCCGAACACGCCGGCCTTCGGACGTCTTCCAACCAACCAGCTGATTCGACGCCGAAACATCACGCCCGGACGCCTGATCGTCCTGGCCTGTGCTCCGTATCTTACTGACAAATAGATGGTTCCTTCACCATGGTCGGGTTGGACCCCACCGGGCTGAAACCATCGTCGCGCGTTTAGACGCACACGGCGGACTGGCAGCCTCATCTGTTTGTCCCAACTGGAGGACGTGTCGAAGTGCCACACCTGTGTGCGCCGTTCCGCCCGCCCGTCCAGACTCAGACGGCCATCTATCCTCATAAACCATTCATATACAGTTATTTACGTGGTTATATCCGGTGTACGTGCGAGGTGGGCAGCCGGAAACAGCCCCCGCATTCCAAGATGTCATCCTTACATGTACTGATTTATGCATTCTGTCTGAATTCGTGCATAGTTGCTGGGCCACTGCGGCTGAAGAGACCAGCCGGTGGAGGGTCGAGTGTGTAAAGCTGAGGAGCATGTTGTGCCCGCTCTGTAACCAGCGGAAGGCGCGCCGGACCTGCCCGGCTCTCGACCGCGCGATCTGCAGCGTGTGCTGCGGCACGAAGCGCCAGGTGGAAATCGCCTGTCCGCCCGATTGCGTGTACCTGACATCGTCGCGCGAGCACCCCGCTGCCGTGGTGCGGCGTCGGCAGGAGCAGGACGTTCGGGCCATTCTGCCCTTCATCAGGCAGCTCACCGAACGCCAGTACCAGCTGTTCTTCGTGCTGCACTCGGCGATCACGCGCTACCAGCCTTCCGGGGTGCAGCGCCTCACCGACACGGACGTGGCGGAGGCGGCCGGCTCGATGGCGGCATCCATCGAAACCGCGGCGCGAGGCGTGCTGTACGAGCACACGCCGCAGAGCCCCATCGCCAGGCGCCTGGTCGAGGAGATGAAGCAGGTGCTGGACGCCGTCGAGAAGGAAGTCGGCCGCTCGATGCAGCTCGAAACGGCCGTCGTGCTCCGCAGCATCGAGCGCGGGGCGCGTGAAGCAGGGGCCACGGCCGGTGCCGGGGGAAGCGATACGGCCTATCTCCAGATCATGGGTCGCCTGCTGGGGGAGGCTCGCGCCAGGCGCCCAGAAGAAGAGGCAGCCGCGGACGGCCCCCGCATCATCCTGCCCTGACCGCGGGCGTGATAGGATCCGGTGTTCACCTCCAGAGGATACGCATGGCCAAGCGGTGTGACATCTGTGGCAAGGGACCGGTGGTGGGGCGGACGATCTCGCACGCCCACAACGTGAGCGCGCGGCGGTTCGAGCCGAACCTGCAGAGCGTGCGGGCGCTGGTGAACGGCGCCGCACGGCGGCTGCGGGTCTGTACGCGCTGCCTCCGGTCGGGTCGCGTGACGAAGGCGTCGAGGGCCACCCGGGCCGCGTGATGACGCACGAGGCGGTCAGTTCGCCGGACGCGCCGGCCGCCATCGGACCCTATTCGCCCGCCGTCCGCACGTCCCACCTGCTCTTCCTCTCCGGCCAGATCCCCCTCGATCCGGCGGACGGCTCCCTGGTCGAGGGAGGCATCACCGCGCAGACGCGGCAGGTGATGCAGAACCTCGGTGCGCTCCTCGCCACCGCCGGTCTGTCGTTCGCCCATGTGGTGAAGACCACGGTGTACCTGCGCGACCTGAGCGAGTTCGCCGAGATGAACGCCGTGTACGCGACCTTCGTCGGCGACCCGCCCCCGGCCCGATCCACCGTTGAGGTGGCGCGCCTGCCGCGCGACGTCCGCGTCGAGATCGACGCGATCGCGGTGGTTGAAGAGGTCAGATCCGCGCCGCCCGTTCCACGCCAAGCACGCCGGTGACGCCCTTGATCGACTTGATCACCTTCTCGAGGTGCTTGACGTCGCGGATCTCGACGGTCATGTCGATCCGGGCGCGCTGATCGTCCCCGGTGCGCGCCTCCATGTTGGTGATGTTGGTGTTGATGTCGGACACCTTGGCGCTGATCTCGGCCAGCATGCCCCGGCGATCTTCGACCTGCATCGTCAGCCGCACCGTGTAGGCCGGACCGTCGGTAGCGGCCTTGTCCCATTCCACGTCGATCCGCCGGTCCGGGTCGAACATCAGGTTCATGACGTTGGGGCAGCTCGCCGCGTGGACGGAGACGCCCTTGCCACGGGTGATGTAGCCGACGATCTTCTCGCCCCGGATCGGATTGCAGCACCGCGCCCGGTAGACCATCAGATCGTCGACGCCGCGCACCTTGATGAGGTCGGCGTTCGCGCTGCCCGGCCGCAGCACGCGCTTGACGGCCGACACCACCGCCGAGTCGGGCGCCTTCTCCCTGAGCTGGTCGGCGGGCACGGACTTCTGCAGGACCGTACGCGCGGCAATCTTGCCGTAACCGATGTGGGCGAGCAGCTCGTCGATCCTGTTCGCACCGTATTCGGACGCGAACTTCGCGAGCTGCGGGCTCTCGAGCAGGGTCTTCGGGTTGAGGTCGAAGCGGCGCGCCTCCTTGTCGAACAGCCGGCGGCCCAGCTCGACGCTGTGGCGCCGCTCCTCGGCCAGCAGCACGTGCTTGATCTTGCCACGCGCGCGCGAGGTCACCACGAAGGTGAGCCAGTCGCGGCTCGGCTTGTGGCCGCTCTGCGTGAGAATCTCGACGATGTCCCCGTTCTGCAGGCGTGCCCGCAGCGGCACCATCCGGCCGTTCACCCGCGCACCCACGCACTGGTGTCCCACGTCGGTGTGAATCGAATACGCGAAGTCCACCGGCGTCGAGCCCCGCTGCAGCGACCGCACCTCCCCTTTCGGCGTGAAGATGTAGACCTCCTCCGGGTACAGGTCGACTTTCAGGTTCTGCAGGAACTCCTGGGGATCGCGAACCTCCTCCTGTGTCTCGAGGAGCTGGCGCATCCACTGGAAGTAGCGTTCGTCGCCGTGATCCCCGACGCGGCCCTCCTTGTACTTCCAGTGCGCGGCGATCCCTTCTTCCGCCCGGTGGTGCATGGCCTCGGTGCGAATCTGCACCTCGAACGGGAAGCCGAAGTCGCTGACCACCGAGGTGTGCAGCGACTGGTAACCGTTCGGCCGCGGCATCGCGATGAAGTCCTTGATGCGCCCCGGAACCGGGGACCAGGTCTGGTGGATGATGCCGAGCGCGGCGTAGCAGTCCTTCACCGTCTCGGTCACCACCCGGAGGGCGACGAAGTCGTACACGCGATCGAGGTCGATGTTCTGCTTCCGCAGCTTGAGGTGGATGCTGTAGAGCCGCTTGATGCGGCCGTCGATCCGGAGGACCGGCACCTGCGCCTCGTCCAGCCTGGCGGCCAGCGTACGCGTCAGCGTCTCCACCACCCCTTCCACCTCGCGCCGCTTCGTGTCGACCCTGGCCCGCAGGGCCTCGTAGGCCGCCGGCTCCAGGTGGCGGAACGACAGCTCTTCCAGCTCGTTCTTCACTTTGCTCATGCCGAGGCGGCTGGCAATCGGCGCGTAGATGTCGAGCGTTTCCTGCGCCACCTTCACCCGCCGCTCCTCGGGCAGGTAGTGGAGCGTGCGCATGTTGTGCAACCGGTCCGCCAGCTTGACGAGGATGACGCGGATGTCATCCACCATCGCCAGCAGCATCTTCCGGAAGCTCTCGGCCTGCCGCTCCTCGCTCGACGAGAACGGGATGGCACTGAGCTTGGAGACCCCCTCGACCACGTGCGCCACCTCGGCCCCGAACAGCTCCTGGATGCGCTCGGGTGTGGTGAGTGTGTCTTCCACCACGTCGTGCAGCAACCCGGCCGCTACGGCCACGGCGTCGAGCTTCAGGTCCGCCAGCAGGTTCGCCACCTCCAGCGGATGGACCAGATAGGGCTCCCCGGAGTGCCGGACCTGGCCCTTGTGCTCCAGGGCCGAGAAGACGTAGGCCTTCCGCAGCAGCTCGACATCGGCTTCCGAGCTGTACGCGCGGACCTTCTCGAGCAGGTTCTCGAAGCGGATCATGCCCGGATGGGCTCCGCGTGGCCGAAATGGCGGAAACGGTGTCTAATCGGGGTGGGCACCCTCGAGTTCAGCATAGCAAGTTGGTGATAACAAAGGGCTTGAGGGCGCGCGCCGAATGCCTTGACTCGCTCGAAAGGCGATCACTATACTGGCGCGCTTGCAGGATCAGTTCAAGGGGGCTCAATGATGCGCAGGTTCTCCGTTCGCTCCGCCGCGCTCGTGGCGGTACTGGGGGTGGCCGTCAGCGGCTGCGGCCAGATTCGCATGTTGCAGGCCAAGATGGCCTTCCGGGACGCCAACTCCCGGTACCAGGCCCAGGACTTCCGTGTCGCCAAGGAGAAGTACGAGGAGGCCGTGGAGCTGGACCCCAACCTCACCGCCGCCTATTTCTTCCTCGGGAACAGCGCCGACAACCTCTTCCGCCCGGCCCGCCGAGGTGAACCGGAGAACGACCAGCTCCTGACCGTCGCCATCGAGAACTACGAGCGCGCGGCCGAGCAGGCGGAAGACCCGGCAATCCGGCGCCTGGCGATGGAGTATCTCGTGGCGGCTTACAACAACCCAGACAAGGTCAACGACCCGTCCCTGGCCGAGCCGCTGCTCCTCCGCATGATCGAGATGGAACCGCAGAACGCCTCCAGCTACTTCGCGCTCGCGAAGGTGTACGAGGACTACGGTATCTACGACCAGGCCGAGCAAGCACTGCTCAAGGCTCGGGCGCAGGTCCCGAACTCACCCGAGGTCTACATGCAGCTGGCCGGCTACTACAACCGCCAGGGCGAGTTCGACAAGACCATCGAGGCGCTCCAGGCCCGGGCCGAACGCGAGCCTCAGAACCCTGAAGCCTACTACACCATCGCCACCTACTACTGGGACAAGGCCTACCGCGACTTCCGCCTCGCCGACGCCGAGAAGAGGCAATTCGTGCAGTCCGGCGTGGACATGGTCGACAAGGCCCTGTCGCTCAAGGACGACTACTCCGAGGCGATGGTCTACAAGAACCTGCTCCTCCGGCTTCAGGCGAATCTCGAGACGGACAGGGGCCGCCAGCAGGCGCTGCTCAGGCAAGCCGACCAGCTGCGCGACCGTGCGGAGCAGCTGCGCCAGCAGCAACAGGCCGCGCCCCCCTCGGGCGACTGACCCCTCGACTCCCCCTGCACTGATGAGCTGAGGGCCTGCGCCATCCGGCGCGGGCCCCTCGGCCATCCCCTCCCGCAACCTTCTGGCACCGACCGGCGCGAACGTGCTCTAATACTCGCGTCCGGATGGTACTGGCATGACGGATCAGGAACACACCGTGCTCATCGTGGACGACGACGAGGGCGTCCGGAAGGTGCTTGGACAGTGGGTCGAGCGCCTGGGGTACCGCACGCAGCTGGCCGACAGCGCCGAAGGTGCGGTCGAGGTCCTGGAGCGCACCCCGATCGATGTCGCCCTCTGCGACATCCGGATGCCGGGCGCCGACGGGATCTGGCTGGCCGGTCAGATTCGGGATCGTTTTCCCGACGTGGCGGTCGTCCTCGCGACCGGGCTCCACGAAATGGACGCGGGCGTCACCCTCCGGCCGGGCGTGGTCGGCTACGTGGTCAAGCCCTTCAGTCACACGGAGATCGCCGCAGCCATCAAGACAGGGCTGGAATGGCGGCGGGCGCAGCCGGAGGAGCCCCGTGAGAGCCTCATAGGCCTTCTGGAGAGCTGGGACGAGACCTGAGCCTCGAAGAGAACCCTGGCGTCGCTGGGAGAGACGCCCTTAGGGCCCTGGCCGGAATAAGGTTGCCGACTCTCGGGCGGCGAGGCGCCCGGATCGCCAGGCGCGAGGAGGGGGCAGGCCGGGTGCCTGTGACCGACGAGCAACGCCGCGAGGCGGGATGCATCGTCGGCCGAGATGGCAACCTTATTCCGGCCAGGGCCCTTAGCCAGCGGTCGGGCGAGTCGCCCGACCCCATCCCACCGGTTGAGGTTCCGCCATCAGCTTGAACGTACGTAGAACGGGCCAGCCGCAGCTGGCCCGTCGGGTACCCGAGCAGGGGTCGATCGACCTCAGTCAGCCCCGGGCGACGACATCTCTGCCGCGGCCCGCTTCATCCCGGTGGTGACGATCCCCACCTTCTCGACACCCGCGCCCTTGGCCGCGTCGATGACCTCCACGATCTCGCCGAAACGAAGCTCGGCCGAGCCGTCGATGAACATCGTCTTGTCGTTGCGCGTCTCGAAGATGGTGCGCAGTCGATCCTCGAGATCGAGGATCGTGACGTCCTGCTTGTTGACCGACAGACGCCGGTCAGCCGTGTACTCGAGCACGATCTGGCTGATGTCGGGCGCCTGCTGCTCGGACGCGCGCGCCTCCGCCGGCAGGTTGATGTCGATCCCCTTCTGCGAGAGCGGGAGGGCCGCCATGAAGATCACCAGGAGCACGAGCAGCACGTCGATCATCGGCGTGATGTTCATCTCCGAGGTGGCGTGCAGGGTCTTGCCCTTGTAGACGTCGTCCGCCCCGAAATGCTTGTGCACCGCCATTTGGGCCTTCTCCCTTTCGCTATTCGATGGCCGGAGTCCGGCGCTCGGTGATGATCCCGATGTCCTCGATGCCGCCTGCCCGCAGCTCGTCCATTGCTTCCATCACGGCGCCGTAGGGTGCATCCTCATCCGCCTTGACGAGCACGATCCGCTGCGACTTGGCATCGAGCGCCTCCGTCATCCTGCGGCGGAGGTCCGACATCGGCACCTGCACGGAATCCACGAACACCGAGCGGTCCGCGGCGACGGCCAGGACGGTCTGATCCTGCGTCTCCGGCTTGTCCGAGCTGTTGTCCGCCACGGGAAGACGCACGTCCACGCCCTTCTGCAGCATGGGCGCCACGATCATCACGATGATCAGCAGCACCAGCATCACGTCCACGAGCGGGGTCACGTTGATTTCCGACTTGACGCCGCCATCATCCCCACCGACTGACATTGACATGGCGAAAACTCCTGAGTGGCTTCCGGTTCAGAACCCTGGCGCGACAAACGGCTGCGGAAGGCCGCGGCCGGTTGTCGCACCCCGTGAAGTTCTGGAACCTAGGCGGTCTTCTTGATGAAGTAGTCCACGAGCTCCGACGAGGAGTTGTCCATCTCCACGTTGAAGTACTCGAGGCGGCCGGTCAGATAGTTGTAGAACCAGACGGCCGGAATCGCGACGAACAGCCCGAGCGCGGTCTCGATGAGCGCCTCGGCGATACCGGCCGAGACGGCGCCGATGCCGCCCGACCCGGTGGACGCGATGCCGACGAACGCGTTGATGACGCCGACGACCGTCCCGAGCAGTCCGACGAAGGGTGCGGTCGAGCCGATCGTCGCCAGGGTCGACACGCCCTTCTTCAGGTCCGACGCACACAGAGCGCTGGCGCGCTGGATCGACCGCCGCACGGTATCGAGAACGTCGTCACGGTTGAGCGCCGTGCCACCACTCTCCTGCTGGAACTGGTACTCCTGGAGACCGGCCAGCACCACCTTCGCCAGGTGGCTGTAGCGGTAGTCCTTCGATCCGGACAGCGCGATCGCCTCCTTCAGCCGCCCTTCCTTGAGGTGCTTGGCGACCTGGGGCGCGAACAGCTTCGACTGCGTGCGTGCCTTCGAGTACGTGTAGATGCGCTCGATCGCCACGCCGATCGACCAGAACGACATGATGAACAGAACCACCGCGACCGCAATCGCGACGGCGCCCATCTGCTGGAACATTTCGACAAGATTCAGCTCGCCACCCATTTACTGCATCCTCCGCGGGTTGTTGGAGACGACACTCCAGTCCCCTCGTGCCTGTCTCCTCGGCAGGAAGGAAATCGCTCGGGTCCTGCTCCGACTCAGCTCAGCGTGAACTGCACCGTCACGGTCATGATCACCGGCACCGGCACGCCGTTGAGCAGCGTCGGCGTGAACTCCCACTGTTTCACCGCGTCGATGGCTGCCTGGTCCAGCAGCGGAATCGAGCGCAGCACGCGCGTATCCTGCACACGGCCGTTGGGCCCGATCGTCGCTTCGATGATCACCACGCCCTGCACGCGCGCCGACTGGGCAATCGACGGGTACTGCGGCCGCACGTCCCTGATCTTCTCGGGCGGCTTGATGTTGCCGCCCACGCGAACCGGCGCCGGCGGGGGCGGCGGAGGAGGCGGGGGTGGAGGCGCATCGGGCACGCCGCCCACGATGCCGCCCACGACACCGCCGGGAACACCACCGGTCACCCCGGTATTGCGATCGAAGCTCGTATCGCGTGGAGCCTCTGGCTTGATCTCCGACGGCGCCTCGGTCGGCGCGGCGTCCGGGTTCGACGGCACCGGCTCCGGCGGAGGCGCTGCCTCAGCCGGTGGCGGTGGGGGCGGCGGCGGGGGCGGCGGGGGCGGCGGGGGCGCCACAAACGCCGCCATCGCACCGGCCGGTGTCGGCAGTACATCGGCCGCCATCAACGGGATGATGACGATCGCCAGGATGACCACCGTGTGCACCACGATCGAGAGCGGAATCGTGTACCACTGCTTGGTCCCGACCTTGACGCTCGGGTCGACGATGTCACCGAACATGTTACGTGGCACCGGACTTACCCTCCTCGGAAACGTGACCTGCCGGCCGGCAGGGCGGCCGATTATAGCTACGCGGAAAAACGGGTGTCAACGCAGGAAACACCAGGGCCGTCCGTTGTCCCGCCGCTTCCACCCGGGGTTAGACACCAACCCGGGAAAAGTGCTCCCGCGTGGATAGCCGCACCCGAAGACCGCGCAGTATAGCCTGACTTCCCCCCGCAGATCACCATCTCTGTGTAAACTTCGCCCGGGCGGCCCGGCACCCCGGCTGAGGCCCCCCCGGGACCCCGTTACAGGAACAGCGGCCCGAACACCACGGCCACGATGGCCATCAGCTTCAGCAGGATGTTCAGGCTGGGGCCGGACGTGTCCTTGAACGGATCGCCGACCGTGTCGCCCACCACGGCCGCGCGGTGCGCTTCCGAGTTCTTCCCGCCGTGGTGCCCCTTCTCGATGTACTTCTTGGCGTTGTCCCAGGCGCCGCCGGCGTTGGCCATCATCAGGGCCAGCAGGGCGCCCGCGCCGATGGAGCCGACGAGCAGGCCGCCGAGCGCTTCGGCGCCCAGCAGCACGCCGACCGCAATCGGCACCACCACGGCAATCGCGCCCGGCAGCACCATCTCCCTGATCGCCCCGTCGGTCGCAATCCGCACCGCGCCGGCGGCATCGGGCGGATTGGTGCCTTCCATGATGCCGGGGATCTCCCGGAACTGGCGGCGTACCTCGCCCACCATCTGCATCGCCGCGCGTCCGACGGCACCCATGGTCAGCGCACTGAAGAGGAAGGGCATGAGGCCCCCGATGAGCAAGCCCAGCAGCACGTCGACGTCCAGCAGGTCGAACGCCCGGACCCGCGTGATCTGCGCGTAGGACACCATCAGCGCCAGCGCCGTCAGCACGGCCGACCCGATCGCGAAGCCCTTGCCAGTGGCAGCCGTCGTGTTCCCCAGCGAATCGAGTGCATCCGTCCGGTCGCGCACCTCCGGGGGCAGGTGCGACTGCTCGGCGATGCCACCCGCGTTGTCCGCCACCGGCCCGTAGGCATCGGTCGCCAGCGTGATGCCCAGCGTCGAGAGCATCCCCACGGCCGACAGCGCGATGCCGTAGAGCCCCGCGAGCTCGAACGTGATCCAGATCGCCGCCACGATCGTGAGCAGCGGCGCCATCGTGGACAGCATGCCCAGCGCCAGGCCGCCAATGATGACGGGCCCGGTCCCGGAGGTGGCCTGCGCCGAGAGATCCTGTGTCGGCGAGAACTCGTACGCGGTGTAGTATTCGGTCGCCGTGCCCACGATCTGGCCGGCTACCAGCCCGACCAGCACCGTCCAGAACAGGTTCATGGGCAGGCCGAGTCCGACCACGAGCCCGGCGGTCCCGAGCAGCACCAACGCCCCGGCACCGAAGATGCCGGTCCGGAGCGCCCACAGCAGCCGGCCCATGTCGGCGTCCTCGCTGGTACGCACCAGGAACGTGCCGAGGATGGCGCAGATGCTGCCGATGGCCATGATGCCGACCGGCAGCACGAACGCAGTCGCGTCGAACGTCGCGTCGGCGCCCACGGGCAGCACGGCGTTCTCGCCGATGCCCATGATGCCGACGGCCGCCAGCGACATCGCGGCCACGACCGACCCGGTGTAGGACTCGAAGAGGTCGGCGCCCATACCGGCGACGTCTCCCACGTTGTCCCCGACGTTGTCCGCAATCGTGGCCGGGTTGCGCGGATCGTCTTCCGGAATGCCCGCCTCGACCTTGCCGACCAGGTCGGCGCCGACATCGGCGGCCTTCGTGTAGATCCCGCCCCCGACGCGCGCGAAGAGCGCAATCGACGAGGCGCCGAACGCGAACCCGGTCAGCGGCTGGTAGTGCTGGAAGACCAGGTAGAGCGCGGCGATGAAGACCAGGCTGATCCCGACCACGGTCATCCCCATGACCGCGCCGGACGAGAACGCCACGCGCAGCGCCGGGTTCAGCCCCTCGCGGGCCTTGGCGGCCGTCCGGACGTTGGCGCGCACGGCCACGTACATGCCGACGTACCCGGCCGCGGCGGACGCAATCGCCCCGAGCACGTACGCGATCGCCGTACGCGGCAGGGCGGTGTACGCACCGGCCTCGACGACGCCGATGGCCGCGAACTTGCCCGTGACGTCGAAGTCGACGAGCACGGCGATGGCCGCCGCCACCACGACGACGAACGCCGCCAGGAAGGTGTACTCGCGGCGCAGGAACGCCGCGGCGCCCTCCTGGATCAGCGCCGCAATCGACCGCATCGTGTCGGTCCCGGTGTCTTCCGCCAGCACACGCCGGGTGGTCACGACCGCGAACAGCAGCGCAAGCAGGCCTGCGCCCAGCGCCAGGTATAGCAGCTCCATACGATTCTCTACTCCTCGTTCGTGAGGGGACGGGTCTCGCTCCCCCGATCGTTCCCAGTCATGGCCGTCAGGCGGCCGGGCAGCGACATCCCGCCCGTGAGAAACATCCGGATGCCCTCCTCGACCGACAGATCCGGAAACAGCGCCCGCTCGCGCGGGTAGATGCAGATGTCACCCAGGTACAGATGGTTCGTGGGCACGTACACGGCCACGAAGGCCTCCGGTCCGCGCCCCTGGTCCAGCTCGAACTCCTTCGTCAGGAACCCCATGACGAGACCGCGCCGCGTGTCGTCCACGACAACGACGCGCTTGAACCCGTACTCGTTGTCGGGCGAGAACGCGACGATGAGCTGCTTGACCGGCGCATAGACCGTCCGGAACACCGGCACCCGCATCAGCACGTCTTCCGCCCGCTCCAGAACCCGGCGGCCGAGCACGTTCGTGGCGATCACGCCAACTCCCAGCACGACCAGCGCCGTGACCGCCACGCCGAGTCCGGGCACGCTCCTGCCCAGCAGCCGCGTCGAAACCGGGGCCGTGAGGCCGTCAATGATACCGAAGACCCACACGAGCGCCACGACGCTCACCACGAGCGGGACGGTCACGAAGAACCCGGTGATGAACCGGCTCCGCAGCCAGGCGGTCGGTGTCACCTACCAGCTCCATCCGCCCACGCCGGCGGCGAGCAGCACCCCGCCGGCCGCGATGCGGTACCAGGCAAAGGGGCCGAACCCGGACCGTTGCACGAAGCCCAGAAACGGCCGCACGACGAGCAGGGACGCCAGAAAGGCCGCCACGAACCCGACAGCGATCTCCCCCGTGCGCGCCGGCCCGATCCGCCCCCAGACCTCGACGAGGTCGTGTGCGAACGCCGCCACCATCGTCGGCACGGCCAGGAAGAACGAGAACTCCGCCGCCGCCACGCGGTCCAGCCGCATCACGAGACCGCCGAGGATCGTCGCCCCGGAGCGGGACACACCCGGCACGAGGGACAGCGTCTGACAGAGCCCGATGCCCAGGGCGCGGGGCAGGGGCGTACGGGCGGCCTCGTGCACGGCCGGCACCCACGACGCGCGTTCGACGGCCAGCATCACGACCCCGCCGGCGATCAGGCTTGCCGCAATCACCCGCGGGCTCTCGTACAACACGGATCGCACGAAGTCCGCGAACAGCCCCCCGGTCACCAGGATCGGCAGACACCCGATCGCGATCGCCGCCGCGAACCGCCGGGCCCCTGGATCCGACGGCAGCCCCGCGACGACGGCTCCGAGCCGCCGGCGGTACAGCCAGACGATCGCGAGGATGGACCCGAGCTGGATCATGACGGTGAAGACCCCGCCGGGATCCTCGTAGCCGAGCAACTGGCCGCCGATGAGCAGGTGCGCCGTTGACGACACGGGCAGGAACTCGGTCACTCCCTGGAGCACGCCGAGGAGCGCCGCGCTGGCGTAGGTCACCGCGGCGAC
>Ga0194132_10004214_pt1 | contig 24674 bp, 23 predicted proteins | sample TA2KigOf80mmetaG_FD_148612 | JGI IMG/M metagenome (GOLD analysis project Ga0194132, IMG submission 148612) | Freshwater microbial communities from Lake Tanganyika, Tanzania - TA2015054 Kigoma Offshore 80m | ecosystem: Environmental > Aquatic > Freshwater > Lake | place: Tanzania: Lake... | reverse complement strand
GCCATGCGTGCTGGCCTCCAACTCCAGCACACAGCTTGAATCACAAATTCCAACCCTTGGGAATCACCTTCCATTCTGTCAATCTGGGAACCGCTCTAGACCGAAAGAGCGATGACCCGGGGCGTTTCGCCGCCCCGGGCTACCAAAACGTGCGCGTTCTCGACCGGCGCCCAATTGGCATCGTCGGCATCGAGCGGTTCCGACACGACCATCAGCTTTTCCTGGTCGCGCACGTAGAACAGCGTCGGCGGATCGGGGTCGGTCGCGTAGCGGAGCGCATACAGCGTCGTTCCGTCGGTCAAGGCCGCCGTCATACGAAACGGCTCATCAACCTTGTGACGCGCCATGGTGTCGACGACTTGCCTGACCGTACGCCCAAGCGCCGCGACCGGGTCCGACTCGAGACCGTTTCCGAACAGCAAATAAAAGAACGCCTCCGAGTCGGTCGTGCCGACGCGCGCATTGTAAACGGCGTCCGGGATCATCGCATCCAGTGCCCGGCGGACTTTTTCGTATCCGCCGATCTGACCATTGTGCATGAACATCCACTTGCCGTGAGAAAACGGGTGGCAATTGGCGATCGAAGCCGCCGTGCCGGTCGACGCGCGCACGTGGGCGAAAAATAATCGTGAGCTGATTTGATGCGCGAGACTGCGCAGGTTTGGATCATTCCACGCCGGCCGGGTCTCGCGATAAAGGCCCGGGACGTTGCGCTCGGCGTACCAGCCGATGCCTGAACCATCGCCGTTGGTCGGAGTCCGCGCGCGACGCGCCGACAAACTTTGTCGAACCAGCGAGTTCTCGGGTTCGTAGATGAGCTTTTCGAGGTAGACTGCGGGGCCGGCATAAGTGATCCAACGACACATCCGCGCCTCACGATCGCCAGAAGTGCCGGGTAAACAATACCAGCACCGTGAACAATTCGAGCCGGCCGATCAGCATGTCGGCCGACAACACCCAGATCGCCGCTTCGGGCAGCGCTTTGAAATTACCGGCCGGCCCGACAATCGCGCCAAGCCCCGGGCCAACATTGCCAAGACAAGCGGCCGAAGCGGAAAAGCTGGTCATGATGTCGAGGCCCATTGATGCCAGGACGATCGATGACGCGCAGAGCACCGCGATGTAGAAGCCGATAAACGCGACCACCGAGATCGTCACGTCGGGCGGGACCGGCTGGCCGTTGAAGCGTTGCTGAAACACGCCATGCGGCGTGATTAGCGTGCGGATGTAGGTGCGGGCCAACTGCCACATCACCACAAAGCGCAACATCTTTATGCCGCCGGCAGTCGACCCCGTGCAGCCGCCAACGCTCAGAAGCAGAACAAACAGCGCGACTGGAAACGTACCCCATAAGCTGTAGTCGGTGCTCATGAAGCCCGTGGTCGAGACTACCGAAACGATATTGAAGATCGCGTGGACGAGCCCTTCGCCAAAGCCGAATTTTCCGTCGGCGTTCAACCACCAGGCCATGGCGACGGCGGTCACGAGCACCAGCGCGACAAACAGCCTCACCTGTTCATCAGCAAAAATGTCGCGCCAATTCCCGCGAAGGGCCTTGATATAGAGCATGAACGGCAGCGACCCGAGCACCATGAACACGATGGCATTCCACATGATCAAGGGGCTTGCCCACGTCGAGAGCGACGCGTTCGACGTCGAGAACCCGCCGGTCGAGACCGTGGTCATGGCATGGATCATGGCGTCGAAGGCATCCATGCCGCCGATCACATAGACCACACCGCAGATGAACACGAACACCAGATAGATGGTGGCGGTAGAAATCGAGATCTGGCGCGCCCGCGGCAACACCTTGTCCATCCGGTCGGATGACTCAGTCCTCAGGAGCTGCATCCCGCCGACCCGGAGGAAGGGCAATATGGCTATCGCCATCACGATAATGCCGAGACCGCCGAGCAGTTGAAGCAATCCCCGCCACAACAAAATGCCGGTATCCATGGTGTCGAGGCCGGTCAGAACCGTGGCGCCGGTCGTCGTCAGCCCTGACGCCGCCTCGAAGAAACTGCCGGCATAACTGAGGCTGACCTTGGTGAACTTGAATGGCAGCGCCGCGAACGCAACCATCAGAACCCAGGCCAGGCCCGTCAGAATGAAGGCTTGCTTGATATCGAGCGCCAGATTGGGCCGGCGATTTGCGAGGATCAGGGCGATGCCGAAGAAACCGGTGGTTACCGCCGACGCCCAGAACGCAAACCAATCGGCGTCGCCCGCGGCCAGCTCAACGGCCGCCGGGATCAGCATCAGGATGGCAAGGCCGGTGAGTAGCAGGCCGTTGATGTGGAGAATGGGCCTGAGATCAGGCATGCACGCGCCGCACGAATGTTCTGCGCCAATGATGAGGACGGCTTTCTATCATGCCCTGGGCCAAAAGTCCGCCGCAGCTTGCGAGGTCCGACTGTCGCCGGTATAGCACCCAGCCATGGCAAAGACCCCCGAAACGCGCGCGGCGTACCGGCATTTCCTCCGCATCCCGACCCGGTGGCGCGACAACGACGTCTATCAGCACGTCAACAATACCGAGTATTATTCGTACTTCGATACCGTCATTAACGAATACCTGATCCGCGAGGGCGGGCTCGATTATGAGCGCGGCGAGATCGTCGGCCTCGCCATCGAAACGCACTGCGAGTTCCACAAGTCGATCAGGTTTCCCCAGATTGTCGATGCCGGGCTTCGCGTCGGGAAGCTCGGCAGTTCGTCGGTCAGATACGAGGTCGGTATTTTCGTCGAAGGCGACGACACTTGCGCCGCCAACGGTCACTTCGCCCACGTGTTCGTCAAGCGCCCCGAAAATCGCCCCACCCCGATCCCGCCGCGCCTTCGGGCCGCCATGGAAAAATTGCTGGTCAGCCCAGCCTAGGAGAACGCCATGAACAAACACCGCAAGAAGCTGCGCGAGCTGATGGCCAAGCCCGGCATGATCGCCGTGCCCGGCGGCGGCACGCCGCTCGACATTCTCCTGGCGCAGCAGGCGGGCTTCGACGTCGCCTACATGACGGGTTACGGCACCGCCTGCGTGCGCTACGGCGTGCCGGACATTGGCCTGATCGGATACGGCGAATTGGAAGACACCGTCCGCGCCATCCGAATGGTGACCGACATTCCCCTGATCGTCGATTGCGACACCGGCTATGGTGACATCGCCAACGTCAAGCGCACGGTGCAGGGCATGGAGGCTTTGGGCGTCGCCGGCATTCAGATCGAAGATCAGGTGTGGCCAAAGAAGTGCGGTCACATGGAAGGCAAATTCGTCGAGCCGCGCGATGTCGCCATCCGCAAAGTGAAGGCTGCCATCGCGGCGCGTCAGGACAAGGACCTGCTGATCATCGCCCGCACCGATGCACGCGGCCCCCACGGCATGGACGAAGCCATGGCCCGCGCACGGGCATTCATGGATGTCGGCGCCGATATGATTTTCTTTGACGGGCCAAAGTCGATCGAGGAACTCCGTCAAATCTGCGACGCCAAGATCGGCCCGCAAATGGCCAATATGTCCGAGACCGGCCTGACGCCAATTCTGTCGGCCAAAGAGCTGGAAGAGATCGGCTTCAAGCTGACGATCTGGCCCTCGACGACATCGCGCATCGCGGTGCGCCAGGTGTCGCAATTCCTGAAGCATCTGAAAGAGACCGGCGATTCGCGCCCGTGGCTCGATCGCATGGCCTCGCTGACCGAGACCAACGCCGCCCTGGGTCTCGGTGATGTCAAGACGTTTGAGAAAACCATCACGGGTTGATCGTGACGGACCTCGCCGTTCATCGCGGCGGTTGCCATTGCGGCGCCGAGAAATTTGAGTTTGACGCGCCGCGGCGGGTCACGGTCCAGGATTGCAATTGCTCGATTTGCGCCAAGACCGGATTTCTGCATCTGATCGTTGCCGGATCGCGATTTCGTCTGTTGACGGCGCGCGACGCGTTGACCGCATACACGTTCAACTCGGGCACGGCGAAACACCTGTTTTGCAAACATTGCGGGATCAAGTCGTACTACGTCCCGCGCTCGAATCCGGATGGATTCAGCGTCAATTTGCGGTGCGTCGATCGATCGACCTTCGAGTCGGTGACCATCGAGCCCTTTGATGGCCAGAACTGGGAAGCTCATGGCCCTGGCTTGGCGCACCTCAGCACGTCGTGAGCCTTTCATAGGGTGGACATGGCGCTGAAAGGTGCCGGTCTGCGCTCCCGTTCTGGAGCGCCCTGGGGCAAGATGCCCCCGCCATGACAACCACACCAACCGAAAACGAATTTATCGCTCGCGCCCGCGCACTGGCGCCGAGCCTCGCCGCGCGGCGCAAGCAGGCGCTTGACCTTCGCCGATTGCCCGACTCGACCATGGCCGATCTGATCTCGGCTGGGATGTTCAAGGTGATGCAGCCGAAGCGGCTCGGCGGACACGAGCTTGCCTACGGGGCTCAGGTCCCGGTGTCGAGAGAGATCGCCATGGGCTGCGGCGCCGCCGGATGGCTGGTGTCGGTCATCGGCACGCACCATTGGATGCTGGGCAAGTTCGAGCCCAAAGCCCAGCAGGACGTGTGGGGCGCCAACCCCGACGCCATCTGCTGCTCGGCTTTTGGCTACAGCGAGATCGACGTGAAACCGGCGTCAGGCGGCTATGCCGTATCCGGCCGCTGGACGTTCTCGAGCGGCAGTGCCGCCGCCGACTGGGCGATGGTCAGCATCCCGACGCCGAACGACGGCGGACCCATGGCCCGCAAGTTCGCGATGATTCCGAAGCGCGATTTCACCGTGCTCGATAACTGGCATGCGTCGGGCCTGCGCGGGTCGGGATCGAGCGACATCGTCGCCAAGAATATTTTCATTCCGGATTATCGCACTATCGGTTTCGATGTGATCGACCGCCTCGACAGTCCCGGCGCCAAGGCCAATCCCGGTCAGACGTACAATCTCAATACGTTCCTTGTGTTCAATCTGACGGGTGTCGGACCGGCACTCGGTTGCGCGCAATCCGCTCACGACAGCTTTACAACCGGGATGAAACAGCGCCGCAACGTGATGGGCTCGAAGATTCCGGAGCTCCAGAACATTCAAATGCGCACCTCGGAAGCAGGCGCCGAGATCGCCGCGGGCGAGGCGCTGATCGACAAACACATTGCCGCCCTGCGCGCGGCCGCGAGCAAAGACGGCGTGCTCGATCGCGGCTATTTGTTGCAGTTCCAGCGCGACTGCGCCTATATCGGCCGGCTTTGCCTGAACGCAGTTGGGCGGTTGATCGACTCGCAAGGCGCTCATGGATTGGCCGACGACAACCTGGTCAATCTGGCGCACGCCGATTTGCGCGGTGTCACCGCGCACATGACGATGGGCTGGGATCAGAATTGCGTGCCGTGGGGCAAGCATGCCCTCGGCATCGCGCACCAAGGTTTGATTTAGGAACTAGAGATGTCATCTGTCACCTCTGCCGAATTGGTCAAGCGCGCCGCCGCGTTGGGCCCAAAGCTTCGCGAGCGCATCGAGCAGGGCGCCGCCGCCCGCCGCGTGCCTCCCGAGACCATGGCCGATCTGGTTGCGTCGGGCGTGCTCAAAGCCTGCATGCCGGCGCGGTGGGGCGGACACGAATTGCCGTTCGGCGCACACACCGACGTCGCGATCGAGCTGTCCAAATACTGTGGCTCGACCGGCTGGGTCGCTGGCATCATCGGCAGTCACAATTGGTGGCTCGGCAAATATCATCCCGATGCCCAGCGCGAGGTGTGGGAAGGAAAGCCCAACGCGCTCGTCGCCGCCGCTTTCGCCTCGAAGCCAGGCTCGAAAGCGGTCAAGAGCGGCGACACGTTCATCGTCAACGGCGAGTGGCAGTACTGCTCGGGGATCGACAACTGCGACTGGGTGTCGCTGATGTCGCCCGTGCCGCAGCCGTCGGGTCCGCCGGATCTCGTCATGGTGCTGTTGAAGCGCGGCGAATACACCATCAAGGATGTCTGGTACTCGCCGGGACTGCGATCGACCGGTTCCAATAACGTCGTCGTCAACGATCTCACGGTCGCGGCGCATCGCGTGACACGCATTCACGAGCTCAACAGCAAGAACTCGCCCGGCCAGGCGCTCAACACAGGTTGGACATTCAAGCTGCCGATGCTCGACGTGTTCGGATATTCGGTGGCAGGACCGACGCTGGGCTGTGCACGAGCCACGCTCGATTCGTTTATCGCCAGCATGACCGGCCGCACCGCCCTCGACATGACCAAGCCGACCGATCACCCGACGTTGCAAGTGCGAATCGCAGAGGCGTCGGCCGAGCTTGACGCCGCGACCGCGCTTTATCACGGCGATATCGCCTTCATGAACGGCGTCGCCCAGGTTGACGGCACACTGACACCGCTCGATATCGGGAAAATCAAGCGCAACTGCGCCTATGTCGCGACGCTGTCGAAGCGGGCCGCCTTGCGCCTGGTTGAGGCCACCGGCGCCGGCGGACTGCTCGATGGCAGCCCGGTTTACCGCGCCCATGCCGACACGCTTGCGGCCGCGGCGCACCGTGCCCTCAATTGGGACATCTCGGGTGCTAACTATGGCCGCCTGTTGTTTGGCGGCGATGCCTCGCCCGACGCCGAGCTGAAGCGCCGTATGGCCGCCGCCGAAGCCGCGTTGAAAAAATAATCGTTACGCCGACAGCGTTTTCGCGAGCGCGTAGAGCCGCGTGATATTGGCGTCAGCAATGCCGAGTTCGCTCAAGTGCCGCGCGATGTTGGCGAGGTAATCGAGGCTGCGCCCCTCGCTGCCGATGCCTTGCACGACGTGCGCCGCCTTGGTGTCGTCCGTCCAGTCGCCGACATACTGCTCGTGCGTGGCGTCCGACACATAAACCCTCGCCGTCACGGCGCGGCCATCATCCAGGGTGACGGGCAAGTGGCGGGGAATATAGATTTTCGTGATGAGTTCGCGATCATCGAGATACTTGAGGGCCTCGCTCTCAGTCGCCGCGTCGAGCCGAAAGGCGCGCCCGACACATTGTCCGCCGGGCTTGAGACCGCAGACAAGGCCCGGTTTATCGCGAGTCCCGCGATAGTGGATCGAGATCAGGCAGAGGTCGCGGTGGAAGCCCTCAAGGGTCGCGCCGCGCACTTCCGTGTGCGCGAAACCCGGCCGCCACATCAGCGAGCCATAGCCGAACACCCACGTCTGCGCGGGATCAAGATCGGGGTCGCCGGCCGGCGGCCGAACGGGCGTGTATCGGTTCATGATGCGACCTTGGCCCAATCGCGGCGACGCTGACAAGGGCATGCTAGAGTGACGGCATGAAGATTTCCGAACGCGCCAAATATCTGGTCGAACGGCCGATGATGCGTCTGCCGCTCATCGGACTGGCAATTTTGATTGTCGTCTACTGCATCGCCTGGACCACGACGTCATTCCTTCTGAAGGGCGAGATCGAGAAATGGATCGCGCGCCAGCGTGAAGCGGGCGCCACGATTACCCACGGCGACATCCTGGTCAGCGGTTTCCCGAGCCGGGTCACCTTGACGCTGCCCGACTGGAGCATGTCGCAGCCGGCGAATGCGGCAGCCTGGAGCTGGCGGACCGAGGCGGTGCGCGTGTGGTCGGCGCCATGGCGGCCCCTTGCCTTCACGCTCGATCTCGCGGGACGGCATGAGATCGGCGGCGCCCGATTGTCGCCCGTCGCTTGGGTTATGGCCGGCCGGGCAGATGTTCGCCCTGAACTGATGACCGACGGTCAACTGCGGTCGATCACCGTCACGATCGAGGCCGCGTCATTGGCCGAGGCCGTCGACGCGCCACCGCTCGCATCCCTCGAACGACTTCACCTGGCGGCGATCCCGGGCGAAACGGAGGCGCCAGATCCCGAGCCGGCCTGGCAATTGACGCTTGACGCCTCATCCGTGCGGTGGCCGGAATCCATGACGATTGGCCCATTCGCCCGCGACCTTGAACGCGCAACGATCAACGCTCAATTGATCGGCGAGATTGCGCCCGGCCCGTTATCCAAATCGCTCGATGCGTGGCGCAACCGGGGCGGGACGCTCAATCTTCAACGTCTCGAACTACGGTGGCCGCCGCTGGGACTCTCGGGGTCGGCCACCATCGCCCTCGACGAGACGCTGCAACCCATCGGCGCCGGCGCGCTGACATTGACCGACTTCATGGAGACCGTCGACAAGCTCACCGAACAGGATGTTCTTCAGCCCGGTGCGGCGTCGGCGGCGCGCGTCATGCTGGGCCTGATGGCGCGCAAGCCTACCAATGGCGGCGCGTCCGAGATCAATCTGTCGCTCAGCATCCAGGACGGAAAACTCAGCGCGGGGCCGCTGCCGCTGATGGAGATTCCGCCGATCGACTGGTCGGCGCTCGGCTCACGCTAGTTCGTATTTCTCCACGACCCAGCTTTCCTTGGCGGCATCGGCGTACCATTGCTTGAGCGCCGGATGGTCGAGCATGGCGTCGGCATACGCCCGACAAACGGGATCAAGTGCGACGCCGTAGGTTTTGAAGCGCGTCACAACCGGCGCATACATCGCATCGGCATTGCAGAACGTGCCGAACAAATACGGTCCCTTGGCGCCAAAGCGCTGCCGGCATTCGGTCCAGATCGCGGAAATTCTTGCGATATCGGCGAGCGCTTCGGGCACAGCCCCTTTGCCCGGATGCGAGCGGCGGACATTCATCGGCATGTTCTGGCGAAGGCCCTGAAAACCCGAATGCATCTCGGCCGAAATGGCCCGCGCCACCGCCCGCGCCTGAGGGTCGGTTGGCCACCACGGCTTGTCGTAAAAAGCCTCGGCCAGATACTCGATAATGGCGAGCGAGTCCCACACCCGTATGTCACCGTGAATCAGATACGGGACCTTGCCGCTGGCCGAGTATTTCTTGATCTCGCTGGCCGTGTTGTCCTGACCGAGGCAGATCACCGTTTCGCGAAACTTGAGGCCGTTCGCCGTCATGGCGATCCACGGCCGCATCGACCACGACGAATAGGCCTTGTTGCCGATGACCAGATGTAACTCGGTTGACATGATATTTCTCCTGAAACGGACGTTTGACGTATCAGACCACGCCGATCCTGGAGAGACAATCTGGCGTCAATTCCTGCCAGCCGCGATCACGCCTGCTTGGCGTCGATGATGCCGCGGCGGATGGCGCGGGTGCGCGCGAACAACGCATGCAGGGCGTCGCCGTCGCCGCGGCGGATAGCCTTTTGCAGCGCCGTCAGATCCTCGTTGAAGCGCTGCAGCACTTCGAGCACGGCGTCCTTGTTATTGAGGAAAATGTCACGCCACATGGTCGGATCCGACGCGGCGATGCGGGTGAAGTCGCGAAAGCCCGAAGCCGAGAACTGGATCACTTCCTGTTTGAGATCGTCGGCCAGATCGGACGCCGTGCCGACGATGGTGTAGGCGATCAAGTGCGGCAGGTGCGAGGTGATGGCGAGCACGCGATCGTGATGGTCGGGGTCCATGGTCGCGAGTTTCGAGCCGGCCGCGCGCCAGAACGCGGCGACTTTCTCGACCGCCGCCGGATCGCTACCAATAAGAGGCGTGAGAATCGCCCAGCGGCCTTGGAACAACTCGGCGAAACCGGCTTCGGGCCCGGAATGCTCGGTGCCCGCCAGGGGATGGCCGGGCACAAAATGCACGCCCTTCGGCACATGCGGCGCCACCGCGTCGATCACCGCACGCTTGACCGAGCCAACATCGGTGACGATCGCCCCGGGTTTCAATTTGGGCGCCATCGCCCGCGCGATATCGCCGTTGGTGCCGATGGGAGAGGCGATAACGATCAAGTCGGCGTTCTCGGCGGCGGCCGCGGGATCGGTCGTCACTGCGTCGGCGATGCCGAGCTTGAGGCAGGCATCGAGCGTCTCCTGGCGCCGCGCGCAGGCGACAATCGACCCGGCCAGTTTGTCGCGCCGCAGGACGCGGGCCATGGACGAGCCGATCAAACCGATACCGACAAAGGCCACGCGCGGGAACATGACTGCGTCAGCCACGATGGGCCTCCATGAATTCCGCAAGCGCGTTCAACACCGCCTCGTTCTCATCGTCGGCGCCGATGGTGATGCGGAGATGGTTCGGCAACCCATAGCCGTCGACGCGCCGCGCGATGATGCCATTGGACTGCAGGAACGCGTCGGCCGCGTCGGCCGTGCGCCCATGCTTGCCGTCGAACTTCGGCAGCAGAAAATTGGCGCTGGCCGGCCCCAGTTCGAGCCCGAGGCCGCGCACGCGCTGAACCATCACATCGCGCCACTTGGTGTTGTGCGCCTTCGCCTTGGCCAAATGTTCGCGATCGCGGATCGCGGCGACAGCCGCCGCTTGCGCCGGGTCGGACACATTGAACGGCGCGCGAATGCGTTCGAGCGTATCGATGATGCCGCGATGGCCGTAACCCCAACCGATGCGAAGCGAGGCGAGACCATAGATTTTCGAAAACGTCCGCGTCACGAAGATGTTGTCGGCCGAAGCCGCCGCGCGCATGCCGCTCTCATAGTCGGCGGCGTCCATGAACTCGGCATAGGCGGCATCGAGCACCAGCAAAATATCGGCGCGCAGGCCGGCGCGAAGCCGCTCGACCTCGCGCCAGGAGACGTAGGTGCCGGTCGGATTGTTGGGATTGGCGAGGAAGACAATTTTCGTCTTCGCCGTCACCGCCTTGAGGATGGCATCGACATCGGTGGTGATGTCGCGCTCGGGGACTTCAACCGGCGTCGCGCCAACCGACAGCGCATAGATGCGATAGATGGCAAAGGCGTGCGCGGTGTGAATCACCTCGTCGCCGGGACCGGCGAAAGCCCGGCACAGGAAGCAAAGAATTTCATCCGAGCCCTGACCGCAGATGATCTGGCGCGGGTCGATCTTCTCGACCTCGGCGATTGCCGCGAGCAGATCGCCGGAGTCGCCGGCCGGATAACGATGGAGTTTGCCCGACCGTTCCGCATAGGCCGCGACCGCCTTGGGGCTTGGCCCCAATGCGGCTTCGTTGGACGACAGCTTGATGACCCGGCTGACCCCAGCGATGCGGGACTTGCCGCCTTCGTAGATGGGGATGTCCATGACGCCGGGCCGGGGTTGCGGAAGGGTCATGCCCGGGCCTAAAACACGCGAGAAGCCGCGTTTCTAGGCGTCCCGCCCTGGAAAATCAAACCCTTGGAAATCAAGGTTTTGCGGCCTCGCGCCTTTCCCGGCGAAGTGGCCTTCCGGTTCGCCGCGGGAAATGCGACCAACACAGAATCCAGGGCGCCTCCCCAATTCCAACAGAATTGGAAACGCCCTAGAACTGCCCCGGAAACCCACCCCTCGCCATGACCGCAGAGCTGCCCAAGGTGCATCAGGCCGACCCGTCAGACCCCGCCTTCGGGCCCAGGGTGACGTTGACCGCGCCGCTGGTGCTGCAATCGGGCGAGAGCCTCGCACCCGTCACCCTTGCCTATCAGACATACGGCACGCTCAACGCCGCGAAATCGAACGCCATACTGGTCTGCCATGCGTTGACCATGGACCAATTCGTTTGTGGCGTTCACCCCGTCACCGGCAAACGCGGATGGGGCGAAGACATCGTCGGCCCGGGCAAGGTGATCGATACCAACCGGTACTTCATCGTCTGCGCCAACGTTCTCGGCGGCTGCATGGGCTCGACCGGGCCGAAGGAGATCAACCCGACGACGGGACGCGCGTGGGGCCTTCGTTTTCCGGTCATCACCATCCGCGACATGGTGCTGGCGCAAGCCAAGCTGCTCGACCATCTCGGCATCGAGAAATTGCTGTGCGTGATCGGCGGTTCGATGGGCGCGATGCAGGCGCTCGAGTGGGCGGTGAGGTTTCCCCACCGTGTGTACTCGGTGGCGCCGATCGCGGGATCGTATCGCCACTCGGCGCAGAACATCGCGTTTCACGAAGTGGGGCGCCAGGCGATCATGGCCGACCCCGACTGGGCGCACGGCAACTACCTGGAACAAGGCAGCGTGCCGAAACGCGGCCTCGCGGTTGCGCGCATGGCGGCACACATCACCTACCTGTCGGAAAAGGCGCTGCACCAGAAATTCGGACGCCGGCTGCAAAATCGCGACGCGCTATCCTATGGCTTTGACGCCGACTTCCAGGTCGAAAGTTACCTGCGCCATCAAGGGGCATCATTCGTCGATCGCTTCGATGCCAACTCGTATCTCTATATCACCCGGGCGATGGATTACTTCGACCTCGCCGCCGAGAACGGCGGTGTGCTGGCGAACGCCTTCAAGGGTTCGAACGTTCGCTACATGTTGATCTCGTTCACGTCGGACTGGCTGTTCCCAACCGAGGAAAGCCGCGCCATCGTGCGCGCCCTCAACGCGGCGGCGGCTAACGTCAGCTTTGTCGAGATCGAAAGCGATAAGGGCCACGACGCGTTCCTGCTCGACGAGCCCGAGTTCCACAAGACGCTGCAAGGCTTCCTCGACGGCTGCGCCGAGATGCGCGGCCTGCCGAAGCGCGGCCCGCTATGAGCCGCGCGTCATGAACATCTCACGCCGCATGCGCGTCGATCTGCAGTTGATCGGCGACCTGGTGACGCCCGGCAGCCGCGTGCTTGATGTCGGCTGCGGCGACGGCTCGCTGCTGGCCTACCTGGTCGCCAGCAAGCAGGCCGATGCGCGCGGGCTTGAGCTCTCCATGGCCAAAGTGCGCGCCGCCGTCAGCCAGGGCCTGTCGGTGATTCACGGCAACCTCGAGACCGATCTCAAGGATTATCCCGACGGCGCTTTCGATTACGCCATCCTGAGCCAGACCCTGCAGGCGACCCACAGCCCGCGCGATGTGCTGGGTGATCTGCTCCGCATCGGCCGGCGGGCGATCGTTTCATTTCCGAACTTCGGTTACTGGCGGATACGGTGGCATGTGCTGACCCAAGGCAAGATGCCGATGACGCCGACACTGCCCGACCGCTGGTACGACACGCCCAACATCCACCTCTGCACGCTGCGCGACTTTGTCGATCTGTGCCGCGATATGAACGTGAAGATCGAACAGGGCTTCGCCATCAGCTCGGCCGACCGGATGCAGCCGGTGGACCCGACCGGGTGGATCGCCAACCTGTTCAGCGAACAGGCGGTGTTCGTTCTGACGAAGGGTTGAAACCGTCGCCGGCGACGATTCGTCGCACGGCGGCGGACATTCGTCGCGCCCGGACGGGCACGGCATCCCACGGTACGGCGTAGATCTGCTTCTCGGCCTCGATGATGTTGACGCCGGCGAAGGTGGGGAACCAACTGGCGCCGAAACGATCGAGCCCCGCCGCGAAGGCGCCGAACAGCCGCCACCAGAACGGCGGCATGAAGAGCGCCGGCGCGCTGGCGAGCGGCGCAAACAGGCTGTCGCGCAACAGTCGGGAAATCTGCCCTTCGGAGTAAGGCCGGCCGTGGGCGAAGGGCGAATGCTCGGCGCGCGCCCACAGGCCACGCCGGTTTGCCACGACCACCATCAACCGCCCGCCGTCGGCCAGCACGCGCCAGCATTCACGCAGCAGGTGGCGCGGCTCGGGCGTACCCTCCAAGCAGTGCACCAGCAACAGCCGGTCGATCGAGCGGTCGGGGAACGGCAGGGAGGATTCCTCCGACAGACAAACGAGGCCCGGGCCGTCGTCGGGCCAGCGCGCCACGCCCTGCCCGCCCGGCATGGCGGCCAGGGCCCGTTCGGCGTCCTCGCGGAAGGAGATCAGGTAAGGCGTGGCATAGCCGAGCCCGAGAACCCGGCATCCGCGCAAATCCGGCCACAGATCACGCAGCCGGCGCATGACCAGCCGCCGCGCCAGCCGGCCAAGGGCCGAGGCGTAGAAGGCGCGGACGTCGATAACATCGAGCCACATGACACTTGGATATGGGCCCGCGCGAGGCCTAAAAACAAGCGCCAGATCAAGGCCCTGCGGACGGTGCAATACGCTAGGGCTGCCATTCTTCAGCTTCACAGCTCAGAGCGAGGGGGTCGGTTTCCTTCGCGGGATTGGTCCTGTAGAGGGATCAAATAAGCTTGAATACCGCTACATCCGACCGGAGACGTTTTGCGGCCTGGTCCGTGACGCGGATGTCATTCCGACCGAAGGCGCAATTTGCACCGGCGACCGTCGCGTGATTTTTCAATCGCTGACGGCCAAGGACTACGAACCCAAGAATACCTTCGGTTCGTATTTGCAAGGGGAGCGATCGGGCAAGGCCTACAGATTGCAACTCGAAAAGTTTGGCCCTCCGGTCCGGCACGCCTGTATCTTTCTGGGCGGCACGTCAAATTTTGGACACTTCGTGTGTCAATACTTGCTTCGTCTCGCACTTGTAGACCGGATACCCGACATCGCAGATTTGCCTGTCGCCATCTTTAGTGGCCTACCAGAACGGTATCTCCAATTTCTCGAGCTCGTGGGGCTCGGGCCGAACCGGCGATTTGAGGTGCCCTCCGATCAAATTACGACTTTTGAGAGCGCCTGGATTTTTTCGTCGCCCGTTTTTCGCGCCGCCGACCGATCCCTCAACATTTGGCCGGAGGCCTATTGGTGGTTGCGTTTGAAAGTTTCGAAATTGCTAGGGCCGGCGACGACTCCTCGACTGAAGATTTATCTGGAGCGAGGTACCGCGAAATGGCGGCGCATGCTAAACGAAGGCGCAGTGAAAGACGCTCTGGGTAAACAAGGCTTTCACATAGTCGAACTGTCGACGCTGTCGGCGGAAAATCAAATTCGCGCGGTTGGTAACGCCGCGATCATTGTCTGTGCCAGCGGCGCTTCGGCGCAAATTACGATTTTTGCCCCTTGCGACTGCGTCGTCATTGAGCTGATGCCGCCAAATTTCCATGCATTTTTTGGCCCAGTCGCAACTGCTGCGGTCCTTGGCCAATCATTCGCGAGGGTCATTGGACGCCATGCCTCACCCGCTGAAACCGTGTCATATGGTCTTCAGCCATCGAAAGGCCCAACCATCATCGATCAGTCCGATTATTTTGCTGATCTCGACGCCATGAATCGGCTTGTCGCATTGGCGATGAGTTGATTTTGAACATGATCAATCTTGACGCACCCGGATCTTCGTCGAAATACGCCTACCCAAGCAGGCGGTGAGCGTCGTCAAACACCATCGCCAGCCACAACACCAGCACCAAACAAGGGGCCAATGGAACAAACTTGCCATGGCGAAGAGCCCGCCAAAGCAATGCAAACATCGTGGCAAACAGCCCTACTCCAAGGCAAAAAAGAACGAATTGCCATACCGGCAATCCAATCGCCGCCGCGGCGAAGAGCTTAATATCGCCGGACCCGATGAGCGCAACGCCGGCGACTTCGCCAACCCTTTTAATGGCAAGAAACGCCAAGAATACGAAGCCGGACACGACAAGAGCGCTGGGCAATTCACTGACGTCGCCGATAACAATCGCACGCCAGATCGACATCAATCCGGCCAAAAAGAGAGTGAGGATGTTCGGCACGCGATGAGTTTCAAGATCAATAACCGCAATTGTCATCAAGAGCGGAACGGCACAAACCAGGCCCAAGAGGTGGGACGACGTCTCGGCCATTGAACCGGCCATGAAGAACAAGCAGGCAGTTACCGTTTCAATCAGAGGGTATCGAGCCGAAATCGAAGTACCGCAATACCGGCAACGCCCACCGGTCAGGCTCCACGAAATCACTGGGATAAGATCCGAGGGGCGCAGGACGGTTGAGCACGACGTGCACCTTGACCGGCCAGCTACGATGCTCTGGCCGCGAGGCAATCGATAGCTCAAGGCCGAGACAAAACTACCGAGAACAAAGCCCAGGATCGTGATGATCGCCAGCGTCGGGACCGCAAGTGGAAACGATAGTTCGATCAACGGACGCCCATGAATTCCATAATCCCCCGAAATGCTCTGCCAACCCAACCCTGCAAGCCAGGACTGATCGCGAATAAGACAACAACGACAATCGCTTCGAGCACGATGATTCCGATCAGCGTGTGCCGAATCCACCTTCGGCGAAGTTTGGTCGCTCTCGCTAACTGTGGGGTATCTTCGATTGCCGCCTCGGCGTGCCTAGCGCCGACTTGAATAAGGATCGGAGCGTATCTGCAAGCGGCCCCAATCGGCGTTCGGCGCCGTGCGTGTCGAGTTCCACCACCGGAATGCCGATCGCCCGGCAGATCGTTGGTAGAAAACGCGGCGACAGCGGCCGCGGCATGCGTCAGGGTCGTCGCGCTCGGCGCCGCTGCATGCGCGGCCATTACGATCTGCCATTCGTTCTTGGGATCAGACATCGCCAGCCGCACGGCGGTCGGCGATTTCGCGGACAATGTCATCGATGCAACGCGCGTAGGACTCTCCCGAACGCCTCAGATTCGAGAAATATTCATCGGCGTAATGCGACGCGGCGCACCCAGCCGCCAGTCGATACTCGGCATCTTCGATCAGGCGGGTGGCAAGTTCGACATAGTCGTCGACTGTCCGAGCAAGCAGGAACATGGGGTCTGTGCCCGCGCCCCGAAAGATGCCACTGACACGTTGTTGGTCTTCGCGTTGGCCGTAGCTGCCCTCGATTTGCGATCCAATGATACCGGCCAAACCCGCCGTACGCGACTCGTGCGAATCAAAAAGCACGGCCGGCTTGCCGGCAGCCATGGCCTGATAGAGCGTGATGCCACACGGCGCTGGAAACGAGTCTAGAAACACGTCGAGCACTTGCGCGAGCAAGCGGGTGTCGACCCAGCCCGCGAAGTGAACGCGATCCGCGATGTCGGGCGCCGACAATGCGGCGGCGATGGACGGATCGCGCGCACGCCCCGTCCAGATGAAATGAGCCTTGGGGTTGCGCTTCAGGATGGCGGCCACTGAACCAAGATAGGCGGTTGCCATCATTTTTTCCTCGCGCGCGACCGTAGCCAACAAAACGGCATCGGGCGGAAACTGGGCGCGCACGGGGGCGGCGCGTGCGCGCGCGCCAGGATCGACCAGATCGCGATACGCTGGATGTCCAACACGCCACGTCCGACCGTTGATCTGACGAAAACCGCCCTGTGCGTGGCCGCCGGTCAAATACCCGTCGATCTTCGGATGCTCGAACGCGTGGTACTTGAGAGCCCACCAGATCTGCACCGGCGCCACCGGCAGGCTGAACAGAAACGGCATCGATGTGACCGCCGAGACCTGAACGAGGGCGACAACGCGTTGGTCCGCGCACCACCGCCGCAACGCGGTGGCCATCGTGCCGAGCCGTGTGTCGGCGCTGTTTCGTTCCAGCGCGATGACTTCGATTCCTTCCGCCTCGAGCGCCTGTGCCCAGCCGCCCGGCGGCCCAGAGAACACAACCACAATCGGATCAAATGGCTGGAATGCCTGCCGCCGATACCCCGTCAAAACCGAAACCAAGACTTCCGTGTGGCCGAGCGCGGCGCCCGTCATGAGCAGGAAGGCCACTTTGTATCGCGCGCCTGATCGGACGCCATTAACGTCCATCAGCCGGATGGGGTGCCGCTCGGCATGTCGATTCGCTGCCTCCGACCATGGCCGCGACCATTTGGCGACTTCGGTCGCAAAGTGACTCTCCCTTTCGTCGGCTTGAACAAATTCGAAATAGCTCGTCACGGTCAACATGTCGGCAAGATCCAGCCGGTCGGTGGCAAGCGCCCAGCTCATCAATGGATTGACGAAACGCTCGGCGACGATACGCAGCCACGCAAGCCCTTCTGACCGCGTGAATCGCAACAGCTTCAAGAGCGAGGCGCAGAAGCCCGGCGAAATTTCCGCGACCGAGCCGAAAACACCGATCGCACGTGCCAGCAGCGCATCAAGAGATTCAACATCGGAAATCGATTTAAGGCGTCCGATCGCCTCGGCGTATTCGAGGACGCGGTCGGGGGGCTGTATCGCCGTCGATACGGCGGACTGGTTGCCGGTGTCGGATGTCGCAGCGCCCATCGCGTCCGGCCTTCACGCCGGGACGTCGTCGACGTCAACCCGAATCAGATCATTCATCTTTGCCATCTTAGATCGCATTTCTTCAGCCGACCCGAATGAGAGAAAAACAATGCCAAACTTCTGGGTCATTGCGTTTTCGATAGCCTGGCCCGGCTTCCACCACATCAGTTGATCGATAATGTTCGGCCGCACCGACTGGTCAATGACGACGTCGCGGACAATGCCCGCACGACGCGCCATGATACAATGGCGAGCCGAAAATCCGGTGGGTGGCGTTGCGACAAGATCGCCGCAATCCATACCGGCGAAGGCCCTGATCAAATACGCAGGGTAGTCGACGCCGGTCGCGTGCTTGACCCACTCAATGTACATGTCTCCCGGCGGACGGCGACAGATCTCGACAATCACGGGCTCCAGTTCACGCAGGATGAACTGGATGTGGAATATCCCGGTTGTGAGCGATAGCGACCGCGCAATGGCTTCGGATACGACGTGCAACCGGCGTATCGCCGATGAGGGCACGGTCCCAGGCGCCGACGTGGCGGCTACAAGATATGGGTTGAGAAAGTAGTGTTCGTCGTCGACGAAACTGAATACGACTTGTCCGTCGCGAAGAAACGCCGACATGCCGTGCCGCGTGCCTTCAACATATTCCTCGACCACAATCCGCTTGGCGCGCGACTCTTTAAAAGCAATGTTGATCGCGACCGCATAGGTGTCGGCGTTGGCCGCGACCGAGATGCCTTTTCCGCCCGACATATCGATCGGCTTGATGATCACCGGGAGCCTGAAACCAGGCAGCGCCGCGCGTGCGTCGCGCGGCGCATCAAAGCCCTCGGCGTGAGGGCTCGGAAGCCCATGTTGGCGCGAAAAATTCCGAAACCTGTCCTTATGATGGATGATCTCCGCCACAGCGATCGGATCATGGCCACAAAGCCCGAGCTCGGAGGCGGCATGTGATGCCGAAAGCGCCGCGAAATCGTTGCACCCCGGGCAAATCGCCTGGACATTCAACTCGGCGGCGAGCCGAGCCACCGCGCGGCGATCCGAATAGTCGACGAGCTTCGTCTCGTCGGCATACGCGTGTCCAATGTCAGTCGCCCGATTGCCGCTCGAGATTGTATGGAAGCCCAGGGCGCGAGCCGCGCGAATCAATGGAATCTCGGAGTGGCTTCCGCCAGCGATCAAAACGCGTTTCTTGGCTTGAACCGTCACGGTGTCCCGAACTTGCAATGATAGGATCTAGATGACGAGATCTCGGATCAGTCGCTTGGGCTCAAGGCCCAGCCGATTGAACTGTTCCAAGACCAGCGGATAACCCTGGACCGCCGCGATCAAGACAGGATCCTCGCTATCGCGGAGAACGACCGGATCCTTGACCTCGCAACCAAGATACATCGTGCCGATTTTTGAAGGCGTCGAATCGACGAAGTGTTTCACTGCGGCGGTCTTAAAAAATAGCGTTTCTCGAACTAGATACCGCGCCTGTTGTCCCGCCCCCCAGATGACGACACGAGGCAATGTCGCTGGAGAAGCGATGAACTCAAATCCAACCGCTCGGTGCGCCGCAGCCACAAGAGCGTCGCCCTCTTCGGCGAGAACACGTGTCAGGCGCGCGCGCAGCAGCTCGTCGAAAATCACGGACTCGCAGCCGGCGCGACGGAGCAGCGCATACATTGTCGTCATGGCCAGAGCCGCTTCGCGCGCAATGAACTCCTGCTTGAAGTCGCTGCTGATCTGCACATCGCACCCCAGCAACTTGTGTGCGGCAAGAAGCGCGACAAACCCTCGGACGTCATGATCCGAAGCGTTGTCGCTTGTAAAAATGTACTTGATCGATACTTGCCCCGCTTTCGAATACCTTGCGATATGACCGAGCACGCGATCCAATCCCGCGACACCGCGGACGGCTTGAAACGTGGCTTCGGTGCCGGCGTCGACGCTCGTCACAACGTGAGCGCGGCCGTCGACAAGCATGTCCTCAAGCACGGCTGAATATTTGACGGCATTTGTCAGGACACGTTGACGCGCCGAGGTCGCGCCTGCCGCCACCTTCTTGAGCAGTGGCCCAAAATTCTTCGCGGCGACCGGATCGCCACCACCCCAGACGACGATCGAGCAACGTTCGAGGGCACCCTCTGCGACCAGCCGATCAACCGTACCAGAAACGTCGTAGTTCGGTTGGGCGCCGCCAAAATAAGTGTCGCTGCAATAAGTGCAGCGCATGTTGCAAATCGAATGATGCTCCATGGAAAGATAAGTTAGGTCGAGCCGGTTCAGGGGCGACCAATCCTTGAATTCAAGGAAGGGGCAACCGTCGCAACCGGTCGGCTCGCCAGAGTTAATCGCCTGATGGAGCGCCTGCTTAGCTTTCAAAATCTGCTCGGGTTCGATCGCGCGCGACGGCTCCTTTGGGACATCGAACAGCGCGACATCGCCCCGTATCTCGCCTCCGACAAAGAAGCGCTTGCAGCACGTCCGCACCTGATCCGGGGCGAGAAAGATCGAATGATGGAGATCCTGGCAACTCCACGACTTGCCCGCTAGACCTTCGACAAAATTCGTGATCTGCGCTTCGCCGTGCGGCAGTTCGAGCGTCGCATTCGCCATCACTGACAAGAACTGCGCGGCGATCATGTGGTAGGTCGTCTTGGCTGAGTTGGATGCCAATCCGAGATCCAAAGTGTCGAATTTACTTTGCGCCGCCTTGTAGAGATGGGCGAACAACGCAGCGCGACGACGCGCATCCGATTCATGGCGCACGATTTCGCGAACCCGCGTTGCAACTGCGCCGACGGTTCCCCATCTGTAGGCCTCACGAAGATCGCGCGACCCAAGGTTCGGCTGTGACTTGACGTCGTCGCCAATTGCGCTCCACGCCCTGATGTATCCATCCAAGTGTCGTTCGGAAATCTGGTTGACGATTGAACCCGCGTGATTGTCCTTGAGATACAGCACGCTCGGCTCATAGGTTTGCCGGCATGATTGCGCATATGCGCGAAAAGCGAAGTCGACATCCTCATGCAGGCCTTCGGCAAAGCGAAGTCTGGAATCGGCGAAAAGATCGCGACGATATGCGTTGAAGATCGACGAGCCGTCCATGCGGTGCTGCAAGTAACGCTCTATCAAAATGTCACGCGATGCGAAGTAGCCGCCATCGCGCCGTCCGCTGCGCGCGCTACTCTTCAGTTCGGGGCGCAGGGTTTGGTAGGTCCAATCGAAGGCGATCAAGTCAAGTTCGGGACGCTCCCGAGAGAGGCGGTCGATGACCGAAAGCGCGTGAGGCATGAGCTCATCGTCGGCGTCGAGAAACAACAACCAACCTCCGCACGCCGCGCTGATCCCAAGGTTGCGCGCCGCGCCGGGCCCACCCTTGCGTGGGGACAAGATCAACCGAAAACGATTGAGCCTCTTGCCTGCCTCGCGTGCAACGTCCGGAGTTGAGTCGGTCGACGCATCGTCAACGCAGAGCACTTCGACTTCGGCTGCCGGAAATGTCTGGCGGCGCACGCTCTCGAAGCAGTTCGCGATCCGCGCCGAGGCGTTAAATGCCGGAATGACAATGGAAAATCGCATGGCAGTTGCTGGGGACGAGAGAGCCAATATGGATGTCTCGCCCTGCCCTGGCAAGCTGGCGGCCTTCGATCAGGCTTCCTCGGCCGCAACCGACACCCAGCCTTTCTTGGTTGCGCTATGCTTCATGGCCTCAAGCATTGCAAGGCCTTCCATGGCATCGTGGACGCCGAAAACATGATCGATCCGTGCTTGGCGCCCGGTCTTGATGTAGTCGTCGAGCGCGCCGGCGGTATCGACATACAGATTGGCAAAGGCTTCAAGAAAGCCTGATGGATGTCCGGACTTGAATCGATTGTAACGTGCCTGATTGGCCGTATCGGTCTCTATCCCGCCCCGTTCCAACTTGGTTGTTCGGCCACTGTTGTCGTGGCAAATCAGGAATTCGGGCTCCATCTGGAACCATTCAGCCGCGCCTGTTTTACCAAACACTCGAACCCGAAGACCGTTTCGATATCCGAGGGCGGCCTTGCTGAACCAGATATTCGATTCAATCGCGTTCGAATACCGCGCCATGCACATCACGTTGTCGACAATTCCTTGAAATTGTCCCTGTTGGCTAAACATGGCAGCTATTTCAAGCGGCTTCGCGTCCGTGAGATATGCGATCACGTTATGTACATGCACACCGAGATCCAGAGCAATCGTCGGGATGTCGCCGTCTTTGAGGCGCCATTTCTGCGGGACGATGGGATTTCCGTTTTTGTCGAGGCGCGCAAAACCTTCTTGCGGCATTTCGACGTGGATTTGTTCAATCGCGCCGAAACGACCACCCTGAATCAAGGCCCGCAATTCGCGCAGCATGGGGTAGCCCGTGTAGTTGTACGTCACCGCCAGAAAGCCCCGCTTGAGACTGAGTGTGTCACGAATAATACGTGCGTCGGCAATCGTACTTGCTAATGCTTTCTCGCAGATCACGGGAAGACCAGCAGTAATCGCCGGAACGATCGCATTGATGTGGTCGGGGGTCGGCGTCAAAACCGCGACCGCATCGATCCGGCCGCGTTCGCCCGTTAGAAACGCCTCGCTCGATGGATAGACGCGGTCGGCGGCGATTCCCCATTTTTGCCCGGTCGCCGTGTTGACGTCGGCATGGCGGCTGAAACAGCCTGACTCAACCCGAAATCGGGCGTCCATTTGCGCAGCGACGAAGTGGGTCGTCCCCACGGCAGAATTGAGGCCGCCGCCGATAAAGCCAAGTCTGAGAACACGGGTCATTGAAGTTCCAAGCGGGTGTGCGGCGTGGCAACCCTTAGAATGTGCGTCTCAGGTTAAGTCAAGGACGGAGCCCAGCGATCGGCATGCCTCACAATGTTCAGTCTTTCTTTCGCGCCGGCGTCGAGAGAATGGCCTGCACCCCAAACAAAATCAGCATCACGCCCAAGAAGATCTCGACCGCCACCAACATGCGCACCGCCGGCCCGGACGCGACGATATCGCCATAGCCAACGGCCGAAAGCGTCACGATCGAAACGTAAAGGCCCTCGGCAAACGTTATCGGCCTTACCTCGCCGCCAACGACAAATCCCGGCGTGATCGAGAAACGGTCGGCAATCGTGAACAAACTTCCGAATACGATCGTCAGCAGCGAGTACCGCGCGAAAAAAGAGTCGATCACGCCAGCGGCTGGAAAACTCACCTCGATGAAGAACAGGTACAGGCAGGCGTAAATGCCGATCGAGTTCGCGAACTCGATGATCAGGATCTCGCCACCGCCGGCTCGCTGCCGCCAATGGCCAATGTGATGAGGCCAAGCAGGACGACCGAGAAGACGACGGAGCCGATGAGATGGCCGGAATGCCGCCGTGCCATGAGTCCGGACCGAAGAGTCTGATAGTGGCGCGCCCGAAGGGATTCGAACCCCTGACCTTCGCCTCCGGAGGGCGACGCTCTATCCAGCTGAGCTACGGGCGCAAACGCAGTCGAGGCGCGAAATTAGACCATGGCCCGGTGAGGCGCAACGTACGGGAGCCAGCATGAAATCGTCACTTTCTGACCGCTGCGGCAAGGCGTTCGCGGGCATCGCGGTCGACCCCCGAAGGAAGAGTTGCGCGCGGATCAGTGACGAATGCGACAACCTCGCCAAGGGGCGTCTCGCCACCGAGATCGCGCAGCATCATGTGCCAGGAGGTGTCGAAATACGCGACGCGCAACGTCGCCCGATCGCCGGCAAAGCTGTCGATGGCTTCCAGCGTCGCGCCCTTGGGAATGATCTCGTCCTTGGCGCCATAGAGATACAACACCGGCCCCGACATCTTTGCAGGCGCCGCAAGCGCTTCGTCCATCAAGTCTGTTAGACCGGCGATCGCATCGATCCGCGTGTTCTTGATGAACAACGGATCGCGTGCGTTCTGGCGCAGCATTTCGATATTGTCGCTGGCCTGACGTCCCAGCCCCCGTCCCGATGGTTTCATCGACGGCGCAAAACGCGCGCCAAGCCACAACGCCGCGCGGTAGAAGACCGGCATGGTCGAACGCGCCCACACCGCCGGCGCCACCAGGATGGCGCCATCGATATCGAGCCCTCCCGGATCGGCCTTGGCCGCCATCACCACCGCGCCACCCATGCTTTCGCCAAGGGCAAACACCGGCACACCCGGGTGCCGGGCGCGGGCGAGCGCGACGAAGTTGCGAAGGTCGCCGACCAGCGCGTCGCGACCCGGCCACACACCCGGATAGTCGCTGCGACCAAAGCTTCGTTGGTCGTAGGCATAAACGGCGATGTCGCGCGCCGCGAGAAAGCTGCCGGTGCCGGGCGCCTGTGGTGCTGTATCGAACGCCCGGCTGTAATCGTTGAAGCCGTGCAGCGCGACGATGACGGACTTCGGCGGGCCGTCGGGCAGCCAGGCGCGCATGGCGAGCCGCGTGCCGTCGGCTGTCACGAACGAGTCGGCCGCGATGTCAGGCGCGGTCGCGCCCGGTCCCGGCGGCGCCACGGCAGCCGCGCATCCATGAAGGACAAGCGCCAGCGCGAAGACCGCAAGCCGCGTCATGCCGCCGGCGCGCGCGTCAACTGTAGGAAAATGTCTTCGAGATCGACTTCCTCGGTGCGAACGTCGGCGATCGGCAAATTCGCCGCCCGCGCCGCCTCAAGAATCTCGCCCATGGCCGAGGAGCTCGGCCGATAGCCGATGTGCATCTCGGTCGGTTTCGGCAAGGTGGCGTGAAACCTTTTCAAGCCTTCGGGAACCGCGGTCATCGGCGC
>Ga0194132_10004213_pt1 | contig 24675 bp, 25 predicted proteins | sample TA2KigOf80mmetaG_FD_148612 | JGI IMG/M metagenome (GOLD analysis project Ga0194132, IMG submission 148612) | Freshwater microbial communities from Lake Tanganyika, Tanzania - TA2015054 Kigoma Offshore 80m | ecosystem: Environmental > Aquatic > Freshwater > Lake | place: Tanzania: Lake... | reverse complement strand
TGTACAGGTGTTTCATACCGGACTCAGGCGGGGGCGCGGTCCTTGGCCACCTCGTCGAGGGCGGTGTACTCCTCGCTCGTGTCGGCCCAGTCCTCGAACTGGATGACCTGGAGCTCCTCGAAGCGGTGCCGCAGCCAACCGTCGGCGGCGTCGAGCAGACCGAGCTTCTTGCAGTTCGGGACGATCTTGGAGAACAGGAGCGCCTGGAAGAGCGGACGGTCGGGCGCGTTGAGCACGACCGGCACCATCTCCTTCGGGTCGACGCCCATCTTCTCCCAGACCTCCTGCTGGAGGAACCGGTCTCGCATCCGTACCGCGGCCTCGAACGCGAACTCCTGGCGCTCACGGATCTCCGCGGCGGTGAGCTGCTCGTAGAACTCCTGGAGCGAGATCACGCCGAACGCGACGTGGCGGGCCTCGTCGCTCATGACGTAGCGCAGCAGCTGCTTGAGCAACGGCTCGGTGGTCATCTGGTGCATGAACCCGAACGACGCGAGCGCGAGCCCCTCGATCATGATCTGCATGCCGAGGTAGGTCATGTCCCACCGGTTGTCGGCGATGATCTCGTCGAGGAGCATCTTCAGGTGCGCGTTGATCGGGTAGTGCCCCGACAGCTTCTCGTTCAGGTACTTCGCGAACACCTCGACGTGGCGGGCCTCGTCCATCACCTGGGTTGCCGCGTAGTACTTCGCGTCGATCCAGGGCACGGTCTCGACGATCTGCGCGGTGCAGATCAACGCGCCCTGCTCACCGTGCATGAACTGCGACAACGTCCAGTTCTGCGCCTCGACCGCGTGTTGGGTCCACTCGTCCTCACCCCACGACTCGACCGGGGTGCCGCGCACGTCGTGCCCCTCGAAGATCCCGGCGTTCTGCGTGCGGTTCGCCGCGATGACGGCGAGCTGGTCGACCTCGGTGTCCCAGGGCAGGTCGTTGGCGTTCCACTGCGACGTCTTCGCCTTCTCGTACAGCTTCGCGAGCCCCTGGCGGGTGCGCTCGTAGTCCCACGTGAAGATCGCGTCGGAGTTCGAGCGGACCGCGTGCACCACGGCGTCGACGTCGGTGTTGGAGATCGCCAGGATCGCGTCGACGTCGTCGACTTCGGCCCGACCGATCATCGTCTCGTTGGTGGCCATCAGCACTCCCGCGGTCGACGTCCCTCCGATGTTACCCGTCGGTAATCGGCGGGGCACGTCGGCGACTTGCGGGTCGAGGGGGTGTCCACTAGAACGCGATGAGGCGATTTCTGCCTTGTTGTATCGAGCCAGCAAGGGGTGCCGGACCGGTGGGCGAACCGAACGGGTTGCGGGACCGAGCGGCCATCGCCGGCATCGGTCACACCGAGTTCTCGAAGGGCCTGGGTCGGTCCGAGTACGACATGGCGGTCGAGGCGATCTGGGCCGCGTGCGCCGATGCCGGGATCTCGCCCCGCGACATCGACGGGGTCGTCCGCTACGACATCGAGACGACCGACGAGGAGCAATTGCTCTCGGTGCTCGGGAACCCGGAGATCGGCTACTTCGCGAGCACCAGCTGGGGAGGGGGTGCGTCGGCGAGCGTCGTCGTGCACGCCGCGGCCGCGATCGCCGCCGGTCTCGCGGAGACGGTCCTCGTCTTCCGCTCGCGGGCCCGGGGCAAGAACTCGGTCTTCGGCAAGGGGAGCAGCCTCGGCGGCCGGTACTGGGAACGGATGGACGAGCGCCTCCCCGAGCTCAACCAGTGGCACGTCCCCCACGGGCTGGTCAGCGCCTTCCAGGAGATGGCCATGATCACCCGGCGCTACATGATCGACTACGGCACCACGGAGGACGACTTCGCCGAGGTCGCGGTCACCTTCCGTGCGCACGCCGGCCGCAACCCCCACGCAGTGATGCGGGAGCCGATGACGATCGAGGACCACCACGGCTCGCGGATGATCGCGGAGCCGCTCCGGCTCTTCGACTGCAACATCGAGACCGACGGTGCCTGCGCGATGATCATCACGTCGTCGGAACGGGCGCGCGACCTGCGACAGACGCCGGCGATCATCCACGCGGGAGCGATGGCGGCGGGATCGCACCACCGGTGGACGTCCTCGATGTACTCGCGGTCGCGCGACGACGACAGCGCCGCACGCACGGGCCGGCGGCTGTTCGAGCGCGCGGGTCTGACGCCGGACGAGATCGACGCCTTCTTCTGCTACGACTTCTTCACGTCGTTCGTGATCATCGCGCTCGAGGACTACGGGTTCTGCCGGCGGGGCGAAGGGGGATCCTTCGTGAAGGACGGCGGGCTCTCGTTCGAAGGTGGGAACCTGCCCACGAACACCAACGGTGGCCAGCTCTCCGAGGCGTTCATCCACGGCCAGAACAACAACCTCGAAGCCGTGCGGCAGATCCGCGGCACGTCGACCGCGCAGGTGGCCGACGCCGAGCTCGTCCTCGTGGCGGGGGCCAACACCGACCCGACCGGCGCGTTCATCCTCCGGAGGTAGTGGCGTGACGAGCCTGCGCAACGAGGTCCTCACCCGCGGGCGCCCGCTGCCCCTGCCGACGTTGGACACGGCCCCCTTCTACGAGGCGGCCCGGCGGGGCGAGCTGCGATTCCAGCGCTGCACGGCCTGCGGGACCTGGCGGCACTACCCGCGCCCCGCGTGTCCCGAGTGCATGAGCCGCGACTACGAGTGGGCGCTCGCCAGTGGCCGGGGCGAGGTGTACACGTGGACGATCGTCCATCCTCCGACGCTCCCGGTGTTCGAGGCCGACGTCCCCTACAACGTCGTCGACGTGCTGCTGGAGGAGGGCGTCCACTTCCAGAGCCAGGTGCTCGACTGTCCGCCCGAGGCGATCCGAGCCGGGCTCCCGGTCGAGGCGGTGTTCGTGCCGGTCGACGAAGAGATCACGCTGGTGAAGTTCCGGGTGACGCCCGATCAGTCGAAGCCCCACTCGGAGTAGCGCCGGCGCAGCTCGTCGAGCGCGCCCTTCCCGCCGAGCTCCTGGCGCTCCTTGAAGAAGTTGAACTCGTCGTCGCGCCAGACGAGGTTCGTGAACACCGGGTGGGCCATCTCGACCCAGTCGCCGAACTGGGCCATGCCGACCGCGTGCCAGAACGCGATCAGGCTCATCTTCCCGATCATGAGCCCGTCGGCCGAGTGGTGCGCGATGGCGCGGGCGTACCGGAGCGCCTCGTCGAGGAGGGAGTCGGCGGGCACGACCGACGCCGACACTCCCCACCCGTGGAGCTCGGCCGCCGACACGCGGCGCCCGGTGATGAGCATCTCGTAGCCGCGGTTCACCCCGAGCTTCAGCAGCACGAGCGGCGCCGCGGTGCTGAACCCCGCGAACCCGATCCGGGCCTGGGGTCGGGCGAAGAAGGCGTCGTCGGAGGTGATCAGGATGTCGGCGGCGAGGGCGAGGTTCAGCCCCGCGCCGACGACGGCGCCCTGGCACGCGGCGATGACCGTCTTGGGGCACTCGAGCCAGTTGCCCAGGCTCTGGTGGAGGCGGCGGGCGTTCAGGATCCGGGCGGTCTGGGGCAGCTTCGTGCCGCGCGTCAATCCGGCGCGTTCGACCGGGAGTCGCCGGACGTCGTCGCCGGAGCAGAAGTCGCTCCCCGCGCCGGTGAGCAGGATCACCTTCACGTCGTCGTCGTCGGTCGCCCGGCGCAGGCGGTCGGCGAACAGCTCGTGCATGTCGGGCGACACGATCGCGTTCCGACGGTCGGGCCGGTTGATGGTCACGCGGGCGATGTGGGGTTCGACGACGTCGTAGAGGACCCAGTCCTCGTCGACCTCGAGGTCGTCGTCGGGACGCTGCGGGTCGGCCATGGTCGGCACCCTACGCCAGCCCGGCGCGCAAGACACACTGCAGCGCGATCTGTCGTACTGTACCGAGCCATGTCCGAGCCCCCGACGACCGCGACGGGTGATTCGCCGCGACGACCGCTCCCGATCGTGGCGGACCACGAGCGCCCGTTCTGGGAGGGCGGCGCCCGCGGGGAGCTGGTGGTGCAGCGGTGCCGGGAGTGCGGTGGGCTCAACCACCCTCCGACGATGCGGTGCCGTCACGACGGCAGCGCCGAGCTCGAGTGGACGGTGCTGAGCGGTCGCGGCCACGTGGAGGGCTGGACGGTCAACCAGCACCAGTGGCTGCCCGGCGTGCCGGCGCCGTACGTCGTTGCTCTGGTCGCGCTCGCCGAGGACCCGAGCACACGGCTGTTGACGAACCTCGTGGGCATCGACCCGGCCGAGATCCGTGACGGCATGGAGGTGCAGGTGACGTTCGTCCGTCCCGAGCCACCCGACGACGGGCTCGACGACGACGTCTGGCTCCCCCTCTTCGCGCCGGCGGCCGGACCATGACCCCGGCCCGCTTCGAGGATGCCGTGGTCATCAGCGGCGTCGCGCAGTCCGAGATCGGCCGGCGCCTGCACCGGGACCCCCGGGCGCTGACGGTGGAGGCCTGCGTCGCGGCCGTGGCGGACGCGGGTCTGCGCCTCGACGAGATCGACGGGCTCTCGACCTACCCGGGGGCCATGAGCGTGGGTCCGGGCTTCAGCGGCGCCGGCGTCCGGGAGATCCACGACCTCCTGGGGTTGGACCTGGCCTGGTGCAGCAGCGGCTCCGAGGTGCCCGGGCAGCTGGGCGCGGTGGTGAACGCGATGCTCGCGGTGGCGGGAGGCCTCGCGCAGCATGTGCTGTGCTGGCGCAGCATCTGGGAGGGCACGGCGCAGGGGTCGGGCCGGCGGGAGGGCTACGGGGCCGGGCAGGGGCGCGTCGGCGGTCCGATGGCGTGGCAGCTCCCGTACGGGGCGACCGCCGCGAACCTCGCCGGCATCCTCGTCAACGCCCGGATGAACCGGTTCGGCCTCACCCGCGAGCAGCTCGGTGCCGTCCCGGTGGGCAATCGGGCGAACGCCGCGCTCAACCCGGCGGCCATCTATCGCGCACCGATCACGCTCGACGACTACCTCGAGGCCCGAATGGTGTCGTGGCCACTCTCGCTGTACGACTGCGACGTCCCGTGCGACGGCGCGACCGCGGTCGTCGTCTCGCGCCGCGAGCATGCGGCGGCGCTCGACCATCCCGCCGTGCACGTCGAGGCGGTCGGGTGCGCGCACCACGATCGATTCATGTGGGAGTACGGCGAGGACATCACGCGCATCTCGTCGCGCTGGTCGGCGGCGGCGATGTGGGACCGCACCGACCTCCGGCCGGCGGACGTCGACGTCGCGCAGCTCTATGACGGGTTCAGCATCTTCACGCACTGCTGGCTGGAGGACCTGGGCTTCTGCGGCGTGGGCGAGGCCGGGGCGTTCGTCGAGGGCGGGACGACGATCGCGCGTGACGGCGCGCTGCCGCTCAACACCGACGGTGGCCAGCTCTCGGGCGGCCGCCTCCACGGATACGGCTTCCTGCACGAGGCGTGCCTGCAGGTGCGGGGTCAGGCCGGGGCCCGCCAGCTCGCGAGCCGACCGCAGGTGGCGGTCGTGGGAGTCGGCGCCGCCAACAGCGGTACCACGGCGATGCTGCTCACGGGCGGCTGAGATCGAGCACACACGTCAACCAGGGAGGACAGCGCAATGGCCGAGACCACGGTGACACGGACGATCGATCGCGATGCGGGCGCGGTATGGGCGCTCCTGGCGGACTTCGGGGACATCGGGTGGATCCCGATGGCGGAGAACGTCGAGGTGGAGGGGGAGGGCGTCGGCATGCGCCGGCTGATCCCCGCGGGTGACGGGGACCCCATCGCCGAGGCGCTGGTTGCCATCGACCACGACGGTCGCGTGCTCACGTACTCGATCGAGAACCCCCCGTTCCCGGTCTCGTCGTACCTCGCCGTGTGCACGGTCACCGACACCGAGGGCGGCGCGACGGTCGAGTGGGTCGTGACCTTCGAGCCGACGGGGGAGGAGGCCGAGGCGGCCGGGGTGATCCAGGCGATCTACGACATGATGGCGGGCTGGCTCGCAGACGCGACCGCCTGATCAGCGTTCGAGGTCGCGGAACTCCGGTCGCCGGCGCTCGAGGAACGCGGCCATCCCCTCCCGGCAGTTCCCGCCGGCGAACAGCCGGGGCTGTGCCGCTCGCTCGAAGGCGAGCACGTCGTCGAGCGTGCCGTCGGTCGCGATCGCGATTCCGGACTTGATCGCGGCGAGCGCGTCGGGGGACTCGCCCGCCAGACGCGTCGCGTAGGCGTGCACGTCGTCGGGGAACGACTCGACCGGGAAGATGCGGTTGAGGATCCCCAGCTCCAGGAGCCGACCCGCGTCGAGGGTCTCGCCGCGCATCATCACCTCGGCGGCCCGCCCGGGCCCGACGAGGCGGACGAGCGAGTGGAGCCCGCCCCAGTCGGGCAGGAGCCCGATCCGCACGAAGCTCTCGGTCAGGCTCGCGGTCGGGGAGCCGACGCGCAGGTCACACGCGAGGGCGAGGTTCGCACCGGCGCCGGCCGCCACGCCGTGGATCGCGGCGATCACCGGCTTCGGTGCGTCCCGAACGGCGCGGATCACCTCGGCGCCGAACTCGACTCGCCGGCGGATCTCGTCGATGTCGCCCTGCGCGTGGAGCTCGACCATCCCGTTGACGTCGGCGCCGGCCGAGAACGCGGTGCCGGCGCCGCGGATGACGACGACCCGCACCCGCGTGTCGCGGGCCGCGGTCTGCAGCGCGTCCGCCAGCGCCTCGCGCATCCGCCCCTCGAAGCGGTTCATCACGTCGGGGCGATCGAGGGTGACGTAGGCGATTCGATCCCGGTGCTCGAGCCCGACACCTTCGTCGTGGATCATCCGCGGCCGGGTTCCTCGACCTCGCGCCGGAGCTGGTCGCGCAGGACGTACTTGGTGATCTTTCCCGACGGTGTGCGCGGGTAGTCGGTCACGATGCGCAGCTCCTCGGGCCACTTCTGGCGGGCGAGGCCCGCACGCTCGAGATGGTCCTGCACCGCAGGCAGCGACGGCGGCTCGTGGCCGGGGATCATCGAGAGGAACGCGCACGCGTGCTCGCCGAGGCGCACGTCGGGCGCGGCGACCACGGCGGTCTCGGAGACCCCGGGCATCCGGAGCAGGAGCGTCTCGACCTCGGCGGCGCTGACGTTCTCACCGCCCCGGATGATGATGTCCTTCTTGCGGTCGGTGATCGTCAGGAAGCCGCGCTCGTCGAGGTTCCCCAGGTCCTCCGTGTGGTACCAGCCGTCGGCGTCGACGGCGGCGCGCGTGAGCGCGGGGTCGGTGTAGCCCGCGAAGAGGTCCGGTCCCCGGCTCAGCACCTCACCGACGGTCCCCGGCGGCACGTCGCGGCCGTCGTCGTCGACGATGCGGACCTCGACGCCGTCGAGCAGGCCGCCGTCGGTGTACTTCCGCAGCTCGGGCGGGTCACTGTTGCGCGCGCCGCTGATCGTGGGGTGCTCCGTGCTCCCGTAGCACCGCGTGGTGCGGATCCCGAGGCCCTCGGCCCGGTCGCACACCGCGCCGGGAACGGGTGATCCACCCAGGCCGACGCTCTCCATCAGCTCGGCGTGGTGGGCGTCGAAGCCCGGCGCGTCGAGGAGGCTGGTGAGGAAGTAGGTCGCGCCGCTCCCGGAGGTGAGCTCGGCCTCGGCCATGATGGCGAGCACCCACTCGGGCTCCCAGCGGTCGATGATGTGCAGTGGCTGGTTGCGCACGAGGGGGAGCACGGCGCCGCTCGTGAGACCGATCGCATGGGCGAGGGGAGCACCGGTCAGCAGCGGTCGCGACGCACCGACCTCGTAGCGCCGGAGCTGCTCGATCTCGGCGCCGATCGTGTTCCCCGTGTGGACGACGCCCTTGGGCTCGGCCGTCGTGCCCGACGTGTAGCCGATCAGGGCCGGCGCGTCGGGGTCGACGGACGGGAGCGACGAGAGCGGTGCGGCATCGACCAGGTCGGTGAACGGCTGGGTACCGGGCACCGTGCCGTCTCCCACGAGGACGACGTGCTCGACGCCGGGGATGTCGGCCCGGACCACGCGGATCGTCTCGCGGTAGTCGACCGAGCCGAAGTCGGCGGCGGTGATGTGGACGCGCGCGCCGACCTGCTCGAGGATGAACCGGACCTCGTGGGGCCCGTAGAAGTGGACGATCGGGACGAGGGTCGCCCCGGCCAGCGCCGCGCCGTACAGCGTGACGAGCGTCTCCACGCGGTTCGAGAGCTGGTACGTGACGACGTCGCCGGGCCGGATGCCGAGGGCCTGCAGGCCGGTCGCGAAGCGGCGGCTCGCGTCGTGGACCGCGCCGACGGTGCCCGTGTAGGCGTTGGATCTGGACCAGATGCGGACGGTGAGCGGCGCGCACCGGGTCAGGTGCTCGTCGAAGAACGCCCCGAAGCCCTGGTCCCGCCGGAGTCCTTCGGCGCGGTACCGGGACAGGAGATCGGCGGCCGGCGCGCGCAGCGGGAGGTCGAGCGGCATGCGGCACAATATCCTGCTCCGTGTCGCATTGTTCCACGGGTCGTCGAGGGGGAGCGCGGTGGATGTCGACGAGATGCTGGTCCGGGAGGGCATCCGGGCCGTGGTCACGCGGTACACGTTCCACGCCGACCGTGGCCGCGTGTCCGACCTGGTGCAGTGCTTCACCGAGGACGGCACCCTCGAGTTCGTCGGCGAGTGGAGCGCGACGGGCCGCGACGGCATCCTCGCGCAGACCTCGTCGGTGACCGTCGACACGCGGGCGCGACCGCACCCGCTGCTCCGCCACCACCTCGCGTCGCACCACGTGGAGCTCGACGGTGCCGCCGACGCGTCGTCGACCACGTACTTCACCGCGTACACGGAGATCGGGCCCGATCACGTGGGGCGCTACGTCGACCGGCTCCGCTGCGTCGAGGGCGACTGGCTCATCGCCCATCGCCGGGTCGTCGTCGACTGGTGGGCTCCCGCCACCCTCTACCCGGACGAGGCCGAGCGGTCGGCCGAGCGTCGGGCGGCGCGCGCTCAGTCCTGACCGCGCTCGATGAGCTCGAGGCGGGTCCCGTCGGGGTCGACCACCATGATCCCCCGGTTGCCCGTGCGGAACCGGCTGGCGGTGTGGTCGAGGATCGTGCCCCCCGCCCCGCGGATCCGCTCGCACCAGGCATCGAGGTCGTCGACCCGGAAGGCCAGGTGGGTCAGGCCCACCTGGTTGACCGGCCGCCGCTGCGCCGGGGTGTCGACGCCCGGACGGGCGAAGTCGATGAGCTCGATGCGGAACCCGTCGCGCGCGAGGTACACGAGCTCCACGGCGGCATCCGGCACCTCCAGGATCTTCCCGGAGTCCGGCTCGTCGGTCGACATCCGGCCGATCTCCTCGAAGCCCATCCCGTCGACGTAGAAGCGCAGCGACCGCTCGAGGTCGGCCACGCAGAGGCCGATGTGGGTGAGGCGCGCGGTGGTGGGGAACGGATCGTCCACGGCCGGCACCTCAGTCGACGGTCCAGACGGGGTCGCGCTTCTCGGCGAAGGCCCGCATCCCCTCGTGGTAGTCGGGGTGCGTGAGCTGGTGCTGGAGCACGTACCGGTAGGCGACGTCGAAGCCGCTGCGCATCCCGACGTCGAGGCTGGTCCACATCGCCTTGATGGACGCCTGCACCGTCGCCGGGGACAGCGTCGCGATGTGGGCGGCCCACTCGCGGGCGCGGGGCATCAGCTCGTCCTTCGGGACCACTTCGTTGACGAGCCCGATCTCGTGCGCCCGTTGCGCGCTGATCCGCCCGTTCTTGGTGAGGAGGCCGAGCTGCATCACCATGGACAGCGGCATGCGCCGCAGCAGGGCCACCGGCTCCATCGCGAAGACGTTGCCCACCGCGCAGTGGGTGTCGAGGAGCTCCGCGTGGTCGGCCGCGATGATGAGGTCGGCGTCGGCGACCTGGTGGAGCCCCCCGCCGACGACCATGCCGTTGAGCGCGCAGATCACCGGCTTCCAGCAGTCGTGGTGCAACCGCGAGCCGGGCACCTTGTTGCGGATGCCGCTCTCCGAGGTGGCGCGGATGTCCTGGCCCACGGAGAACGCGCGGTCACCGGCGCCGGTGATGATGGCGACGCGGATCTCGGGGTCGTCGCGCACGATGCCCCACGCCTGCCCCAGCTCGGTGCGGGCCGTGTCGTTCGTCGCGTTCAGGCGCTCGGGCCGGTTGATCGTGATCGTCGCGACGCGCTCGTCGACGTCGAAGAGGATGGTCTCGAACTCCATGCGGGTCCCCCTGCGGTCAGGCCAGCCACTGTCCGCCGGAGACGGAGAGGAGCTGGCCGGTGATGTGTCGGGCGTCGTCGGACACGAGGAACGCGATCGCGGCGGCGATGTCCTCGGGATCCGCGAGCCGGCCGAGGAGCGTGGTGGCGCGCATCGCGTCGAGCTCGTCGTCGGACTTCCGGCCGAGCAGCCACGGGGTCGCGGTGGTGCCCACGACGACGCTGTTGACCCGGATCCCGTGCTCCCCGAGCTGCACGGCCATCAGCCGGCTGAGCCCCTCGATGCCGGCCTTGGCCGCGGCGTAGGCCGGTGGCCCGGTGCGGACGCCGTGGGCGGACACCGAGCTCACGTGGACGAACGCACCGCCGCCGCGCTCGACCATGTGTCGCGCGGCGACCTGCGAGACCACGAACGCGCCCTTGAGGTTCGAGTCGACGATGCGGTCCCAGTCGTCGTCGGTCTGGTCGAGGAACGTCGCGGGCAGGGTCAACCCGGCGTTGTTGACGACGGCGTCGAGTCGCCCGCAGCGGGCGACGAGGTCACCCACCGCCTGTTCGACGAGGGGCCGGTCGAGCGTGGATCCGAGGACGGCGGTGACCGTGCCGGGCCGGTCTCGTTCCAGGTCGGCCAGCGACGCCACCCCCTTCTCGTTCACATCGATGACGAGCACGTGGTGATCGGCGTCGATCAGCCGTTCCACGACGGAGCGGCCGATGCCACGCGCGCCGCCGGTGACGATCGCGGCGCGCGGCGACCCGCTCGACGCGGATTCGGTCTCGGGCATCAGAGCCTCACCGTTCGGTGGTCGATCGCGTCGAGGGCCGGTCTGATCGCGTCGGCGGCATCCCGCGCGAGCGTCGCGAGGTCGAGGGCTCCACCGGACGCGGTCCAGAGGTCGATCGCGACGCGGTTGGCGCTGTTGGCGACGGTTGCCGCGAGGCGCGCGCCGACGTCGGTGGCGGGGTCGATCCCCAGCTCGTCCGCGACGACGAACGTGACGTTGTCGATCCAGTCCTCGTTCAGACGGAGCATCGTCGCGCGCAGCGCAGGGGTCTCGCGGTAGAGCCGGCCGCGCAGGAGGAAGAGGTCGCGTTGGGCCTCGATGGCGGCGACGAGCGCCGAGGTGGCCGCGTGGAGTCCTTCTGCCAGCGACCCGAATCGCACCGCCGTGCGGAAGGCGTCGGTGGCGTCGTGGAGCCGGGCCTCGTAGCCACCGAAGAGCACGGCTTCCTTGGTCGGGAAGTGGTGGAAGTAGGTGCGCTGGGTGACCCCGGCCTCGGCGGCGATCTGGTCCACGGTCGTGGCGTCGTAGCCCTGCTCGGAGAACCGGCGGATGGCGGCGGCGGTGAGGGCGCGGCGGGTGCGCTCGGTGCGCGCGTCGCGCCGGGGGACCGCGTGCTCCGTCCCGGTCGCCGTCATGGGGCCTCGATCCGGGCCCGACCGTTGCCGAGGATCGTGCGGTCGCCCTCGGTCGCGACGAACTGCACGTCGCCGTCGCCGAGGACCCACACGCGGGTCTCGAGCGTGCGATCGAGCAGGAGCGGGCTCGCGAAGCGCGTCTCGATGCGCGTGAGACGCCCGCCGCCGCCGGCTTGCAGCACGGCCCGGCCGGCGAAGCCGAGCGTGCACAGCCCGTGGAGGAACACGTCCTCGAAGCCCGCGGCGCGCGCCGCCTCGGGATCGATGTGCAGCGGGTTGAGATCGCCCGAGAGGCGGTAGATCGCGCTCTGATCGCGGCGGATGTGGCTCGACACCACGAGGTCGGGCGGGCGCTCGGGCGGCGCATCGGCCCGGCTCGAGGGTCCACGCTCACCACCCCAACCACCGAGCCCGAGGATCATCGTGCCCGACCGCGTGTCGAACAGCGGGCCGGCGTCGTCTTCCGCGTGCCCGGTCACCTCGACGAGCGTGTTCGCGCCCTTGTCCCACACCGCAGTGATCTCGGCGCGCGCCCGGACATGGCCGGAGGGCGGCACGTCACGGCGGAGCTCGAGCGTCTGGGACGCGTGCACCATCGGGCGGCCCTGGGCGTCGACGATGCGACCGAGATCCTTCACCGCCCACCAGTTGGGGATCAGCGCGAAGGTCGGCAGCACCCGGGGGCCCCGGCCCTCGTACAGGTAGTCGAGCTCGCCGGCGGGGTCGGCGCCCACGCCGAGGGCGTAGAGGATCGCGTCGCGCGCCTCCCACGTGTACTCGGTCTGCCCCAGCTCGACACCGACGAGGTCGGCGCCCACGGCGCGTGGCGTCACGCCCGACTCCCTTCCACGGTTCGGGGATCCTGCCCGCTCGTGCCAGATCTTGTCCCGGTCAGATCTTGTCCCGGCCAGATCTTGCCCCGATCGGCAGGTGCCTGATATTTTACAGTGACTGAAATTAGCAGGAGGAGCGTGGCCCCGTGAAGTACGGCATCTTCATCCTCGGCGACAAGCCTCCCGGGCTCAGCCACGCGGAGGTGTTCCGCAACATGGCGGAGGAGGCCCGCTGGGCCGACGAGCTCGGCTACGACTCGGTCTGGCTGGCCGAGCACCACTTCTCGCCGTACGGCACGCTCGCGAACCTCCCCGTGGCGGCGAGCGCGATCGCGGCGACGACGGAGCGGGTCCGCATCGGCACCGCGTGCATCGTCGCCCCGTTCCACAACCCGATCGAGGTCGCGGAGCAGATCGCGATGGTCGACGTGATCTCGGGCGGCCGGTTCGACGCCGGGTTCGGCCGGGGCTACCAGGCGCACGAGTTCCGGGGCTTCGGGGTCTCGATGGACGACGCCACGGCGCGGTTCCGCGAGGCCGTGACCATCATCGACGGGCTCGTGAACAACGAGCGGTTCAGCTTCGAGGGTGAGTACTGGCAGGTCGACGACCTGGCGCTGCACCCGCGCCCGCTCCAGGACCCGATGCCGATGTGGGTCACCGTCATGAAGACGCCGGCCAGCTTCGAGTGGCTCGCCGACCGGGGGTACGGAGCGCTCATCGGCAACCCGTACCAGGTCGACCCGGACCTCGCGGCCGGCCTCGACATCTACCTCGAGTCGCGGCGCGCCCGTGGGCTCGAGACCGGGACGGAGCAGGTGTGGGCGATGCTCAACGCCTTTGTCGATCGCGACGACGCGTTCGCCCGTAGCTACCCGCGGGCCAGCGTGGACGCGTCGATCGAGGTCCACAAGCAGTTCTCGAGTCCCTTCGAGCGCGGCGGCGAGGTTCCCGCCGACTACAAGGCCTACGCCGACTGGTTCGACAAGCACGACGACCAGAGCTACGAGCAGATCCTCGACTCCACCCTCACCCTCATGGGCAGCCCCGACAAGATCATCGAGAAGATGCGGATGGTCGTCGACATGGGTTGGCAGAACGTGATGCTGCGCATGAGCCGCGGGGGCGCCATGGACCGCGACAAGGTGCGCGAGTCGATGCGTCTCTTCGCCACCGAGGTGATGCCCGCGGTCGCGGAGATGGAGCGCGCGGCCGCGTGACACTCCGCGCGCCGGGGGGACGGATCGATGGAGCTCGCTGAGCGGATCCGCACCGTCCTCGCGCTCGAGCCCGACGCCGACGCCGTCGAGTTCCACGGGACCTGGCACTCGTGGGGCGAGTTCGGCGCGATCGCCGACGCCGTCGACCGCTCGCTCGACGCCTGCGCATGCGGTGCCGACACCCGGGTCGGAATGCTGCTGCGCAACCACCCGGCGATGGTGGGCGCCATGCTCGGAGTCGTGCTCGGCCACCGGTGCATCGTCACGCTCAACCCGCACCAGGGCGACGCCAAGCTCGTCGCCGAGCTGCGGACCCTTGCGCTGCCGGTCGTCGTCGGACTCGCGGCCGAGCTCGAGCGCCCGGGGCTGCGCGAGGTGCTCGACGAGCTCGGGACGGCGGCGATCGCGGTGCGGGGCGGCGACGCCGATCCCGCGTCGCCGGTTCCCGGACTCGAACGCGTCGGGCTGCGCCACGCCGACACCCGCCGACCCGGGATCGCGGTCGAGATGCTCACGAGCGGGACGACCGGCCCGCCGAAGCGGATCCCCCTCGCCTACACGGCGTTCGAGCGCACCATCGGCGCGGCGGGTGCGCACTACCGGCAGCAGGGACGCGCGGCGGAGCAGCCCGACGGGCCGCGTCTGCGCTCGGGGATCGCGATCGTCAATGCGCCGTTCGTGCACATGTCGGGGATCTTCCGGACCCTGCTCAACGTCTGCGAGGGCCGTCGCGTGGTGCTGCTCGAGCGCTTCACCGTGGACGGCTGGCTGGCGGTGGTCCGCGAGCACCGGCCCCGGGCGGTGAGCCTCGTGCCCACGGCGCTGCGGATGGTCCTCGACGCGGCCGTGGACCCCGAGGACCTGTCGAGCATCGAGGTGGTGACGTCGGGGTCGGCCGCGCTCGACCCGCGGGTGCAACGTGCGTTCGAGGAGCGCTACGGCATCGCGGTGCTCCCGTCGTACGGGGCGACGGAGTTCGCCGGCGGGGTCGCGGGCTGGACGTTGCCCCTGCACCGGGAGTGGGGCGACCGCAAGCTGGGCAGCGTCGGCCGCCCGCAGCCCGGGCGCACCCTGCGCATCGTCGACCCGGAGACCGGTGCGGCGCTCCCGGCCGACGCGGTGGGCCTGCTCGAGGTCGGCTCCACGACGACCGGCGAGTGGGTCCGGACGACCGACCTCGCTCGGATCGATGCCGACGGCTTCCTCTGGATCCTCGGTCGGACCGACGACGCGATCCTGCGCGGCGGCTTCAAGGTGTTCCCGGGCGACATCGCCACGGCGCTGCGCGCGCACCCCGCCGTGCGCGAGTGCGGGGTCACGGGCGTCGCCGACGAGCGCCTCGGCGCCGTCCCGGTTGCGGCCGTCGAGCTGGTCGACGGGGCGAGCACGACCGGCGAGGAGCTCATGACGTTCGCCCGCGAGCAGCTCGCGAGCTACCAGGTGCCGCGAGAGATCCGGGTGGTCGACGCCCTGCCGCGGACGCCCTCGATGAAGGTGAGCGCGCCGGGCGTCGCCGCGTTGTTCGCCGCGCCCGCGGCGCGCTGAGCTCAGCCGAAGCGCGGCAGGTGACCGGCGCCCTCGTGGGGCCATCCGTCCACGGCCACCAGGCGCCCACTCGAGCCGAGGGTCACGAACAGGGTGCGGCCGTCGGGGCCCCCGAACGCGGCGTTGGTGGTCATGGGGTCGTCCATGGGGAGCTCGGCCAGCACGGCACCGTCCGCCGACACGACGGTGATGCCGCCGCGGCCGAGGGTGGCGACGACGATGTTGCCCGCCCCGTCGACGCAGCAGCCGTCGACCCCGCCGAAGTTGATCGGACCGCCGCTCGGGATCGTGGCGAGGCTGTGCCACGCGCGCACGGCGCCCGGCCCGTCGAGGGAGAACGCCCAGAGCCGACGCGTGCGCGTCTCGGTGACGTAGAGCCGTGCGCCGTCGGGCGCCAGGGCGACGCCGTTGGGTAGCTCGACCGGGAACACGATCTCGCGCAGAGTGCCGCCGGGCACGCCGTAGAGCACGCCGGCGAGCTCGCGCGTGCGCCCGTGCGTCGCGCCGAAGTCGGTGACGTAGAAGCCGCCGCGGTCGTCGGTGCACACGTCGCTGGGCCGCTTCAGCGGATTCCCGGTCTCGTCGGCGGTGAACAGGGTGGTCACGGTCCCGTCGGCCGCCACGCGCTGGATCTGGGGCGTCACGGGATCGTCGGGCGGCCCGACCGGGCTGAAGATCTCGACGGAGCCGGGACCGTCGTAGGGCCAGGGTCGGGTGCCCCACCGTGACCCGCCGTTCTGGCACACCACGAGGGAGCCGTCGGAGAGCACGGCGAGGCCGTTGGGGCCCCCACCGGGGGTGGCGACGACGTCGCGTGCCCCGTCGGCGCCGATGCGGGTGATGCGCCCGGCGGCGAGCTCGCTCACGAGCACGGCCCCGTCGGCGAGCGGGGTCGGGCCCTCGGGGAAGGCCAGGTCGCGGGCGACCTCGCGCACGGTGAGACGGTCGAAGGGATCCATGGCTCCTCGCAGGGGCGGGATCGACAATGCTACGAAATGCGCCGAGCTGCATCCCGTCGAACGGGCCGGGCGGCCCGAGCGAGCGGGAACGGAGGGTGGGGGATGGCCGACAGCGGACGGGTGACCGTGGTGACGGGTGCCGGATCGGGGATCGGTCGCGCCCTGTGCGAACGCGTCGCCGCCGCGGGCGGTCGGGCGGTGGCCGTCGACATCGACGCGGGGAAGCTCGCCTGGACCGATGGCACCGATGCGGTCCTCCCGTTCGCGGCCGACATCGCGACCGAAGCGGGCAACGGCGGCATGATCGAGTTCGCGCAGGAGCGCCTCGGTGGCGTCGACGCGGTGGCGCTCAACGCGGGCATCGACGCGATCGCGCTCCTCGAGCGGCAGTCGCTCGATTCGTTCGACCGGGTGCTGGCGGTGAACCTGCGCGGCCAGGTCCTCGGCGTCCGAGCGTCCTTGCCTGCGCTGCGCGCGCGAGGCGGTGGCGCCATCGTGGTCACCTCGTCGATGGCCGGCCTCACCGGGATGGTGGGCCGGACCGCCTACGGCATCGCCAAGGCGGGGTTGATCAACATGGTCAGGACGGTGGCGTTGGAGGTCGGATACGAGGGCATCCGGATCAACGCGATCGCCCCGGGTCCCATCCGCGACACGGGCCTGAGCGCGGGCGCGGACACCCGCGACCCCGAGGCGTACAAGCAGTACGCGAACCGGACCGCGTTGAAGCGGTACGGCTTCCCCGACGAGGTGGCCGCGGTCGCCGAGTTCCTGCTCTCACCGGCGGCGTCCTACGTGACCGGGACCGTCGTGCCGGTCGACGGCGGCATCACCGCCGGCGAGGGCCTCGACCAGCCTCGCGGGAACCTCTGAGCCCGCGGCGGGCGCGGGTCAGCGCGGCGCGACGAGCGCAGCCAGAGCGACCTCGGTCGTGACCTCTGGCGGTGGGAGCAGCGCGCGCAGCACGGCGGCCCGACGGAGGTAGAGGTGGGCGTCGTGCTCCCACGTGTAGCCGATGCCCCCGAAGACCTGGATCGCGCCCTCGGGCACGGCGCGCAGGCGCTCGCCGGCCCAGAACGCCGCGAGCGCGACCATCGCGTCGGCGTCGGATGCGTCGCGCTCGATGGCCTGGGCGGCCCGGCCGACGAGCGCCCGGGCGACCTCGATGTCGCCGCGCAGGTCGACGAGCCGGTGCTTGATCGCCTGGAAGGCCCCGATCGGCCGGCCGAACGCGACGCGATGCCTGGCGTACTCGGTGGCGGCGTCGTGGACGGCGGCGGCGACCCCGACCAGCTCGGCCGCCCACCCGACCGCGAGCCGGGCGCGTGCGCCGTCGAGGATCCGTCGGGCTTCGGGGCCGTCGACCAGGACCGCCGCGGCGTCGACGCGCACCTCGTCGAACGCGACGTCGGCGAGCGGCGCCGCGTCGAGCGCGCGCAGGGCCGTGACCGTGACGCCGTCGGCGTCGGCGTCGACGGTGCACAGGACCGGTGCGCCCGAGTCCTCCCGCACGGCCGACGTGACGAACGACTGCGCAGCCGATCCGTACGGCACGAACGCCTTGGTGCCGGTGAGCACGACGCCGCCGCCGGCGGCCCGGGCCCGCGCGCTCGGCAGGGCGTCGTCGGAGCCCCCCGGCTCGGAGAACGCCACGGTGCGGAGCGGGCCCGAGGGTCCGCCACACCAGGCGGCGACCGCCGCGGGCACGAAGGGGATGCTGGCGGCGGCCCGCCCCACCTCCTCCGCGATCCCGGCGAGCTGGGCGGTCGTTCCACCGCCGCCCCCGTCGGCCTCGGCGACCAGCAGGTCGGGCCAACCGAGTCCGACGGCTCGGACCCAGAGGTCGGGCGCCCAGCCCGGCGTCTCCTCGTCGAGCATCGCGCGGAGGCGGGCGGGCGCCCACTGCTCGCGCAGCACCTGCGCGGCGGTGGCGCGGGTCGCCTCCACGGCGGCGAGCGATTCGGCCAGATCGACGAGCGACTCCGTCATCCGTCGCTCCTCGGCAGGCCGAGCAGCTTCTCGCCGATGACGTTGCGCTGGATCTCCGAGGTCCCGGCGCCGAGGGTCGCCGCGCGCATGACGAGGTAGCCCTGCGCGACGGCGCCGCCCTTGGCCGCGCCGGGAGACCCCGTCACGAGCACACCGGCCCGGCCCGCGAGGTCGAGGCCGAAGGTCGCCATCTCCTGGTCGACCTCCGACGTCAGCAGCTTGGCCAGCGACGCTTCGGGGCCCGGCGCCCGTCCGAGCACCCCGGCCGCGGTCGCGCGGCTGGCGATGAAGCGCAGCGCCTCGACGCGCGCGGCGAACTCGACGAGGCGGGTGCGCACGCGCGGGTCCGCGATGCGGGGGACCCCGTCGACGGACGTCTCGGCCGCCAGCCGGACGACCATGCCGAGGCGTCGTTCGATGCGGTGGGTGCGGCTCTGGCCCACGCGCTCGTACCCCAGGGTGGAGTTCGCGACGCGCCAGCCCTGGTGCATCGGGCCGACGACGTTCGCGAGCGGGACCCGGACGTCGGAGAAGAAGACCTCGCTGAACTCGGCGCTGCCCGCGATCTGGCGGATCGGTCGGATGTCGATGCCCGGCGAGTGCAGGTCGACGAGGAGGTAGGTGATGCCGTCGTGCTTCGGCGCGTCGGGGTCGGTGCGGACGAGGATGTAGATCCGATTCGCGTAGTGCGCCTTCGACGTCCAGATCTTCTGCCCGTTCACGACCAGGTCGTCGCCGTCGACGACGGCCCGGGTGCGCAGCGACGCGAGATCGGACCCGGCGTCGGGCTCGCTGAACCCCTGGCACCACACGTCCTCGCCCGAGAGGATCCGCGGCAGGGAGTACGCCTGCTGCTCGGGCGTTCCCCACTGGATGATCGTGGGGCCGAGCTGGTTGATCGCACTGCGGTTGATCGGCTCGGGGGCGCCCGCCCGGGCCATCTCGGTGGCGAACACCAGCTGCTCCACGGCGGACGCGGCGCGACCGCCGAACTCGACGGGCCAGCCCACCGTGGCGAGGCCGGCCTCGTGCAGGCGCCGCTGCCACTCCCGCATCCCGTCCAGCGACGAGCGGGTGCGGCGGTCCGCGAAGTCGACCATGGCGCGGTCGAGGAAGGCGCGCACCTCGTCGCGGAAGGCGCGTTCGGACTCCCCGAGCGGCACGCCGTAGTCGTCCACTCCGTCAACCTATCCGGGCTCCGGAACGCGTGCGACATGTGAACGAAGAATGCCTCTATATTCCGCCCATGGTGATCGCGCCGCTCACGCGCCCGCACCCGGACCTGCCCTTCGCACCCACGGCCCCGGCGTTGATCCGTTGGTCGACGGCCACCTTCGCCGACCAGGAGCTGGTGGTGCTCGGTGACGACCGCCTGCGCTTCGACGAGGCGGGCGCGCGATCCGCCGCGCTCGCCGGGTCGCTGCTCGCCGAGGGTGTCGGCAAGGGCACGCGAGTCGGCGTGCTCGCGCCCAACGGGCCCGACGCCTACGTCGCGCTCATGGCGGTGACCCGCATCGGTGCCGTCGCGGTGCCGATCAACACCTTCTTCGTGGCGAGCGAGCTCGCATGGGTGCTCGACGACGCCGATGTCGAGGTGCTCCTCACGGTCCCGTCGCTGCTCGGCAACGACTACGTCGCGCGGCTCGAGGAGGCCGTGACCGGCCTCCGTGACCAGACCGGGCCGGAGCTCGCGCTGGACTCGCTGCCGTTCCTGCGGCGGGTGCACGTGCTCGGCGGCAGCGATCGTCCGTGGGCCGCACCCCTCCCCGAGCCGGCGAGCGAGGCGCGCCTCGCCGCCGCGGAGGCGCGGGTGATGCCGGCCGACGATCACTTCGTCATCTACACGTCCGGCAGCACGGCCCGGCCGAAGGGCGTGATCCACACCCACGCCCCGACCATCCGCCAGGCGTGGTTCATCGCGTCGCAGCACGACTGGGGCGAGGGTGACCGGGTCTACGTGCCGCTGCCGTTCTTCTGGATCGGCGGCCTGCAGTACGCCTACCTCGCGTCGTTGCAGTTCGGGTGGACGGCGATCTGCGAGACGCGGTTCGACCCGGGCGAGACGTTGCGCCTGCTCGGGCGCGAGCGGGTGACCGCGACCCTGGGCTGGCCCCACGTCGGCCCGGCGCTGGCGGGCCACCCCGACTTCGCCACGACCGATCTCAGCCGCCTGAAGGGTCCGTACCACTGGGAGCTGCTGGCGCCCGACGTGCGGATGCCCGATCCGGGGCTCCAGGTGTACCCGCTGGGCATGTCCGAGACCGCGACGTCGCACACCTGGTGGCCGGCCGAGCTGCCGCTCGCGCCGGACAAGCGCGGGTCGGTGGGACAGCCCGCGCCCGGGTGGGACCACAAGATCGTCGACGGCACCGGTGACGAGGTGCCGGTCGGCGTCGACGGCGAGATCTGCGTCCGGGGCGGGTCGCTGATGCGCGGCATCATCGGGCGCGAGCGCCACGAGACGTTCGACGCCGACGGCTACTACCACACGGGGGACGCCGGGCACTTCGACGAGGACGGGTTCCTCTACTTCATCGGGCGCATGGGCGACCTGGTGAAGACGGCCGGCGCCAGCGTGTCGCCGGTGGAGGTGGAGGCGGTGCTCCTCGCCATGCCCGAGGTGCGTGAGGCGAGCGTCGTCGGCCTCCCCGACGACGAGATCGGCCAGCGGGTGTGCGGCGTCGTCGTCCTGCACGACGGGGCGTCGCTCGACGCCGACGAGCTCCGGGCCCGGTGCCGGCAGGACCTGTCGGCCTACAAGGTGCCCAAGCAGTGGGTCTTCCTGGGGCTCGACGAGGTCCCCTACGGCGCGTCCGACAAGGTCGACAAGGCCCGCCTGATCGAACAGCTCACCACCTGAGGCACACCGGTCAGCGGCCGCGGAAGTGGGGGTCGCGGCGCTCGAGGAAGGCGGCCACGCCCTCGGCGACGTCGTCGGAGCCCGCGACCTGCTCGACGAGCGCCGCCTCCAGGGCGAGCGCGGCCGCGCGGTCGTCGTCGACGGCGCGGTTCAGCAGCGCCTTCGAGGCGGCGAACGCGCGGGTCGGGCCGACCGCGAGGCGGTGGGCCCACTCGTCCAACGTGGCGTCGAGATCGGGCCCGGGTACGACGCGGTTGACCAGTCCGAGGCGGTGGGCCTCGGCGGCGCTCAGGGACCCGCCGAACAGGATCAGCTCCTTCACCACGTTCCGGGGGAGGTGGCGGGCGAGGAGGTAGGCCGCGCCACCGTCGGGGATGAGGCCGCGGCGGGTGAAGAGCGCGACGATCGTCGCGTGCTCGGCGGCGACGACGAGATCGCTCGCCAGCACCAGGTTCGCGCCGCCGCCCGCGGCGGTCCCGTTGAGCCCGCAGAGGACCGGCTTCTCGCAGTCGAGGAGCGCGGTGACGACGCGCTGGCTCCCCTCACGCAGGCGACGCGATGCGTCGCCGACGGCCCGCGCCGGGTCGGGGGCCATCTCCCGATCCCGGAGATCGGGCCCGGTGCAGAAGTGCCGTTCACCGGCGGCGGTGAGCACCACCACGCGGATCTCCGAGGACCGGTTCGCCGCGTCGAGCGCCTCGACGAGCCCGCGCTGCACGGCGGTGGTGAACGCGTTCCCGGCCTCGGGTCGGTCGATCCGCAGCCACAGCGCGCCGTCGGTCACCCGGCGCCGGAGCCCTTCGACGTCGTCCATGGCACCTCCTGCGGCACGGGGCCGACGTGAAACGGATTGACGCGCGCTGTGTTACTGTGCCGATCGGCCGGTCGCAACGGTACCGCGTCCGAGGGATGGCCGAGGAGGACGCCGTGACGACGTCGCCGCTGACCAATCGCTTCGACGACGCGAGCTTCTACCTCGACGATCCGCACCGCGTGTACGCGGCGCTCCGCCGTGAGGACCCGGTCCACTGGTACGCGGACGGGCCGTTCTGGGTCATCACGAAGTACGACGACATCCGCTTCATCTCGAAGCACCCCGAGCTGTTCTCGTCGGCCGAGATCGCGATCCTCGGCGACATCATCAAGGACCGCGACGGCGTCCCCGGCCCGCCCCGCGACACGATCCTGTTCCGGGACCCGCCCGAGCACCTGGAGCACCGCAAGGTCCTCAACCACCAGCTCACGCCGGCGCGGGTCAACGCCATCGAGTCGGATGTGCAGGCCGTCGTCGCCGACGTGTGCGCCGCGCTCCCCGGCGACGAGTTCGAGGCCATCCACTGCCTCGCCGAGCCCCTGCCGGTCAACGTGTTCTCCCGGCTGCTGGGCGTGCCCCGTGACGACTGGCAGCGCGTCATCTGGTGGTCGACGGTCATCACCAACTCCGGTGGTGGCATGGAGACCCCCGAGACGATGGCCGCGACGTACGCCGAGCTCATCCCGTACCTCGAGGCGCTGATCGCCGAGCGGAAGGACGCGCCACGCGACGACCTGCTCACGGTGATCACCCAGGCGACGGTCCACGGCGAGCCGCTCACCCCCCTCGAGGTGGTGTGGTGGGCCATCACGCTCCTCGCGGCCGGCAGTGAGACCACTCAGAGCCTCATCGCCGGGATGCTGTGGGCCATGACCCAGCACCCCGACCAGGGCGCCGAGCTGCTCGCGGACCCGGAGCTCGTCCCCGGCGCCGTGGAGGAGACCCTCCGCTGGTGGACGCCGGTCAACAGCATGGCCCGGCGGGCGACGACCGACGTCGAGCTGCGGGACAAGACGATCCGGCGGGGCGACAACGTGCTGCTCGTCTACGGATCGGCCAACCGCGACGAGGAGGAGTGGGGCGACGACGCCGATCGCTGGGACATCCGCCGGGAGAACGCCAAGGGCCACCTCGCGTTCGGGTTCGCCGAGCACTTCTGCATGGGCGCGCACCTGGCCCGACGCGAGGTGCGGCTGCTCGTCGAGGAGCTCGGCCGACGCGCCGGCGGCATCGAGCTCGCCGGGGAGCCGATCCGGCGTCGATCGACGCTCGCGACCACGTTCGATCGGCTGCCGATCCGCCTCGTGCCCTGACGCCGATCAGTCGGTCGGCACCTGCCACTCCGACGCGGCACGCGTCGTCGCCGTCGGGACCGGGCCGGTCAGCGCAGCTCGAGCTCGAGCCGGTCGAAGCCGCGCACCGTCGACGTGAGGATCCGGGTCCGCTCGCCGGCCTCGAAGTCCGGGAACCGGGTCGCCATCATCTCCAGGACGATCTGGGTCTCGAGTCGTGCGAGCCACTGCCCGAGGCACACGTGGCGACCCCAGCCGAAGAACACGGAGCGATCGAACTCGCGATCGGCGCGGAACGCATCGGGGTCCGGGTACTCGCGATCGTCACGGTTGGCCGCCCCGAGCAGCAGGAGCACCCAGTCGCCGGCCGGGATCACTCCGCCGTGCAGTGCCACGTCGCGCGTCGTCGTACGGGCGATGTAGTGCGACGGCGTGTCGTAGCGGAGCGCCTCGTCGACGGCAGTCGGGATGAGCGACGGGTCGGCGACGATGCGGCGCCACTCGTCCCGGTGCTCCGACAGCGCGGCCAGGGCGTTGCCGATGAGCTTCTGGGTCGTCTCCGATCCGGCGGCGGAGAGCAGGTTGCAGAACATGAGGACGTCGTGGTCGTCGAGCCGGGTGACCTCGCCGTGCTCGTCCCGGTACTCGGCGTGGAGCACCGTGCTGATGAGGTCGGAACCGGGCCGCGCCCGCCGCTCCTCGATGATCCCCGAGATGTACTCGCTGATCTTGCGGGACGCGTCGATCGCCGCGCGGGGCAGCCCGAACACGCCTTCCTCCCGGGCGAGGTAGAGGTCCCACAGCTCGCGGAGGTACGGCCGGTCGGCGGCAGGGAGATCGAGGAGCGCGCCGATCACGTCGGAGGGGATCGGGCCCGCGAACGCCGTCATCGCGTCCACCCGGGTCCCGGGCTCCAGCCGGTCGAAGTAGCCCTCGACGATCTCGCGCACCTGCCGCTCCTGCGCCGCGACCCGATCCGGTGTGAACGACCGGTTGAGGATCGAGCGGACCCGGTCGTGGCGGGGTGGGTCCATCGAGATGATGGAGTACTTCCGACCGTTGTCGTCGAGGTTCGCGGGGTCGGGGCCCAGTCGCGACGAGAAGGTCGCGTAGTCGCGCACGGCCGACCACACGTCGTCGAAGCGCGAGAGCACCCACCAGCGCGCCGACGGGTCGCGGTAGAGCGGCGCCTCGTCGCGTAGCGACTTGTAGACGGGGTAGGGATCGTCGAAGACCTCGCGCGAGTACGGGTCGTAGAACGCGGACCCGTCATGCATCGTCGAGGACTCCCCGCATGGACGAGTAGTCGACCGGGGACAGCTCGTTGAGCCCGCCGTCGACGTGGACGATGGTGCCGGTCATGAACTTCGAGTCGTCGCTCACCAGGAAGGCGACGACGGGCGCGACCTCGGTCTCCGGGTCCGCGCCGCGCCCCATCGGCGCCATGGCCGCGGTGAGCGAGTAGCCGTCCTGATCGCCGCCGATCATCTCCTTCTGGACCTCGGTGAGCGCGAACGGGCACACGACGTTGACCCGAATCCCCTCCGCGGCCCACTCGTTGGCCGCGACTCGGCTCAACGCGA
>Ga0194132_10004212_pt1 | contig 24676 bp, 23 predicted proteins | sample TA2KigOf80mmetaG_FD_148612 | JGI IMG/M metagenome (GOLD analysis project Ga0194132, IMG submission 148612) | Freshwater microbial communities from Lake Tanganyika, Tanzania - TA2015054 Kigoma Offshore 80m | ecosystem: Environmental > Aquatic > Freshwater > Lake | place: Tanzania: Lake... | reverse complement strand
GCCAGCCCGGCGGTGTGGTCGGCGGCGAGCCAGCCGCACTCGGCGCAGGGCCCGTCGGCCTCGGGGCCCCGGTGGTCCACGCACGCCTCGAACCGGCCCACCGCGGCGGCGAGCTGGTCGGCCTCGTGGTTCCCGAAGGTGTCGGTCGTGGTCATCTCGGCCTCCCCTGTCCGTGGCCCGGCGGCCGCCCCTCGACGTGGGGGAGCGGACCCGGGCGCCGAGGTCGAATCACACGAGTGTAATTCCGCCTCGCCAGCCACACGAGCACCCCCGTCGGGGCCCTCGGGGAGATCACACCACGGGGGTGTGACAGCTACGGGGAGATGACGAGGAGAATGCGGGTCCGGCCGTCGGGGCCGGGTCTGCCTCGCTAGCCGCCGAGGCCCGTGCGCTCGTACTCCACGACCCGGCGGATCTGGCCGGCGCTCAGGCGGCTGCCCCAGGCGGGCATCGTGGCCTTGCCGTTGGTCACGACGGCGATCTGGTCCTCGATGTCGGGGTACGCGGACTCCATCAGCCCGGCCAGCTTCGGGCCCACGCCGCCCTGGCCGGCGGCGCCGTGACAGGTGGCGCAGTACGCCGCGTAGACCTCCGGGCCGGTCCGGGGCGTCGCGGCGTCGTCGCTGCCGCCGCCTCCGCACGCGGCGGCGAGCAGGCCGGCGCCGAGGAGCAGTCCGGCGGCGGTGATCCCGGTCGCGAGGCGGTGCGGAACGCGGTGCATCGGTCCATCCTGCCGTCACCGGGGGGCCCGGCACCAACGCTGGCTACAGTCGCCCGCCGGGGCGCCGGGTCGGTCGCCGGGTGAGGGGACGATCGTGGGCACGGTGGGTCGCTGGGCGGGGGAGCTGCTCCAACAGGGGTACGCGCTCGCGCAGCGGGTGGGTGGGATCGGCCCCGACCACCGTCGGGCCCGGGCCTTCCGCGAGTTCGGGGCGGGCAGCGCCATCTGCTTCCCCGTCACCGCCCTCTACGGGGAGCCCTACATCCGGCTCGGCGCGCAGACGATCATCGGGCCCCACTGCACGCTCTCGGCGGGCGTCTCGCCCGAGCACGTCCTCGACCGCGACACCGTCGTGTCCATCGGCCGGGGCTGCCTCATCGGTCGGGGGAGCGGGATCGTCGCCCACGAGTCGATCGAGATCGGCGACGACGTCTTCACCGGCCATCACGTGTACATCACCGACGCGAACCACGGGTACGAGGATCCCGACGTGCCGATCGGCCGGCAGTTCGCCGCCCCGCGGCCGGTGTCGATCGGGGCCGGGTCCTGGCTGGGCCACGGGTCGATCGTGCTCCCCGGCGCCCGGATCGGCGCCCACGTGGTCATCGGTGCCGGCTCCGTCGTCACCGGCGAGATCCCCGACTACTCGGTGGCCGTCGGCGTGCCCGCGCGCGTGGTGCGCCGCTACGACCCGGCCGACCCCGCCCGCGGCTGGTTCGCGGTCGACGACGGGGCCTGATCAGGCGGTCTCCCAGACGATCACCTCGGCGCCGTCGGGGCCGGCCGTGAGCGTCACCGCGCCGGCGCCCGTGAGCCGGGCCGCGTCGCCCTCGTCGAGGGCGCCGGCGCCGTCGAGGTCCGCGCCCCCCCGGGCGACGTAGAGGTGGACGTGGGCGGCGTCGGGCACCGTCACCGTGGTCTCCGGCGCCAGCCGACCCACCCAGCACACCGCGTCGCGCTGGTGGATCGTGATCGCGCCGTCGTGGCCGCGGCCCGAGGCGATCGGCACCAGGCCACCCCCGGCGAGGGCGTCGCCCACCCACCGCTGCTCGTACCCCGGCGGGATCCCCTCGGTGTCGGGGAGCACCCACATCTGCACGAGCCGTACCGGCGTCGTGGGGCTGGGGTTCATCTCCGAGTGGCGGATCCCGGTCCCGGCGCTCATGCGCTGGGCGAGCCCGGGCTCGAGCACGCCGTGGTTGCCCTCCGAGTCGCGGTGCTCGAGGGTCCCCTCGAGCACCCACGTGATGATCTCCATGTCGCGATGGGGGTGGGTGCCGAACCCGGACCCGGGCGCCACGACGTCGTCGTTGCTGACGAGGAGCAGTCCGTGATGGGTGTTGGCCGCGTCGTAGTGGTGTCCGAAGCTGAAGCTGTGCCAGGAGTCGAGCCAGTCGATGCGGGTGTGGAAGCGGTCCGGGGCGCGGTGCACGGTCGTCGTCATGCAGCCGATAGTAGTTGTTGGTGCAACTAGGTGCCAGCGGTCGGGAGGGCGGTCGGGAGGGCGGGGAGGGTGACGGGGGAGGGGGGCGGGGAGGGGGGCGGGTCGCCGGGCGGGTCGCTCGGGCCGCGGAGGTACGATCCGCGCGTGCCGGGGAGCAAGGGAGCGCGGGTGACGCCCGACCAGATGGTCGTGTGGCGGCGGTTCCTCGAGGTCCACGCCGTGGTGGTGGGTGCGCTGGAGGCCGAGCTCGACGAGGCGCGGGAGCTGCCCCTCGCCTGGTACGACGTGCTGGTCTCGCTCCAGGAGGCGCCCGGCCACCGGCTGCGGATGCAGGACCTCGCCCGGCGGGTGCTCTTCAGCCGCTCGGGGCTCACCCGCCTGGTCGACCGGATGGTCGACGCCGGCTACGTGGAGCGGGAGCGCTGCGAGGACGACCGGCGGGGCACCTTCGCGGTGCTCACGCCGGCGGGGGCCGCGTGCCTCCGGGCGGCGAGCGGCATCCACCTGCGCGGCGTGCGCGACCACTTCGTGCGCCACCTCGCCGCCGACGACGTCGCCGCGATGGCCACGGCCCTCGGCCGGATCCTCGCCGCCGAGACCGGACCCGAGCCGGGGGACGGCTGAGCGTGGCGGGGCCGTTGGGAGGGTCTGGGGAGCGTCCCCCCGGCCCGCTCACGGGTCGCGTCGTGCTGGTGACGGGCGGCAACAGCGGGATCGGGCTCGGGATCGCGCGGGCCTGTGCCGAGGCCGGCGCCGACGTCGCGATCTGGGGAACCGACGAGGCGAAGAACGCGCGGGCGCGTGCCGAGCTGGAGGTGATCGGCACCCGCGTGCTCGCGCAGCGGTGCGACGTGGGCGACGAGCCGCAGGTCGTCGAGACGTTCGCGGCGGCCGTCGACGAGCTGGGCAAGATCGACTGCCTGTTCGCGAACGCCGGCGTGGGCGCGTCGTCCCCGTTCGTCGACATGACGCTCGAGGAGTGGCGCGCGGTGATGCGGGTGAACCTCGACGGGGCGTTCCTGTCGCTGCGCGAAGCCGCCCGGCACATGGTGGCGCGGGGCGAGGGCGGCTCGCTGGTCGGCATGTCGTCGACGTCGGCGATCCACGGCGCCCCGCGGCTGCAGCACTACGCGGCGTCGAAGACGGCGATGCTCGCGATCATGCGGGGGCTCGCGGTGGAGCTGGCCCGGTACCGCATCCGCTGCAACTCGATGCTCCCGGGCTGGACCACGACCCCCATGAACGAGCCCGGGCGACGGAGCGAGAAGTTCGTCCGGAACACCACCGAGCGGACGCCCGTGCGGCGGTGGGCCGATCCCTCCGACATGGGTCCGGCCGCGGTGTTCCTGGCCGATCCCACCTACCTCTTCCACACCGGCGACGAGCTCGTCGTCGACGGGGGCTACACCCGGTACTGAGCACCCGCCCCGGATCTCGAGCGACCGTCAGGGGAGGTAGTCGAGGTAGATGACCCAATAGGTGCACACCGCCATCCCCACGACGCTGGCGGCGAAGGCGGTGCGGACCGCCCAGGGGGGCCAGCGGCGGAGGATGTCGCCGGCGGCCACGAACGGCGGGAACGTCTCGCCGGCGTAGCGTCCGAGACCGACCATCCCGGTGAAGAAGGGCAGCACCAGGAACAGGCCGGTGAGCACCAGCCACGCCTTCGGCAGCTTCCGCCACACGACGATCACCGCGGCCGCGGCGGCCAGGGCCAGGAGCACGTGGGGGATCGCGATCTTCCGGTCGCGCAGCGCGAAGTCGACCAGCGTGATCTCGGGCCAGCCGTCCTTGGCCTTGAAGAAGGTCAGCGCGTCGTCGGTCTTCTGCAGGTTGTAGAGGCACCACGCGCCGAAGGCGACGAGCGACGGCCCGCACACGACGAGCACCCGCTTGAGCCGCCAGCCGACGGCGAACGCGAGCGCCACTGCGACGAGGAACCCGTTGGGTCGCACCATCACCGCCGCGAGCGCGGCGGCCGCGGCGGCGACGTCGCGCCGGTCCTCGACGAAGTCGAACGCCCACACGCTGCCGGCGAAGATGATCGCCGACGGGTACACCATCGAGAACATGATCGACGCGGGGAACAGCGCGATGGCCCAGACGGCGAGGGTCGACGCCCGGTCGTCGAAGTGGCGGCGGGCGATGCGGTAGAGGCCGGCGAGGCCGAGGAGGAACGCGACGTGGTTGACCGCGACCCCGACGAGGGCCTCCGACGGGCCGAACCAGTGACCGACCCGGATGATGGCGGGCAGCAGGGGGAAGAACGGCCACGGTGACTCGGTCCCGGGCACGTAGGACTGGGCGTAGCCGTTCCGGGCGATCCCGATGTACCAGGCGCCGTCCCACTTCGCGAAGCCCGCGAACAGCGGCGTCTCCGCGATGCCCCGTGTGGCCGCGGGACGGGCGACCGCCATCACCAGGATCAGTGCGTCGGCGATGAGCCGGGAGACCACGAACGGGAGGACGACCGCCCGCCACGGGAACAGCCGTCGCGGCGCCTGGACCTCCATCGGGGCGACCTTAGACCTCGGGCTATCGTCCCGGCCGCATGTCCGACACCGACGCAACGACGTTCCCCGGACCCGCGGCGGGCCCCGCCGGCGAGGACGCCGGCGCGGCGCACGTGGTCTTCCTCTGCACCGGCAACGCCGCCCGGTCGGTGATGGCCGGTGCCATCCTCGCGGCCCACGTCGACGCGGCCGAGGTCGTCGACGTCCGCATCACCACCGCGGGCACCCACGTGGTCGAGGGGATGCCGATGAGCTGGCGGACGCGTGACGCGCTCAAGGGAGTCGACGTCACCCCGCCCCAGCACCGCAGCCTGCAGCTGCGCGAGGCGCACGCCGACGACGCCGACCTGGTCGTGTGCCTCGCCCGTGAGCACGTGGAGTACGTGCGGCGCACCCATCCCGAGGCCGCGGCGCGCACCGCCACCCTGCGGCGCCTCGTGCGTGATCTCCACCCGGGTGCCGCGCCGCTCCCCGAGCGCGTCGCCGCGCTCGACCTCGGCGCCGTGCCGCTCGAGAGCTGGGAGGACGTCGACGACCCCGCGGGCGGCGAGCTCGACGTGTTCGAGGCCTGCGCCCGCGAGATCCGCGACCTGGTCGCGGCCCTGGCCCGGGCCCTGGCCGACCCGGAGCCGGGCGCGGCCACCAGGGAGCCGACGTGAACCGCCTGCCGTACCCGTCCGACCTCCCCGACGACGTCCGCGAGGTCGAGGCGACCCTCCTCGGCCCGGGGGGCATGTTCGAGATCGTCGAGGAAGAGGTCCACGGCACCCCGATCCAGGTGGTGAAGAACCGGCCCCGTTCGCTGCGCGAGCTCCTCGTGGGCTCCATCGCCCAGGGTGACAAGGAGTACATGGCGTTCACGGGCGACGCCGTGCACTACCGGCGGTTCACCTATGCCGAGCACGCCCGTCTCGTCGCGTCGACCGCCGCCGTCCTCCGTGACGAGTACGGCGTCGGCCCCGGTGACCGGGTCGCGATCCTCGGGGCGAACTCCCCGGAGTGGATCGTCACGTTCTGGGCGACGACCGCGCTCGGAGCGATCGCGGTCGGGCTCAACGGCTGGTGGACCGAGCCGGAGATCCGCTACGGCGTCGACGACTGCGCGCCGAAGGTGCTCGTCGGCGACGCGAAGCGCCTGGCGCGCCTGGGTGACCGCGACGCGGGCGTCCCGACCGTCGTGATGGAAGAGGGCTTCGACGCACTGTGGCACGCGCACACCGACCTCGACCTGCCCGAACAGCCCATCGGCGAGGACGACGGCGCGGTGATCCTCTACACGAGCGGCACCACCGGACGGCCGAAGGGCGCGATCAACACGCACCGCAACGTCATCGCGTTCATCATGTCGAGCTTCATCAGCGGTGCCCGGTCGATGATGCTCGCGCCACCCCGCCCGCCCGAAGCGCCGGAGCCGCTTCCGCCGTGCTCGCTGGTGACCAGCCCGCTCTTCCACGTGTCGGGCCTGCACGCGGCCGCGGTCATGGCGGCGGCGGTGGGCATGCGCACGGTCTGGCTCACCGGGAAGTTCGACCCCGCCGTCGCCCTCGAGGTCATCGAGACGGAGCGGGTCACCGCCTGGGGCTTCATGGCGACCCTCCTGAACCGGCTGATCAACCATCCCACCGTCGCCGACCACGACCTGTCATCGCTCTCGAACATCGGTGGAGGCGGCTCGCCGATCCCACCGGCGCTCCAGGAGCGCACGAAGCAGCTGTTCCCGCACCTCCGCAAGACGATGTCGATCGGCTACGGGTCCACCGAGACCGCGGCCATGCTCACCTCGAACACCGGCGCCGAGTACGACGCCCATCCCGACTCCGTGGGGCGTCCGAACGCGTGCGTGGAGATCGACATCCGCGACGAGCTCGGCCACTCGCTGCCCCTCGGCGAGGAGGGCGAGGTCTGCACGCGGGGTCCGATGATCATGCCCGGGTACTGGAACCGTCCCGAGGCCACCGCCGAGGCGTTCTGGCCCGATCGCTGGTACCGCATGGGCGACGTCGGCCGGATCGTCGACGGTCGGCTCTACCTCGCGTCGCGCAAGCGCGACCTCATCTTCCGGGGTGGGGAGAACGTCTACCCGGTGGAGATCGAGCACCGCCTCGAGGAGCACCCCGACGTCCTCGAGGCGGCCATCGTGGGGGTCGACCATCCCGACCTCGGGCAGGAGGTGAAGGCGTACGTCGTGCCGCTCCCGGGCGCGACGGTGACCGACGCCGACCTCGCGGCCTGGGTGGGCGACGCGCTGGCGTACTACAAGGTCCCCACGATCTGGGAGCTGCGGGCGGAGGCGCTGCCGCGCACCGCGACCGGGAAGATCGTGAAGAACGCGCTCGACGACGCGTCGCTGCACACCCAGCAGGAAGCGGACTGAGCGGTCGACGCGGCCGTTCCGGCGGTCTGCCCGACTCCGGAGTGGGGGAACGGATCTGATATACCGTCAGATCACTCGGCCGATTCGGGGGGAGCAACCGGGTGTCGACGATCGAGCAGGCGCCCGCGGGCGCCCCGAACACCGATGACGACGCCGTCCCCGCGCTCGCACTCGAGCGCGTGGGTGTGCGCTTCGGCGGCATCCGGGCGCTCCACGACGTGTCCTTCTCGGTGCGCCCCGGCGAGGTGCTGGGGCTGATCGGCCCCAACGGCGCCGGCAAGACCACCCTGTTCGATGCCGTCTCCGGCGTGCGCGTCCCCGACGAGGGGCGGGTGTTCCTCGGTGGCACGGACATGACCCGGGCCAACGCCGTCGCCCGGGCCCGGTGGGGGTTGCGCCGCACGTTCCAGCGCGTGCAGACCTTCGGGTGGCTGACCGTCGAGGACAACGTGCTCACCGCGCTCGAATGGGAGGGCGGCGGCGGCGGGATGCTCGCCGACCTCGTCGCCTTCCCCACCCGGCGCCGGCGCGAGAAGCGTCGCCGCGAGACGGTCGGCGCCGTCCTGGAGGAGTGCGGCCTGGCCGCGGTGCGTGACGAGTCGGCCGGGTCGCTGCCGATCGGGCTCGCCCGCATGGTGGAGGTCGCCCGGGCGATCGCGGCCGACCCCAAGGTCCTGATGCTCGACGAGCCCTCCTCGGGGCTCGACGAGGCCGAGGCGCAGCGGCTGGGCGAGCGCATCCAGGCGCTGAAGGCCGGCGGCGAGTGCGCCGTGGTGCTCGTGGAGCACGACGTAGGCTTCGTCATGGAGCACTGCGACCGCATCGTCGTGCTCGACCTCGGCGAGGTGCTGGCCACGGGACCCCCCGCGGAGATCCAGCAGAACGCCGCCGTGCGTGCCGCCTACCTCGGCGACGCGTGACCACATCCGCACCACCCACCGTTCCAAGTCCACATCAACCATCAAGGGGGAGTCAGTGAAACGAACCTCGAAGATGCTCGTCACCGCGGTCGCGGCTGCGGCGGTGGCCCTCGGGTCGCTCGCGGCGTCCGGCTCGGCCGGCGCGCAGAGCAGCGCCCGCGGTGTCACCGACAGCTCGATCAAGGTGAGCGGTCTCGGCCACAGCGCGTTCTACGAGGAGGCCGGCAAGGCGGCCAAGGCCCGCTTCGACCTCGCCAACAAGAACAACGAGATCCCGGGCGGCCGCAAGATCGACTACATCGGGTTCACCGACGACAAGGCGAACGGTGACACGAACCTGGCGGAGACCCGCCGCCTCGTCACCGAGGAGCAGGTCTTCGGCATCGTTCCGGTGATGTCCCCGTCGTTCCAGGCCGCCGGTGCGTTCGTGAACCAGAGCAAGGTCCCCACCCTCGGCTGGGGCATCTCGTCGGCATTCTGCGACTCGTCGAACAAGTACATCTTCGGGTTCACCGGCTGCCTCGTGCCCAACCCGCCGACCTACCCCGGCAACACCTGGGGTGAGCTGATGAACCAGTACTTCAAGAACCAGGGCGTCAGCTCCGGTGCGAAGGGCAAGACCACGGCGATCATCGCCGACAACAACGACTCCGGGAAGACCGGCGTCGAGGTGATCGTCGCGACGGCGGAGGCGGTCGGCATGAAGGTGGTCTACGCCGAGGCGGCGCTCCCCGCACCGCCGGCCCCCGTGGGCGACTTCGCGCCGTACGTGCAGGCAATCATGACGTCGAACAACGGCAAGCAGCCCGACGTCGTGTTCCTCGTCGTCGCGCCGAGCAACGTGTACGGCCTCGGTCCCGCGCTCACCCAGGCGGGCTTCACCGGCGTCGACACCAACGCGGTGGCCTACGCACCCGCGTTCGCAGCCCTCACCAAGGGATGGCAGGCCTTCACCCAGTTCGCCACGCCCGAGTCGACCTCGAGCGAGATGCAGCAGATCAACCAGACGCTGCAGGCGGCGGGGATCCAGAACGTCGGTCAGCCGGGCCTCGCGGGCTACTTCGCGGCCGACATGTTCGTGCAGATCCTCAAGAAGGTCGGCAAGGACCTCACGCCGGAGAAGTTCCAGGCGGTGGCGGCGAAGTTCAAGTACCAGATCGAGAACGTCGTCGGTCCGACGTACTACCCGGCCGGCTTCAAGGCGGGCTCGCCGTGTGGTCAGCTGTCGGAGAGCAACGGTTCCACCTACAAGGTGACCGCCGAGTTCGGCTGCTACGACCTGCTCACGGAGAAGGGCAACAAGTGGGTGACGGTGCCCTACCCGAAGGGCGTGAAGTAGTCATCCGCTGATCCGTCCAAGACTCGCGCGACGGCCGGGCCCCCGGGGCCCGGCCGTCGTCGTCGAGTTCCCATCGTCACAGCCGTCGAGGTCTCCGTGCAGAAGTTCCTCAACCTGGTCATCTCGGGGATGGTCACCGGGGCCATCTACTCGATCATGGCGTCGGGGCTCGTGCTGACCTACCAGTCGTCGGGCGTGTTCAACTTCGCGCACGCGGCCGTGGCGTTCACGTCGGCGTACTTCTACTTCCAGCTCAACACCGGTCAGTCGATCCCGATCGTGCCGTCGCTGGTCCTCACGGTGTTCGTGTTCGCGCCGTTGCTCGGCCTCGCACTCGACCGCATCGTGCTCGGGCGCCTCGCGAAGGCGCCGATGTACGCGCGCATCGTGGGCACGATCGGCATCCTGGTGGCCCTGCCCAACCTGGTGCAGTGGCTGGTCGACGCGGTGATGGTCGACTGGTGGGGTCTCGACCTCACCAAGCTCAGCGAGTACGGCGACAGTGGTGGCCCGATCCCGCCGGGCATCGGGCCGACGCCGGCGGAGGTCTATCGGTTCGAGTGGTTGGGCCTCGACGGGGTCAACCTCAACTCCAACCAGCTCGCCGTGTTCATCGTGGCCGCGCTCGTCGCTGTCCTGCTCTACCTGATCATCCGCCGCACACGCGTCGGTCTCGAGATGCGCGCCCAGGTCGACCGGGAGGCGCTGGCCTCGTTGCGCGGCATCAACCCCCGCCGGACCTCCGCGATCGCGTGGATGCTGTCGATGACCCTCGCCGGACTCGGCGGCGTGCTGATCGCACCGCTGTTCCAGCTCAACGACCCGACGTTTCTGTTCGTGGTGTTCGCGTCGCTCGCCGCGGTCGCGCTCGCCGGCATGCGGTCGATCCCCCTCGCGTTCGCGGCGGGCCTCGGGCTCGGCGTCGCCCAGAACCTCATCGCGGGCTACAGGCGCGACATCCCCTGGCGCTTCTTCAACGACCTCTCGGGGCTCGAGTCGGCCGTCCCGTACCTGATCCTCCTCGCCGCGCTGTTCGTCGTCGGCCGCGAGCGGGGGCGGGCCGCCGGATCGGTGTCCGACGAGAAGCCGGCGCCCGACCACCGCGCCGGCCTGCCGTCGTGGCGGCGCAAGCTGCCCTGGGCGATCTTCACTGTGGTGCTCGTCGGCTACACGCTCGGCGCGTTCGGCTGGCCGAACAACCCGATCTACGTGCGGTCGAGCATCCTCGCTCCCGGCCTCGCGCTGGCGATCGTCTTCCTCTCCTTCGTGGTGGTCACCGGCATCGGTGGGATGGTGAGCCTCGCGCAGGCCACGTTCGTGACCGCCGGTGGCTACATGGCCGGGTGGGCGCTGCAGCTGAGCGACGCCCGGCATCCGCCGCCGTGGTCGGAGTGGTCGTTCGACATCCCGTTCGTCGTGCACAACGGGTCGATGAACTTCTTCGTCGCCTGCTTGCTCGGCGCGCTCGCCGCCGCGGCGCTCGGCGCACTCGTGGCGTATCCCATCCGGCGCATGGGCACCCTCGCGCTTGCGCTCGCGACGTTCGCGCTGGCGTGGGTGATGTATTTCATCGTCTTCCAGAACGACGGCGTCGGCAACGGGTCGTTCGGCTACGCGTTCCGCTTCCCGACGCTGAACCTCTTCGGCATCGAGACCCTCGACTTCTCGAAGGCGTCGACGCTCGTGTGCGGGCTGCTCCTCGTCTTCGGCGTCATCACGTTGCTGATCCACAATCTCCAGCGGTCGCCGTCGGGTCGCGCGATGTTCGCGGTGCGGTCGTCGTCGGTCGCCGCCCAGACATCGGGGGTCTCGCCGGCGCGCGCACAGGTGGCGCTGTTCGCGCTCTCGGCGGGCATCGCGGGCTTCGGCGGGGCGATGTACGGGCTGTCCAACTTCGCGGTGACGCGCGACAGCGTGCCGCCCATCACCGGGCTCATCTGGATCACGGTGGTGGTGACGTTCGGCGTGCGCCGTCCCGGCGGCGCGCTCCTCGCCGGCCTGTCGTACACGGCGGCGCCGGTCATCTGGCGGGAGCTCGCCTCCTTCTCGTGGATGCCGGACTTCCTGTCGGAGCTCCTCGTCTCGACCTACTTCACGCCGATGCTGTTCGGCCTCGGGGCGATCAACCTCGCGAAGAACCCCGACGGACTCCTCGCCATGGTCGGCCACCGTGGCCTCGAGCGGCGACGGGAGAAGGAGCGCAAGGCCCGCATCGCGGAGGCGGAGCTCGGCCTCCACCACGGCGAGGAGGTCGTCGTTCCCGACGCGGTGCCGGAGGCGCAGGTCCTCGCCACCGTGGGCCTGGCCACACCGGACGGCACCGCCGGGGCTGTGCCCGTCATCCTCCTGGAGGACGTGGTCGCGGGATACGGCGACGTCGAGGTGCTCCACGGCGTCACGGTCGCGGTGGAGCGCGGGCAGGTGGTCGCCCTGCTCGGGGCGAACGGCGCGGGCAAGAGCACCCTCTGCAACGTCACCGCCGGGTTGGTCCCGATCACCAGCGGCACGGTGCAGCTGTCGGGGGTCGACGTCACCGACCTGGCCCCCCACGCCCGGGCCCAGGAGGGCCTGCTGCTGGTCCCCGAGGCCCGGGGCATCTTCCCCGGGCTGACCGTCGAGGAGAACCTCCAGGTGCTCCTGCGCGACCCGGCGCTGCGGGCAAAGGCCTACGAGCGCTTCCCGATCCTGGGCGAGCGTCGCAAGCAGGTCGCGGGGCTGCTCTCCGGCGGCGAGCAGCAGATGCTGTCGCTGGCGCCGGCGCTGGCCACCCCACCGGCCGCGCTCGTCGCCGACGAGCCCACCCTGGGCCTCGCCCCGCTGGCGGCGGAGGTCGTGATCGACGCGCTGCGCGAGCTGCGAGGGATGGGCACTGCGATCCTGCTCGTCGAGGAGAAGGCGAGCGAGGTCATGAAGGTCGCCGACATCGTGGCGTTCATGGAGCTCGGTCGGGTGGTGTGGATGGGCCCCCGCGACGAAGCCGACGACGAGCGTCTCGCCGCCGCCTACCTGGGTGGCACGCACCGCGGGGAGGCCTGATGCGGTCCGACGAGTACACCGCCCACGACGCCCTCGGTCTCGCCGCGCTCGTCGAGGCGGGCGAGGTCACCGCGGCCGAGGTGCTCGACGCCGCGCTCGCCGCGATCGACGCCCGCAACCCCGAGCTCAACGCGGTCGTGTCGCGCGCCGACGATGCCGCGCGCGCCGACGTCGCGCGGGGGCTCCCGGCCGGTCCGCTGCGCGGCGTGCCGTACCTGATCAAGGACCTCAACGCGCACGTCGCCGGGCTGCCGAGCACCCAGGGCGTGCGCCTGTTCGCCGACCAGGTGGCCGAGGTCGACAGCGAGTTCGTCGGCCGCCTCCGCCGCGCCGGCGCGGTGATCGTCGGCAAGACCAACACCCCCGGCTTCGGCTCGAGCACCAGCACCGAGCCGGGCCTGTTCGGTCCGTGCCGCAACCCGTGGGACCCGAGCCGCAGCGCCGGCGGGTCGAGCGGGGGCGCGGCGTCGGCCGTCGCGGGCGGCATGGTGCCCGCGGCGCACGCCACCGATGGCGGGGGGTCGATCCGCATCCCCGCGTCGTGCTGCGGGCTGTTCGGCCTCAAGACCACGCGCGGCCGCATCACCCACGCGCCCTACGCCGGCGAGGGCTGGAACGGGATGTCGGTCGGACACGCCGTGACCCGCACGGTGCGCGACAGCGCCGCGATCCTCGACGCCACCCGGGCCCCGTTCCCCGGCGACCCCTACGTGGCCCCGCAGCCCGCTCGGCCCTACCTCGACGAGGTCGGCGCCGACCCGGGGCGCCTGCGGATCGCGCTGCTCGACCGGCAGCCGGTCACCGGGCTGGAGCCCGAGCCCGAGGTGCGCGCCGGGTTCGAGGCGGCGGCCCGGCTGCTCGACACCCTCGGCCACCACGTGGAGCCGGCCCGCTGGCCGGAGCTCCCGATGGCGCCGACGATGATCCTCGGGACGGTGTCGTCGACCCACATCGCCAACGCCGTCGACCAGCGGCTCGCGGCCCTGGGGCGCGACCTGCGCGACGACGACCTCGACCGGTGGATCCACGTCATGGTGGAGCGGGGTCGGTCGGTCACCGGCGAGGAGTACGTGCAGGCGGTGGCGGCGATGCACGCGGTCGGACGCACCATCGCGGGCTGGATGGCCGACTACGACGTGCTGTGCACGCCGACGATGGCGATCACGCCGCCGCCGATCGGCGTGATGGACCCCAACGCCGCGTCGATCGGCGACGTCCTCACCTACCTCGGTGCGATGGGCGGCTTCCTCAACATCGCCAACATCACCGGCCAGCCCGCGATGAGCGTGCCCCTGCACCGGGCGTCCGACGGCATCCCCGTGGGCATCCACTTCGTCGGCCGCTTCGGCGACGAGGCCACCCTCGTCCGCCTCGCCGCCCAGCTCGAGCACGCCGCCCCCTGGCCGATGCGTCCCTGAGCGACGCCTGGCGTCGGTCTGGGGACGCAGCTCAGAGGAGGGTGGCGGCGAGGGTCTGCCAGTCGCGGCGGATGCGGATGGGGTCGTCGAAGGGGAGGACCTGGAGGCAGACGTGGTCGGCGCCGGCGTCGAGGTGGGCCTGCACCCGGGCCCGCACGGTCTCGACGTCACCCCACGCGACGATCGCGTCGACGAGGCGGTCGCTGCACTGGGTGATGTCGTCCTCGGTGAACCCGAGGCGCCGGAGGTTGTTCGCGTAGTTCGGCAGCGCCAGGTAGTAGCCGATGTTGGCCCGGGCGAGCTCGCGGGCCACCGCCGGGTCGGTCTCGAGGATCACCTTCTGCTCCGGGGCGAGCAGCGCGTCGGGGCCCATCGTCTCCCGGGCGAACGCGGTGTGCTCCGGCGGCACGTAGTAGGTGTGTGCGCCGCGGGTCCGGTCGGCCGCCAGCTCGAGCATCTTCGGCCCGAGCGCGGCCAGGCACCGCTCCGGCGCGACCGCCGGCTCGGCGCCGACGTACAGCGCGCCGTCCATGGCGTCGAGGTAGGCCCGCATGCTCGCCAGCGGCGGTCCGTAGGTCTGCTGGCGCATCCCCTCGACCGCCATCTGGTGGCTCACCCCGAGGCCCAGGAGGAAGCGCCCGGGGAACGCCGCGCTCAGCGGCTTCCAGCCCGACGTCATCGTCATGGCCGCCCGGGCGTAGATGCTCGCCACGCCGGTGCAGACCTTGACCCGGTCGCTCGCGGCCAGGGTCAGCGCGGATGCCACCAGCGGGTCGCGGCCGATCGCCTCGGGGAGCCAGATGGCGCCGTAGCCCAGCTCCTCGATCTCGGCGACCATCTCCCGTGCGACGGTGGCCGGCACCGTGTCGAGCGCGAAGGTCCAGATCCCGATGGGTCCCAGGTCGCCAGGCATGGGCTCACCCTATTGGATCGTCCGCGTGCTCGATGATCCGCGTGACCTCGAGCAGGACGCTCGCTACGCTCCCGCGATGCTCGGGTTCGCCGCCATCGACTTCGACGAGTTCCACACGCGCGACCTGCCGGCCCGCATCGCCGCGGGCAACGGCGCGCTGGCCGCGAGCGACATCGCCGACGCACCCGCGCTTGCGCTCCGGGTGGGCGCGTCGGCCTACACGTACGTGCCGAGCGCCGGCAGCGTGGCCGTTCGTCCCGGCGACGACGCGGCCGCGGCCGTGGTCGAGCTCGATGCCGCGACCTTCTCCGACTACGCCCACGAGCTCCAGACCTGCTTCGGCCTCGTCTACGGCGCGGGCGCCCGGATGCTGCGGGGCACCCACGACGACTGGTTCCGGTGGGAGCCGGCGATCCGGGCGCTGTACCACGGCCGCCCGCTCTACGACCCGGCGTGGGCCTCCGGCCTCGACCTCCATCGCGCGTTCACCCTCGAGGATGCCGACGCGGAGATCGCCGCGTTCCTCGCGGCTGCGGGGTTCGCCCGGGTGCGAGGGGTGTTCACTCCCGACGAGATCGCGGATCTGGTCGCCGAGGTCGAGCGGCTCGAGGCCGCGGCCACGCCCGACGACGGTCGTTCGTGGTGGACCACCGTCGCCGGCGAGGCGCGCTGCTGCCGGCTCATCTACGCCAACGCCCGCTCCGCGCGGATCGCCGCGCTGGCCGAGGACCCGCGTCTCGCGCGGTTCCGCGCCCTCGCCGGCGAGGAGCTGGTGCCGGAGCTCGACTGCCTCGACGGCATCGGCGTCGTGATCAAGCAGCCCGGGGCCGACTCCGGCCTCGCCGACCTGCCCTGGCACCAGGACTGCGGGCTCGGCGGGCACCCCGTCCTGTGCCCGGCGATCGCGGTCGGGATCCAGCTCGACCCGGCCACCGCCGAGACCGGCCAGCTCCACTTCCTCGCGGGGTCGCACCGGGGCTCGGCGCACCAGCTGCGCGCCCGCGACCTCGACCACCTGCCGATCGTCGCGATCGACACCGAGCCCGGTGACGTCACGCTCCACTACGGGCACGTGCTGCACGCCGCGCCCGCACCCACCGGCCGGGGGACGGGCCGCCGGGCGATGTACGTCACGGCGACGCGCCCGGAGACGATCGAGTTCGTCGGACCGGGGCGGGGCTACAACGACGTGCTGTTCACCTGCGACGGGCAGGTGCACCACGTCGACGAGCTCGTCGCCACCGAGTGAGCGGCCCGGATACGATCCGCCCCACAGAGGGGGAGCGTCCGTGCCCACCGACACCATCACGATCCTCGACCCGCGCGTGGTGCCACCGCGCGATCCCGAGACGACGACCTACTCGGTCGGCGGCCCGATCGCGGGCAAGGTCGTCGGGCTGCGGCTCGACACGGCGTGGCGCTCGTACATCGCGATCGTCGACGAGTGGGAGCAGATGCTCGTCGCCGACGGCGCGGTCCCGAAGGTGCTGTGGGCGGGGGAGCGGGTCGGCGACGAAGGGGTGAAGACCCGGGCCGACCTCGACGAGTGGGCCCGGCTCATCGACATCGGGGTGGTCGGTCTCGGCAACTGAGGCTCGTGCACGTCGTGGAGTGTCCACGACACCGTCCTCGTCGAGGAGCTGGGCAAGCCGGCCGTCGTCGTGATCACCGAGGAGTTCGTCACCATCGCCACCCGCATCTCCGCGCTCAAGGGCCATGCGAGCCTGCGCCGCCTCGTGCTCCCGTACCCGCTCGAGACCCGCGAGGAGGACGAGTGCCGGGCGATCGCGCGGGAGTTCTACCCGCAGCTGCTCGCGCTCCTCGGGGTGACGGCGTGAGGCCGGGTCGATGACCGACCGGCCCTTCGCGAGCGAGCACCTGGAGGCTCCGGCCGACCCGCGGGCCTTCCACGAGTTCTCGCTGGCCGAGGGGTTCGGCGACGGCATGCCGCTGCTCCCACCCACCGAGGACGCCGTCGGCGCGCTCCTCGACGCCACACCGCTCGCGTCCGATCACGTGCTCGGCACCCTCGCCCCGGCCATGGTCGAGGCCACGGTCGAGAAGGTCGCGGTCAACGCCGCCATGACCGGGGTGACGCCCGCGGCGTTCGGCTACGTGATCGCCGCGCTCGAGGCGATCCTGGCGCCGCCGTTCAACTGGTCGGCACTCGCGGCCACCACTTCGAGCGTCACCGCCAACATCGTGGTCAACGGGCCCGGTCGGTTCGCCCACGGCTTCGACATGGAGGCGGGCTGCATGGGCGGGGCCGCGGGCCGCGGGTCGATGACCGTCGGTCGGGCCGTGCAGCTGTGCCTGCGCAACATCGGCGGGCAGAAGGTCGGGGTCACCTCGAAGAGCGTGTTCGGCCAGCCCGCGCGGGTCACCGGGCTGAGCTTCGCCGAGTGGGAGGAGGAGTCTCCCTGGCCGTCGCTGGCCGAGCGGCTCGGATACGCGGCCGCCGACGAGGTCGTCACCGTGCACGGCGGCAAGGGGACCTTCCCGTTCGCCGACATCCACAACGACGACGCCCGCGACCTGCTCACCATGGTCGCGAAGACCCTTGCGTTCCCGCTCGCCAACATGTACCTCGGCGGCTCGGCCGGGCACGGCGAGACGTTCGTGGCGTTCAATCCGGTGTGGGCCCAGCGCTTCGGCGCCGCGTTCCCCGACGTCGCCGACCTCCAGGCGTTCGTGCAGGAGCACGCGTGGCAGCCCGTCGACCTGTGGCCGGCCGACAACCGGCGGATCCTGGAGGAGCGGGGCCGGATCGACGCGCAGGGCCGCGTGCACCTCGCGGCGCGTCCCGACCAGTGGGTGCCGATCGTGTGCGGCGGGCGCGGCAGCCTCCACGGCGTGGCGCTCACCTCGTGGGGCGAGTCGAGCTTCTGCCACGCGCCGGTGCGCCGCTGACGGCCTCGGCCCGCGCCCGTGCGCGCCCGGGCCGTGGCGCGCGGCTCAGTCCTCGATGCGGAAGCCGACCTTCATGGTCACCTGGAAGTGCGCAACCGCGCCCTCGGTGAGGTGACCGCGGATCTCGGTGACCTCGAACCAGTCGAGGTTCCGCAGCGACTCCGACGCGCGGGCCACGCCGTTGCGGATGGCCTGGTCGACGCCGTCGGGCGAGGTGCCGACGATCTCGGTGACTTTGTAGGTGTGGTCCATCCGGAGATCCTTGCACGCCGGTGCCAGACGCTCCGGCCGTGCACCTCCCGCGCCTCCGCTCCCTCCTGCCCGCCGTCGGGGGTGGCTGGTCGCGGCAGCCGCGATGGAGTTGAATGAGGCCCGTCCACGACCCCTGAGGAGCGGTGATGCGCCAGACGTCGGCACGACGGACCCGGACCTGGATCACCGGCGCGGTGTGCGCCGTGGCGCTCGCCACCCCGGCGGCCGTCGCCGTCCCGGCCGGTGCGGCGGGGAAGGCCAAGGCCGAGATCACCGACGCCGAGGTCACCCGCACCGACACGGGCCAGCTCGAGATCGCCTGGACCACCGCGCCCGGCGCGCAGGTCACCGAGATCACCTGGGGCACCGATCCCGAGGCCACCGACGAGGTGCTGGTCGCGAAGGTCGAGAAGGGCGCGCAGGAGGTCGTCGTCGCCGACCCGAGCCCCGGCGCCCGGCCCTACTTCGAGCTCACGACGGCCGACGGCGCCCACCGGATCGTGGCCGAGCGGCGGATCGCCCTCGAGGGGGAGCCGAACTTCCGTGACCTCGGCGGATACGAGACCGCCGACGGTCGCGTCGTCAAGTGGGGCCGGGTCTACCGCTCCGGCGAGCTGGCCAAGCTCACCGACGCCGACCTCGCAGTCGTCGACGGCCTCGACATCAAGCTCGTGTGCGACCTCCGCAGCCCGGGCGAGGTGACGATCGGCCCCGATCGCCTCCCCGCCGGCACCGAGAGCGTGGGGATCCCGATCTCCGACGACTCCCAGGACCCGGTCGCGATCCGCAACGCGGTGCTCGCGGGCGACGTCTCGTCACTGGGCGCGCCGGGTGAGCTGCTCACCGAGGGCAACAAGAAGTTCATCACCGAGCACACCGACGACTACACCGCGCTGATGGAACGGGTCATGGACCCGGCGGCGCAGCCGACCAACCTCCACTGCACCGCCGGCAAGGACCGGGCCGGCCTCGGCGCGGCGTTGGTGCTGCTCACCCTCGGGGTCCCCGAGAAGACGGTGATGGAGGACTTCCTCCTGAGCAACGAGTACCGCGCCGCCTCGAATGCGAAGACCTTGAGCCAGCTCGCCGCGCTGCTCGACCCCAACGAGATCGAGGTGATGAAGGGGCTCATCGAGGTGCGCCCCGAGTTCCTCCAAGCCGCGCTCGACACCATGGAGGAGGAGTACGGCTCGGTCGACGGCTACCTGCGCAAGGGCCTCGGCATCACGCCGAAGGAGCGGGCCCGCTTCCAGAAGCTGATGCTCGACGGCCCGAACGGCTGACGGTCACCACCAGCGGGGGTGCAGGCCCCGGTCCTTCGCGAACCTCTGGGCCAGCACCGTCTGACCGTTGAGCTCGACGGCCTCGGGGGAGTGCGCGAGCCACGCCACCACGCTCGCCGGCACCGACGGCGGTGAGCCCGGGTAGGCCCCCTCGAGCCCGAGGGCCTTGGCGTTGATCTCCATGCGTTCGGTCACCACGTAGCCGGGCTCCACGTTGAAGATGGCGATCCCCCGGTCGCGGTACTCCACGGCGATGATCCCGGCGAGCCGGTGGAACGCGCCCTTCGACATCGCGTAGGCAGAGCCCCACCCGCCCTCGCCCGCCGGCGCCGTCGGGTCGTTGATCGCGACCGCCGAGGTCATGTTGACGATGCGGCCGCCCCCCGCCGCCACCATCCGGGGGAGCACCGCCTTGATCAGCACGACCTGGCTCACGGCGTTGGCCTGGAGCTTGGTCTCGATCACCTCGATCGAGGTCTCCTCGAAGCGGACCATCGACCCCGGGCCGGTGTGCACGGCGTTGTTGACGAGCACGTCGAGGTGGCCCCACTCGTCGTAGACGCGGTCGGCGGCGGCGACGATGGACGCCCGGTCCATGAGGTCCATGGCGATGGGCAGGGCCCGCCCGCCCGCGGCGTCGACGAGCGCGGCCGTCGTGTCGAGGCTGCCGGGCACGGTGCGGCCGCCCTGGTCGGAATCGTCGACGCCCTCGCCCTCGTGGACGGTGCGGGCGGTGAAGGCGACGTCGAAGCCGGCCTCGGCCAGCGCTACGGCCGCCGCCTTGCCGATGCCCCGGCTGGCGCCGGTGACGAGCGCGGTGGGCCGGGCGGGGGGAGAGCCATCGGGAGTCATCGACTAGAACGTATTCCACTTCGCGGCGGTGCGCCGTGGCGGCGGTGGGTGGACGCAAGAGGGGGAACCGATGCTCCAGGGACTCGAGGGGAAGGTGGCGCTCGTCACCGGCGCAGGCCAGGGACTCGGGCGCTCGCACGCGCTCGAGCTGGCGCGCCAGGGCGTGCGGGTGGTGGTCAACGACCTCGGCCGCTCCCTGGGCGGCGACGTCGAGTCGAGTGCCGCCGACGCGGTGGTCGAGGAGATCCGGGCCCTCGGCGGCGAGGCGGTGGCCGACTACGGCGACGTCGCCGACTGGGACTCCGCGCGGGCGATGGTCCGCCGCGGGATCGACGAGTGGGGCCGGTTCGACATCCTCGTCAACAACGCGGGCTTCCTGCGCGACCGCATGCTCTTCAACCTGAGCGAAGACGAGTTCGACAGCGTCGTGCGGGTGCACCTCAAGGGCCACTTCGCCACGATGCGCCACGCGGCCGAGCACTGGCGGACCGAGTCGAAGGCGGCCGACGGGCCGGTGTACGCCCGCATCATCAGCACCGCGTCGGAGGCGATGCTCTTCGGGAGCCCCGGCCAGCCCGGCTACGCGTCGGCCAAGGCCGCGGTGGTGCAGCTCACGTTGGTGGCCGCCAACAGCCTGGCCCGGCTCGGCGTGCGGGCCAACGCCATCGCGCCGCGCGCCCGCACCCGCATGACCGTCGACCAGCCGAGCATCGCGTCGTCGGAGATCGTCGACGGCTTCGACCCCTACGGGCCCGAGCACGTGTCCCCGCTGGTCGCGTACCTCGCGTCGCCCGCGGCCGACCACGTCTCGGGTCAGCTGTTCATCGTGGTGGGCCGCACGATCTCGGTGGTGCACGGCCCGTTCGTGGAGCAGAAGTTCGAGATCGCCGACGGATGGACGCCCGACTCGGTCGATGCCGTCCTCACCCCGTTCTACGCCGACCGCCGCGTGATCCAGGACGGCTTCACCCTCGCCGACACTCCCCGGAGCTGAACCATCCATGGCACTGGACCTCACCCCGTTCACCGTCGCCGTCCCCGAGGCCGACCTCGACGACCTGCACGACCGCCTCGCCCGCACCCGGTTCCCCGCGCAGATCCCGGGCGCCGACTGGGACTACGGCACGGAGCTCGGATACGAGCGCGAGCTCGTGGAGTACTGGCGCGACACCTACGACTGGCGGGCGGCCGAGGCCCGGCTCAACACCTTCGACCACTTCACCACGACGGTGATGGACCAGCACGTGCACCTGATCCACCAGCGCTCGCCCGAGCCCGACGCGCTGCCGTTGCTCATCACGCACGGGTGGCCCGGCTCGGTCGTGGAGTTCCTCGACGTGATCGGCCCGCTCACCGACCCCCGCGCGCACGGCGGCGACCCGGCCGACGCCTTCCACGTGATCGCGCCGTCGATCCCCGGCTACGCGTTCTCGGGGCCCACCACCGAGCGGGGCTGGAGCCCTCGGAGGGTCGCCGAGGCCTGGGCCGCGCTGATGGCCGGCCTCGGCTACGACCGCTACGGCGCCCAGGGTGGCGATTGGGGGGCGATCATCACCACCCACCTGGGTCTCGTGGATCCCGCGCACCTCGTGGGGATCCACCTCAACATGGTGATCGCGGCCGGCCCGCCCGAGGGCGACACCGGCGAGCTCACCGCGACCGAGCTCGAAGGCCTGGCCGACATGGGCAAGTACTTCGAGACCGACAGCGGCTACATGCAGATCCAGGCGACCAAGCCCCAGACGGTGGGCTACGCGCTCGAGGACTCGCCCGCAGGGCTGGCTGCGTGGATCGTGGAGAAGTTCCGCTCGTGGTCCGACTGCGGCGGCGACGTGGAGTCGGCGTTCACCCGCGACCAGCTGCTCACCAACGTGATGCTGTACTGGCTCACCGGCACCGCGCACTCCTCGGCCCGGCTCTACTACGAGAACCGGGTGGCCGAGGGGTGGACCACCCGGGAGAAGGTCCAGGTGCCCACGGGCGGGGCGATCTACCCGCGGGAGATCATCCGGCCGCCACGGCGCTGGGCTGAGGCCAACTACAACATCACCCACTGGCAGGAGCAGCCCCGGGGCGGGCACTTCGCCGCGATGGAGCAGCCCGAGCTGTTCGTCGACGACGTGCGCGCGTTCTTCCGCACGGTGCGCTGAGAGGAAGCGATGCAGGACTTCGACGGGAAGACCGCGGTCATCACCGGCGCGGGGAGCGGCATCGGCCGGGGGATGGCCGAGTACGCGGCGGCGTCGGGCATGAACGTGGTGGTCGCCGACGTGCAGCCCGACGCGCTCGACGAGACGGTCGCGCTCGTGCGCGACACCGGCGCCGAGGTGATGGGCGTGCTCACCGACGTCACCGACCCCGCTGCGGTCGAGAACCTCGCCGCGGCGGCGTACGACCGGTTCGACGCGGTGCACCTGCTCCACAACAACGCCGGGGTGTTCCAGGGGGGCATCTCGTGGCAGCGCACCCTCGCCGACTGGGAGTGGGTGATGAAGGTCAACTTCTGGGGCGTGCTGCACGGCATCCAGGCGTTCGTGCCCCGGATGCTCGCCCAGGAGGAGCAGGGCGACGGCGACATCCACATCGTCAACACCTCGTCGGTGGCCGGGATCACGACGGTCGCGTACAGCGGCCCGTACGTCGTGTCGAAGTTCGCGTGCGCCGCGCTCACCGAGTCGGTCGCGCACGACCTGCGTGCGCAGGGCTCGTCGATCGGCGTGTCGTGCCTCGTGCCCGGCGCGGTCGACACCCGCATCGCGCAGTCGGAGCGCAACCGACCCGACGAGCCGCCCGGTGAAGCGCAGGCGCCCGACCACTGGTTCGTCGCCGGCGCGCTCGGGCAGATGACGGCCGAGCGCGGGCTACCGCCGATCGAGGCGGCCCGCATCGTGTTCGACGGCATCCGCAACGGCGACTTCTGGATCTGCACCACCGACGCGTACGAGGAGATCATGCAGCCGCGGTTCGACGCGATGCTGGCCCGGCAGCTCCCGCCCGGCGCGCAGTACTAGGCGAGGTCCAAGCCGACACCGGTTGTGGCGATCCCAACTGGCACTCGGAGTCGGGATCACCAGAGCGCTCGGACCTTCATCGCTCCGTCATACCGCTGAGCGGAACCCACGGAGCAGTGAAGCGTCGGCCCGGAACGCCGATTCCGGCGAGGTCACTCTCGGGTGCAGCGGCGACGCCCGCCCCAGAGCTGGCAATGTGGTACACGATCCGGGCGCCGGATATGGTCGCATCGGCGGGTTCGCCGCTAGGCCGGGTCGTGTGCGAGGTGCTGCAGAGCCACGACGAGACCGTGCTCTAGTAGTTCCAGCCACGGTCGTCGGCACTCCACAGCAAATGCCACCTGGCGTCCCTCGGGCAGCAGGCATGTCAAGTCGGCGGCGATGCGGCGGCGATGACGTGCCGGACGTGGCCTCCACGTCGCGCCCTCGACAAGGGGCAGCGTGATCCGAAGAAGATCGGTCGCGAAGCCGTGGTGAAAGCAGTCGGGGCAGTAAGCGAGTATCAGTGAGTCGTGACTCGTCAGGTAGGCACCTCCCGCGAACCACTCGCATTCATCGGGTGTGAGGTAACCGGGCGTGATCGAGGTGTGTTGGGTCTTCCATGCGTCCGTCGCCAGCACCTCTGGATCGGCGAGGAAGTCGGCTCGCTCCCAGAGTTCCTCGCCCGGGAGGAGGTACGGGCGGTAATAGCGATCGTCGCTCACGAAGGAAACCAGGCGCCTCACGCCGCGAACAGTACAACGGAGGGATAACACACGAAACCGGGTAGGGACGTAGGGACGTTTCGTGCGCAACCATGCGTCCTTCCCTGGCGCGGAAGGGGCCACCGGCTCTAGGGACATTGCCGAACGCTCGGGTGGTCGAGCGTGACCGTCCCCGAATGCCGGACCACGCGCGCGTCGGGCTTGGGCGGACGAGGGCGACGCAGAGTGATGATCAGGCGGCGCGGGGTGGGGCACGGCCGTCGCCGGCCTCGGGTGGGAGCCAGCGGCGGGCGCCGGGGGGTCCGGTGAGGCGGTACCCGTGATGGGTGGCGAGGTAGTGATCGAAGCCGCAGAGGCGGGCGAGGTCGTCGAGACGGGTGTCTCCGGTGACCGCGAAGCCGGTGAGGTGGTGGATCTCGAGGTCGTGATCGAGCGGGCAGCCGGGCCGCTCGCACGACGGTGAGCGGTCGGCGAGGGCGCGGCGCACGTTGGCCCGGATCGTCCGCCCGGTGTGGGCGACGCCGACCACCTCGACGCCGTCGGTGACGAGCACCGACAGGATCGAGTCGGTGGCGAGCGCACGGGCCGTCGCGACGGGGATGGGGCCGAGGCCCGGGATCTCGCAGACCTCGCCGGCCTCGGTGTGCCCGCGCACGAGGGCCGCGTGGTCGACCCGGACGTGGACGGTGGCCCGCGGTCCTGCAGCCTCCACACCGTCGGCCCGGGTGACCAGCCGTTCGAGCGCGTCGAACGCGTCGGCGTCGCGCGACTCGGCGTCGCCGGCCGTCGCCGCGTCGACGGCGGCCCAGATCCGTGCCCCGGCGGCGACCGTGCCCCGCACGCTCATCCGCCACGCGCCGTCGGGATCGACCCACTGCCGCGCGTGGCGGGTGCGGCGGACCGCGTCCTCACGGGCGACCTCGTCGGTGCGGGCCGACGCCTCCACCCGGCGTGCCTCGGCGCGCAGCCCGGCGACGCCGGCGGTC
>Ga0194132_10004208_pt1 | contig 24686 bp, 18 predicted proteins | sample TA2KigOf80mmetaG_FD_148612 | JGI IMG/M metagenome (GOLD analysis project Ga0194132, IMG submission 148612) | Freshwater microbial communities from Lake Tanganyika, Tanzania - TA2015054 Kigoma Offshore 80m | ecosystem: Environmental > Aquatic > Freshwater > Lake | place: Tanzania: Lake... | reverse complement strand
GCAGACCCGCGACGCGTATCTGGCGGCCGCGGCCGTGCGGCGTGAGACGCGCGGGTGAGCCCGCGCGAGCGCACGGCGGCACCGGCGGCGCGCGTCGCTGCGGAGGCGCTCGGCGTGCTCGCGCTCGTGCTCGCCTACCTGTGGCTGTTCCGTGGCTACGGCTTCGACGTCGTCGACGAGGGTACGCAGCTCGCCCAGATCGACCGTGTCGCGCGGGGTGCGCGGCCGTACCTGGACTTCGAGACCGGCTACACGCCCTGGTTCTTCGCGCTGCACGTCGCGCTGTGGCGCGTGAGCGGCGCGGAGCTTCTGGCGACGCGTACGTTCGGCGTGCTGCTGCACGCGGCGACGGTCGCGCTGGTGTACGCAGCCCTGCGGCGGCGCGCGAGCGCGCTGCTCGCCGGCACCGTCGTCGCGTTCGACGTCGCCTTCCTGCTGCCGGTGTCGCCGCGCACCGGCGCGCCGTTCAACGTTCCGTATCCGGGCTGGGTCGCAGCCCCGCTGGCGCTCGGCGCGCAGCTCCTGGTCGCGGGCGTCGTGGCGGCGCGGGTCGGTGGGGCGAGCATCGGGGCCGGTGCCGTCGGCCTGCTGCCACTCGCCGCGGCGGGCGCACTCGCCGGCGCTGCGTTCGCCGTCAAGCCGAACGCGGGGCTGCTGGCGCTCGGCGGCGCCGCGCTGGCGACGGTCGGGGGCTGGCGGCGCGGCGACGTGGTCGCAGGACTCCTCGGCGGTCTGGTCCGGCTGGGCGCGGTGGCGGGCGCGCTGCTGCTGCTGGGCGGCGTCGCGTCGGACCCGACGTATGCGGTAGCGCTGCTGCTCCCGGTGGTACTGGCAGCGCTGCGCACCGGGCCTTCGGCGGACGGCGGCGCCGCGCGTCCGCTGCGCGATCTGATCGTACTCGCGGCGGGCTTTCTCTTGCCGACCGCGGCCTGGGCGCTGCCGCTGCTGCTCGAGCTCGGCGCGACTCGCTTCGCGCGCGAGGTTCTGCTGCTCGACGGCGGTGGCGTGGTCGATGCATACCTGCTGCCGTTTCCGGCGCCGGCGCCGGCGGCGGGCGCCGTGTGCGCAGCAGTCGCGCTCGCCGCGGTCCTTCTGCGGCGCCGGCGCGGCGCCCCCGTGGCGGGTGTCGCGCCCGCCGGGGCGGCATCGCTGGTGCTGCTCGCCGGCATCGCGCTCGCGGCGGCGACCGCGGATGGCCGGCCGGCGCGCATCGTCGGCGAGGAGGTGTGCCTGTGGCTCGGACCGGGCGCGCTGGCGGCAGCGCTGCTGCTCGTGCCGCGGCGCGACGACACCACTCGCGCCCGTGCACTGCTGGCCTTCGCGGCGCTGTACGCGCTGCAGCTCTTCCCCCGTCCCGACCTGATCCACGTCGCCATGGGTGCCCCGCCGGTGCTGGTCGCGGCCGCGGCCGCGTGGTCATGGCTCGCGAGCCCGCCTGGCGCGGAGGGATCGGTGCAGGGGCGGCTGCAGGGACGTCGGGCAACGCGGGCCGTGATCGTGCTCCTGCTGCTCGCCTGCGCCGCACGGACGCTGCCGGGGCTGCGCGCGCGGCTCGTCGAGACGCAGGTGCCGCTCGACGCCGGGGCACGGGCGCCGCTGACCATCGCCGCGCCCTGGGCGGGCGAGCACGCGTGGCTCGGTGCCGCGGTCGCGGCGATCCGGGAGCGCACGGCCGACGGGGAGGGGATCTTCACCTTCCCCGACCTCGCCGGTCTCGGGTTCCTCGCCGACCGGCCGGTGCCGTTCTTTCACCTGTACTTCGTGCCGGGGCGGCCCGACCTCGCGGGTGAGGAGCGAACCATCGCCGAGCTCGAGCAGCGTCGGCCGCGGCTCGCGCTGACCGGACGTCCGCGCGTCGCGGCCTTCGCCGGCGCTGCGGACTACTTCGCGCGGCTCGGCGCGTACCTCGACGAGCGCTATCCGGTGGCCGAGGAGCTCGCCGGTGTGACGCTGCGCGGCCGCGCCGCGCAGCGCTGAGGCCAGCGCGCCCGCGCGGGCGTGCGGACGCCGAGTGGCTCAGATCAGCTCGCGGTAGCCGAGCGCCATGAACAGGCCGATCGCGATCACCAGCACGGGCCAGACGATCCGTGCGGCGCGGCGCGGCACCAGCTCACGGATCTCGAGCCAGCGCACCGCACCGGCGAGAACCCCGAGCCCGCCGAGCACCGCGTGCTGCACGTTGATGATCGTCGTCAGGCGGTCGCTCGCGGAGAAGCTCGAGTGCGCGTGGCCGAGCAGCAGCAGGCTGCCGAGGATCATCACCACCGGCAGCGCGCGGCCGAGCGGCCGGTCGTTCCCGCCGCGGCGCGCCTCGCGCCAGCCGAGCACGGCGAGCAGGACGATCATCGCGGCGCCGATGCGGTGCTCGAGCACGATCGGGTCGGTCAGCGCGAGCCACGGGCTCACGGTGCCCATGGGCCACACCTCGGGGTCGCTCGCGATGGCGACGAAGAACGCGAACGGCACGAACGCGGCCGGCCACACCCAGCCCGCGATGCGCGCCGCGCGCCCGTCGCCGCCGACCGACTGCACGAGCCACGCGACCCCGAGCAGGACGACGAGCACGCCCGACCAGGCGTGCATGAACTCCGAGTAGCGCAGGTCGTCGTCGGTGCGCGTCGCGCTGCCGACCCAGGTGGCGGGGTCGGCGATCTGCGTGCGCGGTGCGCGCGGCGTCAGGAGGGACTCGATCTGTGCCGCGTCGAGGCGTCCTTCGCCCTGCGCTGTCGGTGGCGAGATGCCGGCGAGGATCCCGGCGGTCGTGACCACGAGCGCGCCGACGAACACCTCGAGCTCGATCGTGCGGGCGAGACGCGCCAGCAGCGGGCGCACCGGGCCGTCGCCGGCGCGCGGCACGGCCAGCGCAGGGTCGGCCGCCAGATGGAGCAGGGCGGGGCGCACGCGCCTGTAGTTGACGAAGCCGCCGCCGACGAGAACGGCGAGCAGGGTGAGCTTGGTGGCGAGCGTGAGCCCGTACGACGAGGTGAGCAGCGCGCCCGGCGTGCCGAGGAAGAACCGCGACCCAGTGACGCCGGTCGCGAGGAGCGTCGTCGCGGCGAGCAGCGCGAGCGGCGAGAAGCGGCCGACGATCGCCGCGACGAGCCGCACCTGCTGCGGGTCGTCGGCGCCGGCGAGGAGTCGACGCACGAGGAACAGCTGTCCGAGCATGCCGATCCACGCCGCGGCGCCGAGCAGGTGGAGGAGGTGCAGGGCGACCGCGAGCCCGCGCCCGCGCGGCTGGGCGGCGGCGTGGCTCACCATCGCCCAGGCCACCGCGGCGACGAGTCCCAGCAGCAGCAACGGCAGCCAGGCGCGGCGCGTGCGCCAGCGTTCGGGGGTGCCCGCGAGGCGCCACGCGGCCGCGGCCGCGATGAGCAGCAGGACGCCGCGCAGCGACGCGAGGCGTCCCACCGTGGTGGCGCTCGCGAAGCGCCACAGCAGGTCGAGGTCGGTGCCGGCGAGCACCGTCACTCCCTCGAACTCCGCGACCTGCACGGTCAGGTTGAGGAAGCACGCGGCCGCGCCGACGAGCGCTGCCCAGGCGGCCGTGCGCGCGACCTGTCGCAGCATCGTGTCGCTCATGCGACCCGTGGCGGAGGTGAGTGCCGCCACGCGCCGCGCCGGCAGCAGGACGAGCAGCGTGAGCAGCGGGGTGGCGACCACCAGCAGGACGGCGATCAGCTGCGCCGCGTGAAGGGCGGAGTGCTCCATCGGTCAGATCGAGACGCCCGGCGCGTCTTCATCCCGTCGTGGTCGGCGGAGCCGATGCATGCGTCAATCGCGTGCGCCGACGTGAAACAGGACGCGGCCGCGCGCGCTGTGCCCGTCGCGCGACAGGACCTTGTACTGCGCGACGTACGCCCCCGGTACGAGCGCGCCGAGCGGTGTGGTGAGGTGCGTACGGTCGGCCGGGTCGACGCGCGGCTTGCCGGTCGCGAGGTTCGCGTCGTCAGCCGGCGAACCGTCGGGCCGGGCACGATACACGGCGACGTCGTTGAACTCGTCGTCGAGCAGCTCGTCGAACCAGAGCGCGATTACGGACGGGGCCGGGGTCGTGCTGCCCTTCGCAGGCTGCGCGCGTACCAGGCGGGCGTGCGCGTCCGCCGGCAGGCGCGTGGCCGGAACGAGGCACAGGGCGAGGGCCACGACCGCGGCGGCGATCGGCCGCAGGTCGCGCGGGCGACGACCTTGCGGCGCATGCCGCAGTCCGGCAGCGCCTTCCTCGCGGGCGAGCATCCGCGGCACCTCTGGCAAGGTTCGTCGGTGGCCGCAACCCGCGCGGCCGTGACGCTGTGCCGCAACGAGAAAGGGGCGGTGGCCTCGCGGCCACCGCCCCCTCGTCCGGAGACGATCAGCCGATCACGGGCAGTCGTCCTCGTTGTTGATGTCGTTGCTCGCGTCGTTCAGCGGGGGCGCGAGCAGCTGCAGAAGTACGTTGATGCCCGCGGGGAGCGGAGTCTTCGTGAGCTTCCCGTACGCCTTGTCGACGCAGGCGGTGAAGTTCACGTCGCCGGTCGAACCGTTGCCCGCGGCGTTGAGCGAGCACGCCGTGGTGGTGTCGTTCGGGCCGCCGTTGCCCTTCTTGTTCTTGTAGTCGTTCTCACAGGCGAGCTGGCACTTCTGGACCGCGAACGCGTACCCCGCGACGCGCTTGATCTCGGCGGCCTGGCACTTCAGCGGGTCGGCGTTCATGGCGCAGCCGGTCAGCCCGTCGAGCGCAAGCGCGAGGGTGTCGATTTGCGTCTTGGTCGCCGGTATCGCGCCCGCCTCGTACGCGTTCATGTCCGGGTGCGGCTGGTCGCCTGCGGTGACGCTGTCCGTGTCTCCCAGACAGCCGATCGCGGTGTAGCCCGTCGTCGCGGTCAGGGTCTTCGCCTTCTTCAGGTAGTCCACCTTGGCATCGCACTTGGCGACATCCCCTGCGAACTTGCCCTTCGCGTCGGCCGGCGAGGTGGCCGTGCTCGTCGCGAGCACGCACTCGCGGTTGATCGTGTTGCCGGACTTCTCACAGTTCGTCGCGGCCTTCACCAGGCAGGCGATGTAGCCGTGCGACTGCTTCTGGATGTCGGCGCGGAGCTTCTGCTCCTCGGTCTTCTCCGTCAGGATCAGAGCCGAGGCGTTCAGGCTCGACACCAACACTCCGGCGGCCACGGCGGCCGCGATCCCAATCCCCTTGCGCATAGTCCCTCCGGTTCGGGTTTGCAGAGACACCCTGAGGTGCCCGCAGACGTGCGTCTGCATTCGATGTGGGGAACACCACCATGTGTGTGGTCGCGCTCCGGTCAACCCGAAAACGTACCCGCTGTAGGGAGCACGTGATCTGTCCGCTCTTGGGAGCAAGTGAATTGACCGCTCTGGCTGGGCGCCCGGTACCCGAAGACCTCCATGGAAGACGTGGAGGCACGGTTCCCGGTGCGCGCCCTGGAGCGCGCAATGAAGGTCAGGGAGGTGATCGCGCGGGCGATCAGCGGGGAGATCTCGTGGATTCAGGCGGCAGAGATCTGCCGGATGAGCGCGCGCAGCATGCGGCGCTGGAAGCAGCGGTACGAGGAGATGGGCTACGACGGGCTGTGGGATCGGCGGCATCGCACGCCGTCGCCGCGGCGCGCGCCGCTTCCCGGGGTCGAGCGAGTGCTGCGGCTGTATCGAGAGCGCTACCGCGGCTTCAACATGCGGCACTTCCACGAACTGGCGGCGCGCGACCATGGCGTGGCGCTGTCGTACAGCATTGTGAAGTCGGCGCTGCAGCAGGCGGGACTGGTGCGAAAGAAGCGAGCTCGCGGCAAGCACAGGCGCCGTCGGGAGCCGCGACCGAGCTTCGGCGAGATGCTGCACATCGACGGCTCGAAGCATGCCTGGCTCGCGCTCGTGCCGGAGGAGCGGCAAACACTCATCGCGATCGCCGACGATGCGACTGGAGCGGTGCTCTACGCGCAGCTCTGGGAAGAGGAGACGAGCAACGGAGTCCTGTCGGCTCTGCGCAAAGTCCCTGTGGCACAGGGGATTCCGCAGTCGCTGTATTCGGACCGTGCGAGCTGGGCGGTCTTCACTCCGAAGGCCGGCGAAGCATCGGATCGCTCGAAGCCGACCCATGTCGCGCGAGCGCTCGCGAAGCTCGGCATCGAGCAAATCCTCGCCTATTCGCCGCAGGCGCGTGGGCGCAGCGAGCGCCTGAACCGGACGCTCCAGGACCGACTGGTCAACGAGCTCCGACTGCATCGCATCCGCGCGGTGGACGCGGCGAACCGATATCTGCGCGACAAGCACGTCCCGCAGCACAACGAGCGGTTTCGACGAGTCCCGTCCTGTCCCGAGTCGGCCTTCGTCCCGTGCGGGGACGTCGACCTCGAGCAGATCCTCTGCATCGAGGAGCCGCGCGTGGTCGGCAAGGACAACGCCGTGGTCTTCCACCAACTGCGGCTCCAGATCGACAAGCAGCCCGGCCGGCGCAGCTGCGCTGGGGCACACGTCCTCGTCCGCCAGCACCTCGATGGCAGACACACGGTCTGGCTCGGGCCGCGTCGGATCGGCCTTTACGACGCCAAGGGCCGCCCGCACACGGGCTCCGCCTCATCCACGGCGGCCTCAGCCTCCGGACAAGCGGCCTGAATCAAAGCGGACAGATCATTTGTCAAAATCCAGCGGTCAATTCACTTGCCAACATCACGCGAAAACGTGCCCGCGTCGTTCCCACCCGAAAATGTGCCCGCTGTGCGAGAGCTGGTGGGGCGAGAAGTTGCCGCGCACTCGCGACCGGAGGCCCTGCGGCCCGCCGGCCGGCGGACTGGCACGGCCGGCTGGGCCTCGAGGATCCGCGCGGCCACGACCTGCGGCGCTCTTGACCGTCCTCCGCATCGAACCGTATCGCCGGGGGGTGGACGACGCCCTCGGCCCCCCGGCCCCGCGCGTGGCCGTCGTCGTGCTGGACTGGAACGGCGCGGACGACACGCTGAAATGCGTCGCAAGCGTCCTCGCGAGCCGGTGGCGGCCGCTCGACCTCTGGGTGGTCGACAACGGGTCCCGGCAGCCGGTCCTCGACGAGATCGCGCGGCGCCACCCCGGCGTCCGGACGATCGCGAACCGCACCAACCTGGGCTACGCGGGCGGCAACAACGTCGGATTGCGCGCCGCTCTCGGGGCGGGTGCGGACTGGGTGCTGGTGCTCAACAACGACGCCCGGATCGAGCCCGCCACCATCGACGAGCTGATGGCGGTCGCGGGGCGCGATCCGCGCATCGCGGCGGTCGGGGCCCGCATCCTCCGGCTCGAGCAGCCCGACCGGCTGTGGATGGCGTGGGGCGAGGTCGACTACCGGCAGAGCCTGGTGCGGCTGGTCGGCCAGGACGAGCCCGACGACGGCCGCTACACGACCGAGCGCGACGTCGCGTGGGTCTCGGGCTGCGCCATCCTGCTGTCGCGTCGCGCGCTCGAGGAGATCGGCCCGTTCGACGAGGAGTACTTCGCCTACCACGAGGAGGTCGACTGGTGCGCGACGGCGCGGGAGCGCGGCTTCCGTGTCGTGTGGGCGCCGCGCGCCGCGGTGCTGCACCGCGGGCAGGCGAGCTCCGGCGGTGACGCGTTCGTGAGCCGCCGGCAGTACCTCACCGCGCGCAACATGGTGCGCTTCGTGGCGAGGCACGGCAGCACCCGCGAGCGGCTGCGCTTCGCCCTCTGGTTCGGCGCGATGCTGCCGCTGTCGTGGCTCAGGCGGCGCCTGCGCGGCGAGCACGAAGGTGTTCGCCTCAAGCTCCAGGGTGCGCTGGACGCGCTGCGCGGACGCCCGATCCCGCGCGCGCGGCTCGGCCTCGACCCCTGACGGCGCGAGGCACGGCGCGAGGCATGGACCTTCGTTCGTTCGCCCGCAACGGGCTCCTCGGGCTCGCGATCCCGGTCGTCGAGAAGGGTACCGCGCTGCTGCTGGTGGTGGCGCTCGCCCGCACGCTGAGCCCGCTCGACTACGGCCGCTACAGCTTCCTCGTGGCGTACCTGAGCCTCTTCCAGGTGCTCGGTGACCTCGGCACGGACGCGATCCTGGTGCGCCGCATCGCCGCCCACCCCGCGCAGCGGCGCAGTCTCGTCGCCGGTGCCCTCGGCCTTCGGTCGGCCCTCGCGCTGGCGGCCGGCGCAGGCGCGGTGCTGCTCGCGCCGTGGGCCGCGGACACCGCCGAGGTCGGGCTGCACGGCCGCACCGCGCTCGCGGCGGCGGCCTTGCTGCTCGTCGGGCAGCCGGGGTATCGCGCCCTGCTCCGCGCCGAGCTGCGCATCGGCGCCGTGCTCGGCGTCGCAACGGTGACGACCGCGCTCACGCTGACCCTGACCGCCGCGGCACTCGCCGCCGGGACGGGCATCGAAGGCGTCTTCGCGGCACTCCTCGCCGCGAACGCGAGCGGCTGCGCGTTCGCGGCGTGGCTCGCGCGCGACCTGTTTCGCCCAGCGCTGCGCTTCGACCCCGCGCTGTGGCGCGAGCTGCTGCGCGAGGCCTGGCCGATCGGCGCCAACACGCTGGTGTTCGCGCTCGGGGTGCGCATCGCGCCGCTGCTGCTGATGCGGCTGTCGGGGCCGGTCGAGGTCGGCTTCTTCTCCTCGGCGGGGCGTCTCGTCGATGCGCTCAACCTGGTCGTCGACGGGGCGATGGTGACGGTCTACCCGCTGTTCGTGCGCTTCGCCGCGGCGCGTCCCGACGCGCTGCGCGCGCTTGCCGAGCTCGCGGCGAAGGGTGTGGGGACGGCACTCCTGTGCATCGTGCTGATTCTCGGACCGACCGGCGACCTCGTCATGGCGACGCTGTTCCGGCCCGAGTTCGCGGTCGCGGGAACGGCGCTCGCCGTGCTCGCGTGGTCGGCCGTGCTCGCGGCGCTGGGAGCCGTCTACGGAAACCTGCTGGTCGCCGTCGGGCGGCAGGCGATCCTGCTCCGGGTCAACGCGCTGGGCGCGCTCCTGCAGGTGACGCTGCAGCTGGTGCTGATCCCGTGGCTCGGCCTGACCGGTGCTGCGGTGGGCGTCGTCGCGACCTCGGTCGCGAGTCACGCGACGCTCTACGCGCTCGGCGAGACGCGCACGTGGGTGCGCCCCTGCGTGCGCGCGCTGGCAGGGCCGGCGCTGCTCGCGATGCTCCTGCTGACCCTTTGCCGCGCGCTTCCCCTGGCGGCGACCGGGCGGGCCGCGGTGTCCGTCGTCGCCTTCCTGACGATCCTCGCGCTCACCGGACTCGCCGGTCCGGCCGACCTGCGTCGCCTGCACGCGCTGCTGCGTGCGAGCGGGCCTCCGGTGGACGGCGACGGCGACTCGGCGGCGAGCGCACGGCCGGTGGAGTCGTGATGGCGTGCGGGGTTTTCGGCTTGGGTTGCGGCGGATCCGTCTGCTAGTGAGGGGGGGCCGAAGCAGGTGATCCGGGTGCGCGACGCGCCCGTGCCGGTCGCCAGCGGTTCCCATCCAAACTCCGAGGTCAGCGAGTTCCCGTGCCCGAGAAAGTCGTCGTCATCCCAACCTACAACGAGCGCGGCAACATCGAGCGGCTGCTGCCCGAGCTGCTGCAGGTCGACCCCGAGCTCGAGGTGCTGGTGGTCGACGACCAGTCGCCCGACGGCACGGCCGACGCGGTCGAGGAGATGGGCCGCCGGCTGGGCCGGATCCACGTCGTGCGCCGAGGTCCGAAGCAGGGCATCGGGCCCGCGTACCGCGCCGGCTTCCGGCGTGCGCTCGAGCTCGGTGCCGAGTTCATCGTCCAGATGGACGCCGACTTCTCGCACCCGATCGCGTCCCTGCCCGACCTGTTCGCCAGCGCACAGCGCGAGTACGACGTCGTGCTCGGGTCGCGCTACATGGACGGCATCACCGTTGTGCGCTGGCCGATCGAGCGGCTCCTGATCAGCTACTTCGGCAACTACTACGTGCGGAAGCTCACCGGCCTCCCGGTCCGCGATACCACCGGTGGCTTCAAGTGCTGGCGTCGCAAGGCCCTGCTCGCGATCGACCTCGATCAGGTGCGCTCGAACGGGTACTCGTTCCAGATCGAGATGACCTACCGCGCGTGGTGCAAGAACATGCGCATCCTCGAGGTGCCGATCATCTTCATGGACCGCGAGGTCGGGACCTCGAAGATGTCGAAGAAGATCGGTCTCGAGGCGCTGTGGATCGTCTGGGAGCTGAAGGTCCGCCGCGCGCTCGGCCGGCTCTGAGGAATGACGAGCGGGCGAAGCGCGTGCGCCTCCTGATGCTCAACGAGCGCGACCTGAGCCACCCGCTCGCCGGTGGCGTCGAGGTCCACCTCGAGGAGATCGCGAGCCGGCTCGCGTCACGGCACGGCATCGCGACGACGGTCCTCTGCGCGGCGTTCGACGGTGCCGTGCCCGACGAGACCAGGCGCGGCATCCGCTTCGTGCGCTCCGGCGACCGCGCCTTCGGCTACTACGCGCAGCTGCCGCGCCGCGCGCGCGCCGAGCTGGCCTCGGGCGGGTACGACCTGGTCGTCGAGAACCTCTGCAAGCTGCTGTTCTTCTCGCGCCTCTGGCTGCCCGACGTGCCGCGCCTCGGGCTCGTGCACCACCTGTTCGGGCTGTCCGCGTTCCGGCAGGTGTCGGTGCCGATCGCGAGCTACGTGGTGGCGACCGAGGCGCTGCTGCCGCTCGCCTACCGTGGCGTGCCGTTCGTCGTGGTGTCGCCGAGCACGCGCGACGACCTCGTGCGGCGAGGCCTGCCGCGCGGCGACATCCGCGTCATCCCCAACGGCCTCGACCACGATCGCTACCGGCCGGGAGCATCCTCCGCCGAGCGCGACCTGGTCGTCTTCGTCGGGCGGCTGGAGCACTACAAGGGTGTCGACCTGCTGCTCGACGCGTGGCTGCACCTGCGTGCGCTCCGTCCCGGCGCGCGGCTGGTGATCGTCGGCAGCGGCACCGCGGGCGACGAGATGCGCGCCCGCGCGCGCGACGCCGGCTTCGGCGACACCGTCACGTTCGCGGGCTTCGTCTCCGAGGAGGAGAAGGTCGCGTGGATGCAGCGTGCGACGCTGGTCGTGCAGCCGTCGCGCAAGGAGGGCTGGGGGCTCACCGTGCTGGAAGCGAACGCGTGCGGCACGCCGGTGGTCGCGACCGACGTCCCCGGGCTGCGCGACTCCGTGCGCCACGGCACGAGCGGGCTCCTCGCCGCCGCGAACCCGACGTCGCTCGCCGGCTGCCTGCTCGCGGTGCTCTCGGACGAGAGCCTCCGTGCTCGTCTGGCGCGCGGTGCCCGCGCGTGGTCGGAGCGCTTCGGCTGGGATCACGTCGCGGACGCCTTCGCGCAGGTCGTGCGCGCGGTCGCATCGCGGGCACCGCTGCCCGACGTGCCGGACTTCATCGGTGGCACGGTGGCGGCACCGGACGAGGCGTGCGCGGCGGGCCTGGCGCCTGGCGCGCAGCCGGGACGCCTCGGAGTGCGCGGATGAGCGAGGCGATCGCCGCGGCGCCCGAGCGTCGCTGGGCGCGACCGGCGGCGGTCGCGGGCGCGGGGGATGTCGTACGCTTCGCCGCCTGGCCCGCGACGGTGGCGATCGGCGGGGCCGTGCTCGCGCTGCTCCTGCTCTTCGCGGGCTACGGCTACAACCTCGAGGACGAGGGCACGGTCCTCTACCAGATCCTGCGCACGCATCGCGGCGAGCGTCCGTACCTCGACTTCCACACCGGCTACACGCCGGCGGTCTTCTACCTGAACGCCTGGCTGTTCGACGTCTTCGGCGTGTCGGTGTTGCCGATCCGCGTCGTGCTCGCGTGCGTGAACGCCATCGCCGTGATGCTGACCTTCCGGCTCGCGCTGCGCGTGGCACCGGTCGCGGAGGCGGCGCTCGCGGCGCTCACCTACGCGGTGTTCATGCCGTTCTTCCAGGGGCAGTTCGCGTCGTTCAACATCCCGTATCCCGCCTGGTACGCGGTCGCGGCGTGGCTCGCGACGCAGCTCGCTTCGGTCAAGGCGGTCGAGAGCGCGAGCCGCGTTTGGCTCGTCGTGGCCGGGGCGCTCGCGGGGCTCGCCTTCTCGTTCAAGCCGAACACCGGCGTGCTGGCGCTCGGGGCGGCGGTGCTGGCGCAGATGCTGGCGAGCGCACAGCTCCGCGGAACCCCGGGGCGCGTCCTCGAGATCCTGGTGCTCGCCGTCGCGGGCGTCGCGGTGGCGGCGACGCTCACCTTCGACGTGATCACGCCGCAGTTCGTCCTGCTCGGGGGACCGTTGCTCGTGCTGCTGACCGGCGGCATCTGGATGCGCGTCACGCACCGCCCTCCGGGTGACGAGCGCCCGTTCGGTGCCGGGCTCGCCGACGCGATGGCGCTGCTGGCAGGTTTCGTCGCCGTGACGGCTGCGTGGCTCGCGTACTTCCTGCCGCGGCTCGGTCTCGGCCGCTTCGCCGAGGAGGTGCTGCTGCTCGGCGCCGGCGTCGAGCGCATCTACCTGCTGTACTTTCCGCGCCCGAGCGAGTGGGGCGTGGCGGTGCTCTGCCTGCTCGTGCTGGCGGTAGCGCTGCCCCGCCTGATCGCGCGCGGTGTGCTCGGTGGGCGCGCGCTGGCGGCGCTCGGCCTCGTGCTGGTCGCCGGCGGCGCGATCGCGCTCGCGCAGTTCGGGCTCGCACCCGAGGGGCTCGGCGTCTCCATCGTGATGCAGCTCGAGGTCCTGAGCTTCCACCTGATCCCGCTGCTGCTCTGGGCGGCGACGCTGGCCGTCCTGTGGCGCACGCGCTCGGTCGAGCGCGTGCCGGGCGGTGCGCTGCCGCGCCAGCTCGCCGTGGCGATGGTGTCGCTGGTCTACGCGCTGCTGCTCTTCCTGCAGCTCTACCCGCGCATCGACTTCATGCACGTCGTGATCAGCATGCCGTCGGCGCTGGTGGTCGCGGCGGGCGGGCTTGCCCGCTTCGCGCAGTGGTGGGTCGCGGAGCTGCATGGCGTGGCCGGCTGGGACGCCGCGCGCTCGCGGCGCGCGCTCGTCCGGATACGCGCGGTCGTGTGCCTGCCGATCGTGCTCGCCCTCGGTGTGCGCGCGCTGCCGTTCCTCGACGCGCGCGTCCGGCTCACGCCCGACGTCGCGCTGCGCGGCACGACGCCGCTCGCGCACGCGGCCATGCCGGTCGTCGTCGAGGAGGATCGCGATCGGGATCTCCGCGAGCTGCGAGCGGTCGCCGACTTCGTCGAGCAGAACACGCGCCGCGACGAGCCGATCTTCGTCTTCCCGGCGCTGGCGATGCTCCCGTTCCTCACCGACCGGACGACTCCTGTGCCGCACGACTACTTCTTCACCGGTCGTCCGTCGCACGCCGACGAGGCAGCGATGGTGGCGGCGATCGAGCGCACGCGCCCGCCGCTGCTGGTCACGTTGAACGACCGTCTCGGCTACTTCAGCGCGGCACCCGCGTACTACTTCGTGCTGCGCGATCACGTCCAGAGGAGCTACGCGCTGGTGCGCCGCATCGGGCGCTACGACGTGCTGGCGCGCCGCGACGTGCTCGAGCAGCACCCGGAGTGGCGGCAGCCGGAGATCTCCGGGGCCATCCTCGACGACACCCTCGCGCACGGCGGGTACGCGCACGCGCTCGCCGGCGCGCGGCGCATCGCGGAGCGCGGCACGGCGCAGGACCTCGCTGGCGCCGCCCCGCGGCTCTCCGACGTGGACCGGCGGGTCCGTCAGGCGTACGCCGCCGCGATCGACGCCGTCGCCGCGCGCGAGTCGGGCGGCTACGCGGCGATCGAGCGCGCGATCGCCACGAGCCGCAGCGCGCGGCTCCTGTACCTGCGCACGCTCGGCGAGTACGGCTCGCCCGCATCGCTCGGCTACCTGCAGGACGTGTTCCTGGGCTCGGACGGCCGGATTCGCTGGGAGGCCGCGCGCTCGATCAACTTCCTCCTCGCGCGCGAGCTGTCCACGCGCTTCAACCTCGTCGAGCCGGCCCAGGGCCCGCTGGTGACACTGCCCGACACGCTGCAGAGCGACGCGCTGGTCGCCCCGATCGGCGACGACTTCGCGGAGCGCCAGCGCATCGGTCCGCTGGCGGCGCTCGCCGTGGCGCACGCGAAGCGCGATGACCTGAAGGCGAAGATCGATGGGCCGTGGGACCGCCGCGAGACCACGTGGTGGAAGATGCTCGCGGCGTACGCGCTCGTTCAGATGGGCGACGAAGACCGCCTGGCGACGCTCTTCGAGCTGATGAACGAGGGGACGCTGCCCGGGCAGTTCGTACCCTCGATCGTGCTCGACCCGCGCCTGGTCGCGCCCGCGGCGGCGTCGGCGCTGGTGGTCGAGCGCCTGCGCAGCGGCAGCCCCGAGGAGCGCGAGACCGCGGTGTGGATGGTGCCGTACCTCGCCGAGCCGGGCGGGGCGTGGCGCGCGGTCGAGGCCGTGACGAACGACGCGGACCCGCGTGTGCGGCACGCCGCGCAGTGGGCGCTCGAGCAGCGCGCGCGCGCTTCCGCTACGAGGCGTGCGAGGCCGGAGGAATCGTGAGCGGAGAGCAGACGACCCATGCGGACCCGACCGCCGAGGCGGCGCGGGCATCTTTGTGGAGCGCACCCGCCGCATACACGGGGGAGCGGCTCGCGGCCGAGGACGCCCGCTTCGCGCCCGACATGGCCCGGCATCTCGCCGCGTACCACCTCATGGAGCCGTTCATCGCCGGGAAGAGCGTTCTCGAGGCGGGCTGCGGCGAGGGCTACGGCGCGGCGCTCATGGCGCGGTACGCGGCGCGGGTGGTCGGCGTCGACTACAACACCGCCGCGCTCGAGCTCGCTCGCGCGCGCCACCGGCAGCCGAACCTCGAGTATCGGGCGCTCAACCTGCTCGACCTGGCAAAGCAGTCGCCGGGCGAGTTCGACGTGGTGACGAACTTCCAGGTGCTCGAGCACCTCGACGACCCGACGCCGTTCCTGTCGGCAGCGGCGGCGTGCGTGAAGCCGGGCGGCGTGCTGATCCTCACCACGCCCAACCGCCTCGCGAGCGTGTCGGAGAACCCCTACCACGTGCACGAGTACACCGCGCCCGAGCTGAGGGCGCTGCTCGAGCGATTCTTCGCGAGCGTCGACGTTCGCGGCGTCGTCGGGACCGAGCGCGTCTACGCCTTCGAGCGCGCCCGCGGAGCCGCGGCGCAGCGGATCCTGCGACTCGATCCGCTGGGTCTTCGCAAGCTGCTCCCCGACCGCTTCGTGAAGTGGGCGTTCGCGCGGCTCGCGTTGCTCGTCCGCTCGCGCATCGCGGCCCAGGGCCGCGACCTCGTCGAACTCGCGCCGGACGACTTCTCCATCGCGACCGCCGAGCCGCCGCAGTGGATCGATCTGCTCGCGATCGCCCGGCGCGGGTGACCGGCGAGCTCCGGGGTTGACGGATCGGCCCCTCTGGGCGACAAACGATCGTCGGTTCGTCGGGCGAGGGCCTCGGGGTAGGCCGCGCCGGCGGGCACTCTGGCGTTCCAGCGAAAAGCCGGTAGCGTCTAGTCACGAAGAAACGACTTTCCGCGCACCTCTGAGGGAGAAAATGGCAAAGGATCCGAATCGGCTCATCTCGGCCGACTCGCACGTCGTCGAGTCGCCGGATCTGTGGAAAAAGTGGCTGCAGCCGGAGTTCCTCGATCGCGCCCCGAAGCTCGTCAAGGACTCCGAGGGCGGTGACGCCTGGCAGTACGGCTCGGCGCCCAAGCCGGTGCCGCTCGGACTGGTGACCACCTACCGCGGCCGCACGTACGAGGCCTTCAAGTGGGAGGGCGCGAAGTACGGGAAGATCAACGCGGGCGCCTACGAAGGCGCGGCGCGGCTCACGGAGCAGGACGAGGACGGCGTCGCGGCCGAGGTCCTCTACCCGTCGCAGCGGACGATGCGGCACTACATGCTCGACGACGACGACGAGTTCCACCTGGCCGGCATCCAGGCCTACAACAACTGGATGGCGAAGGAGTTCTCGGCGCCGGACCGCAAGCGCCTGATCGGCCTCGCGCAGATGCCGAACCTCGGCGTCGAGATCGCGATCAAGGAGATGCGGCGCGCGAAGGAGCTCGGCATGCGCGGCGTGATCCTGTCCTCGTGGCCGGCCGGTGCGCCGTCGCTCTCGAAGGAGGACGACGAGTTTTGGAAGGTCGCGATCGAGCTCGACATGCCGTGCTCGATCCACCTCGGTACCGTCTCGAAGGCGACCGCGTCGGGCGCCACCACAACGACCGGCAAGTTCGAGCCGACGGGTCTTCTGACCGCGGGCCAGCAGACGGTGTCGAAGTACTCGATCGCCGGCATCGACTCGATGCCGCCGATCATCGCCGACACCATCCTGTCGGGCCTCTTCGATCGCTTCCCCACGCTGAAGTTCGTCTCGGTCGAGGCGGGCGCGGGCTGGGTCCCGTGGCTGCTCGAGCAGATGGACGATCGCTGGTGGCGCAACCGTCACTGGGCCAAGGTCGAGCTCGAGCTGCTGCCGAGCGAGTACTTCCACCGCAACTGGCTGCTGACGTTCGTGCAGGACTTCTACGGCGTCCGGAACCGGCACGACATCGGCATCGACAACATGATGTGGTCGACGGACTACCCGCACCACATCTCGGACTGGCCGTACTCGCGCAAGATCGCGAACGAGATGTTCGCGGGCGTCCCCGATGAGGAGCGCTACAAGATCTGCGCGGGCAACGCGGCCAAGCTGTACAAGCTCGACTAGGCCCAGGGGGGCCGCGGCAACCCTCGCCCATCGCTGGACCCGCTCGGCCGCCCGCTGCGCGGGCGGGTGCGGTGTGGCGGGGGCCCGACGATTGCCGCATCGCATGGCCGCGCCCGTCGACGTGACGGGCGCGGCGTGCGATCCTCTCCGTTCCATGGAGTCCTCTCCGGGATCGAACCAGGGCCCGAGACGCCTCACCCTGAGCGTCATCGTGCCGGTCTACAACGAGCGCGCGACGATCCGCGAGATCCTGCAGCGCGTCGCGAGCCGTCCCGAGGTCGACGAGCTGATCATCGTCGACGACTGCTCGAAGGACGGTACCGGCGACGTGCTGCGCGAGGACCAAGCGGCCGGCTGGCCGTCGCTGCGCGTGCCGCACCGCCCTCTGCCGCGGGTCGTCCTGCTGCTGCACGAGGTGAACCAGGGCAAGGGGGCCGCGCTGCGCACCGGCTTCGAGGCCGCGACCTGCGACGTCTTCCTCACCCAGGACGCCGACCTCGAGTACGACCCCGCCGACTACGAGAAGCTGATGTCGCCGCTGTACGACGGGCGCGCCGACGCCGTCTACGGCAGCCGCTTCGCGGGCTACCCGCGGCGCGTGCTGTTCTTCTGGCACTCGCTGGGCAACAAGATGCTCACCACCCTCTCCAACATGCTCTGTGACCTGAACCTCACGGACATGGAGACCGGCTACAAGGCCATCCGCAAGGACATGGTCCGCTCGATGACGCTGCAGTCGAACCGCTTCGGCATCGAGCCCGAGATCACGGCGAAGCTGGCGCGCATGCGCGCGCGGATCTACGAGGTGCCGATCTCGTACAGCGGCCGGTCGTACAACGAGGGCAAGAAGATCGGCTGGAAGGACGCGGTGTCCGCGGTGTGGACGATGCTGCGCTGCGCGATCACCGACGACCGCGGTGCCGTCGACCCGCTGCACGCCACGCTGCGCCGCATGGCGGTGCTCGACCGCTACAACGCGTTCCTCTTCGAGCAGATCAAGCCGGCGGTCGGGCAGCGCGTGCTCGAGGTCGGTGCCGGCACGGGCAACCTGACGCAGTTCCTGCGCGATCGCGACGTCGTGGTCGCGACCGACGTCGATCCCGACTACGTGGAGCTGCTGCGCCGCCGCTTCGAGAACTCGTCGAACGTCGACGTCACGACCTTCGACCTGGCGGCCGACGTCCCGCCGGACCTCGCCGAGCAACGCTTCGACACGATCATCTGCCTGAACGTCCTCGAGCACATCGCCGACGATCGCGGTGCGGTCGAGCGCCTGCGCTCGATGCTGCAGGCGGGTGGCCGCCTGCTGTTGCTCGTCCCCGCGCACCGCCGCCTCTACGGCACGATCGACGAGGCCATCGGCCACCATCGGCGCTACGAGCGCCAGGACCTGGTGCGCTTGCTGTCGGAGTGCGGTCTCGAAGTCGAGAGCGACATCCACGTCAATGCGACCTCGATCCCGGGCTGGCTGCTGAACGGGCGCATCCTCAAGCGGCGCAGCGTGCCGGGCGTGCAGGCGCGGATCGCGAACCGTCTGGTCCCGCTCTACCGGCTCGAGCGCAAGCTCGACCTGCCGTTCGGGCTCTCCGTGATCGCCGTCGCGCGGCGCGCGGAGGAGCGCCCGGCGCGCGCGGTCGGATGACGTCTTGATCGAGCACCTGCGCGCGGCGCTCGTCGGGGAAGCGGGCAGCGCGGCGGGCCTGAGCAGGTTCGTCGCGCGCGATTCCGCGGCCGCGATCCGCTGCCGGGCGTGCGGCGCCTCGGGACGAGCGGAGTTCGTCAAGCGCGGCTTCGTGATCGCGTCGTGCGCAGCATGCGGTTGCCACTTCGTGCCCGACCCGGTGCCCCGGTCTGCTCGCTACGACGAGGCCTACTTCGCCGGCGATGGCGAGTGCGGCTACGGCGGCTACCTGCAGGACCGTGAGCTGATCCTGGCCAACTTCGCGCGCCGTGCGCGCTGGATGGCGGCGCTCGGCGCCGGCAGGCGCGTGCTCGACGTCGGTGCGGCGTACGGCTTCTTCGTCGCCGCAGCGCGCGGCGAGGGCTTCGACGCGATCGGGCTCGACCCGGTCGTGCCGTGCGCGGCGTTCGCGGCGCGCGAGCTCGCCGTGGAAGTTCGTACGGGTCTCATCGAGAGCGCACCGCTCGAGCCCGGGGGCTTCGACGTCATCACGCTCTTCGACGTGATCGAGCACCTCGCCGACCCGGCGACGGCGCTGCGCCGCATCCGCACGCTGCTCGCGCCGGGTGGCCTGCTCGTCGTCGAGACCGGCGACCTGGGCGGGCTCCTGCGACGCGTGGTCGGCTCGGGCTGGTACTACTACGATCCGCCGCAGCACCTCACGTACTTCAGCGTGGCGAGCCTCGATCACCTGCTGCGTCTGTGCGGGTTCGAGCCGGCGTCGGCCGTGGGGCACCTCGGACGTGCGGTGTCGGTGCGGAACTTCTGCCACCAGCTCGGTCGCGCGCTCGGTGGCCCGCTGGGAGCCGCGAGCAAGGCGCTCGCGCGCTCGCCGCTCGGACGCGCGAGCTGCTCGGTGCCCGACCGGGGCAACGCCTTCATCGCCGCCGCTCGCCGGTAGGCTCGATGCAGTGGTACGGCGATCCGCGGCGAACGCCGCGGGTCGCCGGCGAGCGCTTGTCGAACGGGTGCTTTCCTGTTCTGCAGAGCCGGTGGAGCGCCTGTTTCTCGCCTGGATCGCAAGCCTCGCAGCGGCGTCCTGGGTCGGCATCACGCTCGCCGCGGTGGGCGCGTTCACGCTCGCGCCGGTGGTCGCCGGCGCGGTGCTCGCGGCCGCGGCGGTGCTGCTCGCGCTGCGCGGTGCGGGGCGCGTGGTCACGGTGCGGGGCGGGTTCGCAGTCCCGCTCGTCGCGCTGGCGCTGAGCGCAACGCTGCTGCCGGCCATCGACACGACGCTGCTCAGCCAGGACGCGAGCATCCATCGCGCGAGCGGACGCTGGCTCGCGCGCAGCGGCGGTCTCGGCATTAACGACGACAGCTTCGCGGCGCTCTCCGAGGACGACCGCCTGCAGCTCTTCGGCGGCGCCAGCGTGAGCCCGCAGCGGCTGTCGCTGACGCGGCTGCCAGGCGGCGTGGTGCTGCCGGATCTCTCGGGAACGGTCGCCTACCCGAGCTTCTCCCACCTGCTCGCGGTGTGGGTCGCGATCGCCGAGTGCGCCGGCGGGGAGCGCGCCATCTCGGCCCTCGGGCCGGTGTTCGCGGCGACTGCGTGGTGGGCGGTCGGGTTGCTGGCGCTGCTCGACGCGGGGCTCCTCGCCGCGCTCACCGCACCGCTGCTGCTTGCGGTCCTGCTGCCCGAGCACTGGTTCGCGCGCTACCTGATGCCGGAGATCCTCGCGCAGGCACTGGTCTGGTCGGGCGTCGCCGCGGGGCGTCTCGCCGAAGCGGCCGGGTCGCCGCGTTCGCGCCGGACGGCGGCGATCCTGTGCGGCGCGGCGCTCGGCGTGTCCGGCTTCGCACGCCTCGAGCAGTTCTGGGTGTTCGTTCCCGCGCTGCTGCTGACCCGTGCTCTGCTGCCGCGCGATCGGCTCCTCCTGCCGCGGGGGGCGCTGCTGCCGCTCGTGCTGCTCTCGAGCCAGGCGCTGCTGCACGCGTTCGTCGTGCCGACCGACTACGCGAACCGCATCTACAGGGAGGCGATCTTCGCCTACGCGCCGTTCGTGGTCTTCGTCAGCACGCTGACCGGGCACGACGGCTACGCCACGGGGTTCATCCTGAACCGCGTGCTGCCGGTCGCGGCGATCACCGGGATCGGGGCATGGATCTGGCTCGGCCGCCGCGTCGACCGCCGGCGTCCGGGCTTTCTCCGGCGCTGGTCGGCCGCGGCGATCGCGCTGCCGTGGCTCGCTTTGCTCTACCGCGGCGGCTTGCCCGAGCACTTCGCGGCCCTGCGCTCGGTGCTGCTCTACGTACCGTGGACGATCGTGGGCGCGATCGCGCTCGGCGCGCTGCGCGCGCGCCGCTGGTCCGGGCTCGAGATCGCGCTCCTGCTGCAGGCGATCGATCAACTCGCACAGGCGCGGGTGACGGACCTGCAGCCGTGGGCGTCGCGCCGGGTCGTGACGGTCGTCCTGCCGGTGCTGGTGCTGGCGGCGGTGCGCGCACTGGCCCCGATCCGCGAAACCGCCTCGTCGCTCGGCGCGTGGTTGCGACCCGCGCTCGAGCGACGTGTCGCGATCGCGCTGCTGCTGCTGACCGTCGTCCTCGCGGCGCTGCGCGTGCAGCCGGTGCTCGGCCGGCGCGTGCAGACCGGCGGCGACGACCTCGTGCGCCGCGTGGCGGCCGCGCTGCCGCCGACGTCGTACGTGATCCTCGCCGAGCCGCTCGCCTGGGTCCACCTGGCACCGGCGCTGTGGCTGGGCGAGGGCCCGACGACGCTGGTCGCGCGCGAGCAGGAGTGGTTTGCCCCCGCGCTAACGCGCTTCCTCGAGCTGCCGGCGATGGGCGACCGTCCGCTCTACGTGCTGTCGGGCGACGTCGCGACCGCGGACGGACCGATCGACGCACGCGCGGTGGCACCGTCGCTCCCGGACGGCTTATCGCTCGAGCAGGTCGCGACCTTCGCGTGGCCGACGACGATCCTCGAACCGACGGTGGAGCGCCGGCCCGACACGATCGCGCCGCGCGTGCTCGGTCTGGTGCTGTACCGAGTCGTGCGACCCGGCGGCTGACGCCGGTCGCGCCACCCGGGGTGGCGGACGGACGCTGGTCAGCCCGGCGACCGGGGTCCGCCCTCCCAGAAGCCCAGCCGCATCTTCCACGGGGTGATCATCGAGCGACCGATCTCGGCCTTCGAGATCTTCGAGGTGCCGGCGCGGCGCTGCGTGAAGACGATCGGCACCTCGACACCCCGCAATCCCGCGTGGACGACGCGGTACTTGAGCTCGACCAGGAACGAGTAACCGTCCGTGCGGATCGAATCGAGGCCGATCGCCGCCAGCGCGCGCGATGTCAGGCACTGGAAGCCGCTCGTGCAGTCGCGGAACGGCATGCCGGTGACGAGCCGCGCGTAGGTGTTCGCGACCTGGCTCATGATGAGCCGCGACAGGTCCCAGTTCACGACGCTGATGCCGTTGAGGTAGCGCGAGCCGATGACCAGGTCGGCGTTGCCGGCACCGCCGACGAGAGCGGGCAGGTACTGCGGGTCGTGCGACCAGTCGCCGTCCATCGAGATCACCGCGTCGTAGCCGTCGGCGAGGGCGCGTCCGAATGCCTGCCGGTAGGCGCTGCCGAGCCCCATCTTGCCGGGACGGTGCATGACCTTGATGCGCGGCTCCTTCGCCGACAGCTCGTCCGCCAGCCGTCCCGTGCCGTCGGGCGAGTTGTCGTCGACGATCAGGTAATCCGCGTGGATCGGCGAGGCGAGCACCGAGGCGCACAGCGCCTCGAGATTGTCGCGCTCGTTGTAGGTCGGGGTGACGACGAGGACGCGCATGCGAGACGACCAAGGTCGCACATCACCCGGTGCCGTGCCAGCTTGCCGCGTCGCGCGGCCGTGCGAGCGCCTAGGATCGGCATGCGGTCGCGATCAGATAGGACCAGCGGGAGTACGGTAGGGTCCGCCCGGCGAGGCGCTCGAGGGTCGCGAGGGCGCGCAGGACCGCGCCGCTCCGCCCGAGGCCGGGCACCCCGAAGCGGTGGTGCAGCACGACGCGGTCGAGCGGGAAGGGCGCGGCCGGCCGCACCGCGAGATGTTCGAGCGGCTGGCCGTCGAGCAGTGCGCGCAGCCACGCCTCGTCGGAGCGCGCGGCGCCGCGCTCGGCGGGCACGAGGGTCATCTGCAGGCGGATCAGCGGATTTCGCGCGTTGGGCTCGACCAGCACGAACGTCCCGCCGGGACGGAGCACGCGGCACGCCTCGGCGATGGTCACGCGCGGCTCGGGCAGGTGGTGCAGCAGGTCGCGGATCAGCACCGTGGCGAACGCGCCGTCGGCGAACGGCAGGCGCCCCGCGTCGGCGCAGGCGAAGCGCGCCGACGGCACGTGGCGCCCGGCGAAGGCGAGCTTGCGCACGAACGCGTCGATGCCGACGCGGTGCGCTTCGCCGGGTCGCCCCGTGTCGCGCTCGGCGCCCAGGTGCAGGAGGTTCGCGCCCTCGCCGCAGCCGATCTCGAGCAGCGGACGCGCCGTTCCCGCGAGCAGCTCGCGGACGAACGCGCCCTCGCGCGCGGCGAAGCCCGGACCCGCCGTCTGCCACGCGAAGTGGTCGGCGTCGGCCTCGGCGAAGTGCGCGCGCTGGCCCGCGAGGAACTCTTCCCGGTCGTCGTCGTGCATCGTTCGTCCAGGTCAGCCGAGGAAAACCATCCGCAGCAGGATCCGCCAGCAGGCGTCGACGTCGATCCACGGCGGCAGGAAGAACGGGACCCACGCGAGCGCCACGAAGCCGAACGTCAGTACCTGCGCCGCGTGGTGCCGGAGGCGCGGTGGAACGTGCTCGCGCAGTGCCGCGCGCAGCGGCTCGAGCGACGGCGCGTCGTTCCACCAGCGTCCGGCGACGATCGCGAGACCGTTCATCAGCCCCCACACGACGAAGCCGAGCCACGCCGCGGGGCCGTACCCCTGGAGCCCGAGGACCTTGAGCGCGCCCCAGACGTGCCAGAGCCCGCTGGCGAGGAACGTGATCAGCACGTTGAGCGAGCCGTGCCGGCGGTTGCCGCCGAGCGGGATGTACACGTACGACCGCAGCCACACCCCGAACGACATGTGCCAGCGCCGCCAGAACTCGGCGACCGAGCGCGACCGCCACGGTCGGTCGAAGTTCTCCTGCACCTCGAAGCCGAGCGGGCGCGCCAGCGCGATGGCGATGTCGGTCCAGCCGGAGAACACGACGTAGAAGGTCGTGTACAGCTCGACGGGCCACAGCCAGAGCCGCGGGTGCGACACCGCCTGCCCGCCGGTCGCGAAGATCGTCTCGTTCGCCTGCGACAGGTAGAAGGTCGCGACCAGGACCTTCGCGACGCCCCACGCGAAGCGGCCCGCCGAGCGCAGCACGAGCAGCCCGTAGGCGCCCAGCTCGTCCCACGTCCGGACGGCGGGGCCGCGCGTCGCGCGGGCCGCGACCTGCTCGGTGGTCTCGACCGGGCCGTTCACGAAGGTCGGGAAGAACAGCGTCGCCAGCAGGAACTCGCGCAGCGTGCGGTGCGGTGTGCCGCGGGAGCGGCGGTCGACGACGTAGGCGATGCAGCGCAGCCACCAGACGTTGGTCGCGAACGACCAGAACTCGCGCATCGAGCTGGTGTTGCCGGTGAACGTGTCCTCCGGCAGCAGCGCCGGGTACGACGCGAGCGCGAGCAGCAGGACCCACGACAGCACGAGCCCCGGCGTGCCCGGCACGCGCTCGACAGCGGCGTGCAGCGCGACGGAGTAGAGCACCGCGAGGAGCGCGAGCCACGGCGAGCCCAGGAGGGCGAGGCTCGCCCCGCACAGCGTCACCAGCAACCACTCGCGTCCGACGCGCGGCAGCGGTGCGCCGGCGATGCCGATCGCGGCGAGCAGCGCACCGTAGAGGGCGTAGTGCGCGAACAGGCTGTGCCGCGCCTCCCAGCTACCCAGCTGAAAGTCGGCGAGCTCCGCCGCGAGCTTCGGGCCGATCTCCGCGAAGCTCACAGGCGGTGTCCGCGCACCACCTGCGGGGGCCAGAGCTGGCTCGCGCCGAGGGTGTCCCAGATCCTGTGACTCGCCATGAAGTGCGCGTCGCGTCCCCAGCGCGGCTGCCCGGGCAGGCAGAGCTCGCTCGGGCCGGGCTTGGTCGCCGCGAGGTCCGTGAACACCGGACCGAGGTCGATGCACGGGGCGATGCCCTCGAGCGCGCCGCACAGGCTCGCCGCGGACGGTGCCGGGGCGAGCGGACAGCGTGGGGCGATCGCGATCGCGAAGCCTGCGCCGGCGGCTCGGCTCGTGTCGGCGATCTGCTGCACGAGCTCCACGAGCCTGGCCTGCGCGCGCGCTCTCTCGGCCTCGTCCGAAATCGGCCGGGGCTCGTCGAGGCGGATCGCGCGCGCCGGCGCCGCGTCCGGACG
>Ga0194132_10004207_pt1 | contig 24692 bp, 21 predicted proteins | sample TA2KigOf80mmetaG_FD_148612 | JGI IMG/M metagenome (GOLD analysis project Ga0194132, IMG submission 148612) | Freshwater microbial communities from Lake Tanganyika, Tanzania - TA2015054 Kigoma Offshore 80m | ecosystem: Environmental > Aquatic > Freshwater > Lake | place: Tanzania: Lake... | reverse complement strand
ATGCGTACGTATTTTCGAGCGCAGGCGTTTATCGCCCTTATCGTCGGAGGATTACATGCGCTGGGGTTTTGGTTGATCGGTCTTCCGCTCGGCATTGTGCTCGGTTTTTTGATCGGACTGCTCAACATGGTTCCATTTCTTCAGATTGCCGGGGTGATTCCGGCGGTCGTTTTCGCGTTACTTTCCTGTCTGGAAACCGGAACCGGGGTGTGGACCATGCTTTTTCGCATAGCGGTGGTTTTTGGTGTCGCCCAGCTTATTCAGGATATGGTGCTGACTCCCCGGATCATGGGCAAAGTCACCGGGTTCAATCCGGTGGTCATCCTGCTTTCGGTGTCGATATGGGGTAAATTGCTGGGGCTTTTGGGTCTGATCATCGCGCTTCCCATGACCTTTCTGTTGTATTCGTACTACCGTCGGTATCTTATTGCCCCAAAGAACGGCGCTTGACAGAAGCAACTCCGTTATGTATATTCTAATGCTTTGGCGTCCAAGAAAAACATGTAAACCAAGTGTCCGAAAGTCATGATCCTTGAGAAAAGATATCATCGTAGAAGCAGCGCTGCATGAGACTCGTGTCGCCATTCTCGAAGACAATCATCTTGTAGAATTGCTGGTCGAGCGTCTTGAAAACGAGCGTATCGTAGGCAATATCTGCAAAGGGACGGTCACAGCGGTTTTGCCGGGTATTCAGGCGGCGTTTGTAGACATCGGGATGGACAAGTCCGCTTTTTTGCACGCTTCCGACGTAAACGCCTCGGAAGGGGTGGATTTTGGTGATGACGAGACGCCGTCCAACGGCGGTGGAAGAGGACGGGATCGGGATCGGCTGATTCAGGATGTAGTAAAAGAGGGTCAAGAACTGCTGGTCCAGATCACCAAGGAGTCGATCGGCACCAAAGGTCCGAGGGTCACGTCGCAGATATCGCTACCGGGACGTTTTCTCGTACTGGTCCCTAACGAGAATTATGTAGGGGTATCGCGCCGTATCGAGGAGTGGCAGGAAAAACGGCGTCTGCGGGATCTGGCCAAGACGCTCAAACCCGAAGGGGTGGGCATCATCGTCCGAACCGCCGCGTTGGGCAAAAGCGAGACCGAGTTTCAGGCGGACCTCAAGATGTTAACGATGCTCTGGAAACAGATTGAGACCCTGGGCAAGCGCGTTCGGTCGCCGGCGCTTATCCACAAGGACATGGAGATTACGCTGACCATTATCCGTGATTTGTTTACGCCGGACGTGGACAGTGTGGTCATGGATTCGCGCGACATCTACCGGGAGACGATGACCTATCTGAAAAACATTGCGCCGCCGCTTCGTTCCCGAGTGCATTTATACGACGGCACGGCCCCTATATTCGATGCTTACGGAATAGAAAACGAAATCTTAAAAGCATTACACCGGAAAGTGTGGCTCAAACACGGCGGCTATATCGTCATCGACCACACCGAAGCATTGGTAACCATAGACGTAAACTCCGGACGCTACGCCGGCGCGCACGACCACGAGGATACCGCCTTTCAGACCAACATGGAAGCCTGCGCCGAAATCGCCCGCCAACTACGTCTGCGAGACATCGGCGGGATCATCGTCATCGATTTTATCGACATGGATGACCGGGGACACCGCAAACAGGTCTATCAGGAACTTCAAAACGCGCTCAAACGCGACCGATCCCGAACACGCATGTCCGAAATCAGCGAATTCGGACTGATCGAAATGACCCGTCAGCGTATCCGTCCCAGCCTGTTGTTTACCTTTAGCGAGGCGTGCCCCACCTGTGACGGCACTGGTCGCATCATGTCGAGAACCACCGTAGTTACCCAGATCGGAAGATGGCTCAAACGTGCCAAGGGACAACTCAAAGAACGTCATCTCAAACTCAAAACACACCCGACCGTCGCGCTCACCCTCTATGAAAACGGAAAAGAAAAACTGGCGGCACTCAAGGATGAGTATCATTTGGACATAGAAATCGAAGAAGACCCTTTTGTTCACGTAGAGGAGTTTCGTTTTATCTCCACTCGAAAAAACGTAGACATCACGGACGAGTTCAAATAGGCCGTAATTTCAAGGAGCAAAGTCATGTACGCAGTCGTTCGTTCCGGAAATCAGCAATTTCGGGTCAATGAAGGCGACACGATCAAGGTGGCCAAGCTGGAAGCCGAAGTGGGAACCGAGATCACCCTCACCGAAGTGCTGCTGTTGGGCGGTGGAAATGCCGTCGTAGGCGCGCCTACGGTCTCCGGCGCTTCGGTGACGGCAGAGGTTACCGAGCAGGGCCGCCACCCCAAGATTCTCATTTTCAAAATGAAACGCCGCAAGGGGTATCGCCGCAAAAGAGGTCACCGTCAGGATTTTACGGCGCTCAAGATCAATGGTATCCACTACAACCCGACCGCCGCAAACTGACCCGTTCTAAGCCTGCCCAAACCGTTTGTCCTGCGGCAAGGATGGGAAGAATGGAAAAACGTTTCTCATATTGTCACTGTTGTTTACCGAGGTAGAACAGGAGAACCCGACGATGGCACACAAAAAAGGTGTAGGTAGTTCACGCAACGGACGCGACAGCAACCCCAAGTTTCTCGGTGTAAAAGAAGGCGACGGCACGCATGTCAGCGCGGGTAGCATTCTTGTCCGACAGCGCGGCACGAAAATCCTGCCCGGCGACAATGTAGGGCGCGGTAAAGACGACACGCTGTTTGCCCTGACCGACGGAGTCGTCCGTTTCCGGCGCTCCGGCAAAAACCGCACACAGGTCCACATCGCCGACGCCTGATCCCATGCCAAACGACCGGACGCTCATCGAGGAGGCGCAAGCGGGCATTTCCGCCTACCTTGATGAGCAGTGCCGCACCGGCACCATAGACGAAGGGTTGGCAGGCAAAGCACGTGCCAACGTGGTCGCCAACCTGTCGACATGGCTTGGCGATCCCCGTATCGATGTTCTGTCGCCCCGTCTCAAAGACGGCATCCGCGACGCCGTGCGCGAACGCCGCTGGGCCGTTCTCACCGAAGTGTTTGTCGATGAAATTGCCTTCGGAACCGCCGGCATACGCGGCAAAGCCGCCATGACCGACGCCGAACTCCAGCGCCTACAAACAGACGGCATCGACGCACGTATCCTCAAAGGCCCCAATACCCTCAACAACGTCGTTCTTCTGCTCAAATCCGCCGGTGTAGCACGATACGCCGCCGAACACGGATTCAAAAGCATCGTTATCGGTTTCGACAGCCGCGTCCAAGGTCAGGCCTTTGCCCGGCTCATTGCCCGGCTGTTTTTGGCCGAAGGGCTTAAAGTCTTTCTTTTTGACGAAGCCTGCCCCTACCCGGAAATGACCTTTGCCATTCCGTATCTTCACGCGGACATGGGCATACTCGTCTCGGCCAGCCATAACGACCGCCGCTACAACGGCTACAAACTCTCGGCGGGAACCGGTTCTCAGTTCGAACCGTCCGTACGCAAAGTGATCTACAACGACTATATCCGTCGGATGACCACCGCCGATATCCGACTTATCGAACTGGATCAAGCGGCGTTCGACCCTGCCGCGCCCGACGATCCGCTAAATCCCCAAAATCGACTCGTCTTTCTGGGGGGCGAAACGCCCTTGCCCGACGCAGAATATTTTGGTCGCCCGCTTATGAACATCCATCAGTTCCATATAGATCAGATCAAACGGTTTATTATGGACCCCGATCTGTTACGGACATGGGCAGACCATGTGCGCATCGGATACTGTGCATATCACGGCGCAGGCCGTAAAGCGGTCCCTCGGCTCTTGGGCGACTTCGGATTTAGCGACGTAAAAATCGTCACCGCGCTTGGCCTCAACGACCTGAACGGTCTGTTTCCAGCCTTTCAGGACGATCCGGAACAACAACCCGACCCCGGAGACGCCGCCGCCGCCGAAATCGCCGTCAACGCCTTTTTGTCCGAACACGGCGAGACGGTCTTCGAAACACAGGATATCCTGATCGGAACCGATCCGGACGCGGACCGCGCCGGTCTGGTCGTCAAAATCCCTGAAAACCAGCGTCACATTTTTGACGGACGTTCTTATCGGCTACTTGACGCCGACGATGCATGGACGCTTTTGCTGTGGTACCGATTTCTCAAGGAGAGCAAACAAAACGGCGGAAACCTGCCCGATGCAGACAAAAAGTTTATCGTGCTGTCGCATATCACGACCGATGCCCTGGTCCGGTTGGCGCAGAAATACGGTGTCGGCGTCATAAAAACATGGGTGGGGTTCGGGATGATCGCCAACGCGGTACAGAAGGTCTGGGCCGGGAAAGACCTGTCGGCCCCCGAGCACCGTGATATCGTATTCGACCTTATCGGTATGCAGGGAAAACCGCGTTCGATCAATGCGGCATGTCTGGAGCAGAGCAACGGATTCAGCATACTCGGCGGTCCGCCGCCGACCCCCACGGCAATGGGCGAGGGCGGACACGTGCGCGACAAAGACGGCGTGCTGGCGGCCATCCTGCTTGCCGAAGTCGCCGCCTATGCAAAATCCAAGGGAACCACCCTGTACGGTCTGCTGGACGAATATATCTATCTCGATCCGGATATCGGCTACTTTGTCACCGGATACGAACCGGCGCCCAAGTGGGGGGAATACAAAGGGCTGGAGGGATGGACCGCCAAGATCGAAGTGCTGAGAAAAACGGTGGAACTCTGCCGGGCCGTGCAAGACGGCCGACCGCTTGTGTTGGGTAGTGTGCCGGTGTTGGACGCCGAAATCTTCGTGACCGGCAAATATGCCGAAGCACACCGCTGGCCCGATTTTCCGGACGAAGGCATCCGGTTTTATTTTGACAGCGCGCGGTGGAGCTATCTGACCGTGCGTCCCTCCGGCACATCGCAGTGTCTTCGGTTTCACATACAATACAAAGCCGAAGGACTTACCCGCGAAAACCTGATCGAGAAAAAACGCGAAACCCGCCGCACGGCTCAGGCGATCATCGCTGATATCCGCAACAAGGTAAACGCGGGCGACTGACCGGCACAACGCTCAGTATACAAAAAACTTACCCATGTTGTTTTCGATGACCGCTTTTTCGCGCAATTCCGCAACCCAATCGGTATACAACTGATTCTGTTTTTGCAGCATGAGATTGTCGCGGATGGATGTCTTCTGTGCCGCATAAGCCGCCTCATCCGCCGGGATACGGTCGATCGCCTGAATCAGATAGTAGCCGCGCTCTCCTTTGACCAACCCACTCACCTGTCCGGACGACAGTTTGAGCGCGGCGGAAGCAAAGACCACATCCTGACCGACTCCAGGGATAAAACCCTGACGCGCGAATGGTTCCAACGTAACGACCTTCGCGGCTTCCGAGACGGGCAGATTGTCCAAACTGCCGCTTCCCATAAGGGTTTTGACCCGCTCGCCTTCCATTCTGGCTTTTTCCATACGTTTTTCGCGGGTCAACTGCGACTCGATAACGGTTTTGACCTCCGCCAGTTCCTGTACGCCCTTTTCCTTTCGGTCTACCAGCCTAAGCACGTAGAAAGCGTTGTCGTTTTCGAATACTTCGCTGTAGTCGCCCGGTGCGGCGCTTGCGGCAAACGACCCAGCTCCCATTACATAGCCAAGACGGGGCATAAACCCATCGGTCCGTTCCGCAAAATAGCCCGTATTTTCTATCGAAGCCTCCGGAACCGACTTGGCGGCCTCCTGAAAACCAGTATCCCGGGCCTTATCGAGCAGGCTTTGCGCCTTTTTTCTGAGACCGCTGAGCGTTTCCTGTCCAATCGCCGTTTTTAAAAGAATATGGCGGGCCCGGACCTGCTCTTCGTCGTTTTCGGTCTTTTTCTCCTCGACCTTTACGATATGCCATCCAAACTGGGTTTGCACCGGCGCGGCGACCTGTCCCGGCTCCGTACCGAAGGCGGCGGCTTCAAACGGCGCTACCATGTCGCCTCGCTTGAAAAAACCAAGATCGCCACCCCGCGAGGCGTTTGACGGATCCTCCGAAAAACTGCGGGCAAGTTTTTCAAAGTCGGCCCCACCGATAAGCAGCTGATGCAAATCTTCTACCTGTCGCTGCACCCGGAGCGAATCCGCCGCGCTCGGTCTTTTGGCAAGCATCGCATATTCGAGACGGATACGCTTGTCTTGTTCGAATTCGGTCTTGTTTTTGTCGTAATAGGCGCGGATTTCCTGCTCGGAAACGGCTACCGGGTCACCGGAAAAACCGTTGGGATCAAAAAAGAGATATTTGACGGACACATTCTCGTTCTGATCCAAAAAGGCCCGGCGGACCTCCTGCTCGGTCACGCGCACAATGCCGTTCAGCCGGTCCACGACTTTCTGGCTCGGAAGCAAGGTCCGGTATTGTTCTTCGATGACTTCGAGACCTTGGACGTTCGGGTTGTTGAGCACTTGCAGATACTTGGCCTGATCGAAGCGGCCTTCGGTCTGAAATATCTCTTGAGTCTTCAAAAACTCGGGGGGGGTCATGCGGATGGCTTCGATCAATTCGCCGTCCGTAACCTTGATGCCTCGTTTCTCGATCTGTTCTTTGATCAGCAAAAACTCGACTCTCCGGTTCCATATTTCGTCGAGCAATTGCCGTTCGCGCATCTCGTCGAGGCTACCGCCGCGTCTTTCGCTTTCCAGTTGCCGCAACTGGTCGTATTCGGCACGGATTTCCTGATAGGAGACCTTGACACCGTTGACCGAACCGACCGTATCGCCTGCGCCTGCCCCACGCCCAGTGATGTCGGCCCCCCACTCCAAACCGATCAACCCGATAAACGCGACCACAAGAACGATCATGACGACATGCGTTTTATCTCTGAGGGATTGCATCAACGCCATAAGGGATACGAACTCCTTCTTGAATGGACCGGCAAACGGCCGTCGTTTCACCTTTTATCCTTCAAACTTAAAAGTATTTAATATAGCGACCCGATGGCTGTTTTGCAACTACTTTATCCTGCTGTTCTCTCGTCGATTTTGGAACGTGTAGGCAAGCAAAAAGCGGGATGGAATCGCTTTTTGTACAGGTACTCAGCCGTTGGCAAACACCTTTCGGGTACGGTCGGAGACCGGAATCGACTCGCGTTTTCCCGATCGCAGACTTTCTATGATGGCAAACCCGGTTTCGTGAACCGCGACGAAATCGGCGTCGGTGCAGTGCGGGAGTGGTCCGCCTTCCAGATAATCGGCGATTTGACCGTATGCTACGGTAAAAACGCTTTGGTTGACGGGCATTCCGTAGCGGTTCAGATTGATCGGTTGTTTTTTTTGATCCCACGCCGCCGCCGGCAGATAAAGCCCGGCCCGAACACCGCCCTCCGTTCCGATCGCTTCGCAGTAAAATCCGCCGAACTGGGTGTCGGCCCCCACATGAAGTCCCGTTACGCCGTTTCGAAACCCGATGATCGCGCCGTTTAAGGACGGCTCCGGTTCGTAGCTCTCCGGCACGTTGCCGACGTCTGTGTATCGTCCTTGCGCAACCGCCCACTCCGGACAATAACCGGCAAACTGGCAGATAAGGTCCGTCGTGTGACTGGCAAACGAGAGTACCGAGCCGCCGACATAGCCTATCACGGTATGCACTTCGCCGATCAGCCCCTCATCCCGGACCAACTGTTGAAGACGCAGCACATGGGGCGCCCAGTGACGGGAATAGGATACCGTAACGGGAATGTTTTTTACCCGCGCGGCCGCCATCATGGTATCCATCTCGGCAAGCGAACACGTAGGCGGTTTTTCCAGAAATACGGCACGTGGTCCTGCGGCCAGCGTCTCCATCATCACCGAAAAATGATGCGGTCCTCGGACGCACACCGCCACGATGTGGAGAGACTCGCCGGAAAGCATGGCCGCCGCGCTGTCGTAGTACTTCAAATCCGGAAAGCAATGCCCCCATTTCACGCGGAACCGCTCGCGGCGCTCCGGAGCCAGATCGGCTACTGCGGTCAGCCGCACCCGATCGCTGTACAGAATACCGCCGGTGTGACAGTATGCATACGGATCTTCCGGCGTCCCGTATCCTTCGGATATGCTGCCGATGCCGATGATGCCTACACGAAACATATATCCCGCCTTTCCTTGCGCCATTTTCGTCAGTCGGCGACCCCACCCGTAGCCGCCCATTCGCACCCGCGTAGAAACCCGGTTTTGAAACCTTCGTTTTCAAAGGCGATCATACCCCCCGCCCCCGACCATACATGTCCTAATACATGATGATAGATTCGACCTTCTCCATAGCGGGTAACGACCATAACCGGCTCTTCACGTCCGGTTCCGCCGCTTTCGACCGACGAAAATCCGGTGGCAAGCGTTTGGTAGGGTACGTCATGCAAATGGGCCAGTCGGTGATAGAGTTCGTCGGTGGTGCGAAACCCGCTCATGCCTTTTGTGATCGGATGGTCGGGGTCGGTTATGGTGACGGGAAACTCGTGAAAACGACCATGACCGGTTCCCTCGCGCCAGAGCAGGCCCACCATGCGTTCGTACGCGCTCCACCCGTCGAATGCGTTGTCCGCCGCATGAAGCACCGTCAGCCCGACTCCCGACCGGATGGCTGTCTCGAAACACTTCTGAGACGGTTCGCTCCACGCCGGCCCGTTATAATCGGATACGATAAGTTGGTACGCCGACAGCTCGGAGGCATCGGCAAGCGTTTGGGAAGGATCGAGTGTTACGTCGGTCTCGAATCTTCCGCTTTCCTGAAGCAAAAGCCACAAAAAAGGCGTCGAGCGCCGCCAATCGTGATTGTTGGCCCCTGACAGTATCAACGTGCGAATCCGATCCATCGAAGACTCCTTTTGTAGGGCGGAAAGGGCAAATATGGATTTTCGAGCAGACGCTAAAATGCGATCAAAAGACGACACAACGCCACACTTTTCTTTAGCGGACCTATGGGAAAAGATGCTTGACACGGACCGATAGGACGGTTATCTTAATAATTTGTCGCGCGCGTAAGCGTGCTTTTGTCCGGCGTATCCGCAGACTTCCGTTCGAGGAGAAAAAACGATGAAAGCCGACATTCATCCCGACTATCATACCGTGCAGGTAGTTTGTGCCTGCGGCAACACCTTTGAAACGCGCACTACGGTACAGGCGATCCATGTGGAAATATGCTCCGCCTGTCACCCATTTTATACCGGTCGCCAGAAAATCATCGACACGGCAGGCCGTGTGGAACGTTTCAATCAGAGATACGGACGTAAACAAAACTAACGTTGACCGCTCGGCCCGATTTGCCTATCTCGGCAGGCTCCCCGCATGTTTCTTGAACGCCTCATTCCAACCGAGCAGCGATATGCCGAACTGGATCGTCTGCTGGCCGATCCATCCGTTACCTCCGATCAGGAAAAACTCCGCGATCTTGGTAGAGAATACCATGAACTGACTCCGGTCATGCACCGAATTCGGGCGTATCGCAAGGTGCTGGACGATATCGAATCGGCCCAGCTCGTTCTTCAGGACGATGCCGACGATACGGAACTGAGCGCGCTGGCCGAGGCGGAGTTGGAAGAACTGGCCGGGGAACGTGAGCGCGTCGAAAAAGAGCTTATCGCACTGCTGGTCCCCCGCGATCCGGAAGACACCCGCAATGTCATCTGTGAAATTCGCGCTGGAACCGGCGGTGACGAAGCCGGTATTTTTGCCGGCGATTTGTACCGGATGTATACCCGCTATGCCGAACTCAAAGGCTGGCGCGCCGAAGTGATGAACTCGGCTCCGGCGGAACGCGGAGGATTCAAAGAAATCATCTTTCAGATAGAAGGCCGTGACGTCTACGGGCGTCTCAAACACGAAAGCGGCGTTCATCGGGTGCAACGCGTACCTCAGACCGAAACCCAGGGCCGTATCCACACCTCTGCGGCCTCGGTGGTCATCCTCCCCGAAGCGGAAGACGTAGAAGTTTTTATCGACCCCAAAGACTTGGAAATCGATGTATACCGTTCTACCGGTCCTGGCGGACAGAGCGTCAACACGACCGACTCGGCGGTTCGGATTACACACCGTCCGAGCGGATTGATCGTGACGTGTCAGGACGAGAAGTCTCAGCATAAAAACAAGGCAAAAGCGCTCAAAGTCCTGCGTGCCCGACTGTTCGACATGGCCCGTCAAGAGCAGGAGGCACGGCTGTCGGATATGCGGCGGTCGCAGGTACGGTCTGGCGACCGAAGTGAAAAAATCCGTACGTATAATTTTCCGCAGGGGAGAGTGACCGATCACCGTATCGGTCTGACGATACACCGTATCGAGCAGATCATGCAGGGGGAGATCGACGAAATCGCGGAAGCGCTGGCTCAGGCCGAACAAGCGGAAAAAATAGACCGTATAGCAGAAAGAGAACCTGTTTCCTCCTGAAACGGCGGATCCCCGCCGCCTGCTACGGGGCTTTCATCATAGCCGATAAACACCGATCCCCTGACCCCCACCGTATGAACGTGGCCGCCCTCTCTCCGATAACGACCTTAGACGCGATTCGTCGGGCCACCGAATATCTCCGAAAAGCGGGTATCGAACAGGATCGCTTGAATGCGGAACTCCTTGCAGGAAAAGTACTAAACCTCAGCAGAATAAATCTTTACCTTGACTTCGATCGTCCGTTTGACCCTAAAGAAAAAGAAACGCTTGCCGGATATCTGAAACGACGCGTATCCGGAGAGCCGCTTCAGTATATCCTCGGTCGGACCGAGTTTTACGGTCTGACTTTTTCGGTCGATTCTTCGGTGCTTATTCCGCGTCCGGAAACCGAGATTTTGGTGGAACACGTTCTGGGTTTTTTGAAGGAGCGTCGCTCCGTATCGAAGGCTTTGCCGTCGGGGTTGCAACTGGACCTTTTCGCGTCTTTTTCCGAGACGGCAGGGCCACCGGTCATCGTGGATATCGGGGTCGGGTGCGGGACGATCGCATTGACGCTGGCGCATGAAGTCCCCGATGCATGCGTGTATGCCATCGATCTTTCCCCGGAGGCACTTGGCAGTGCGCAACACAATGCATCGGCGTTACGGCTCGAAGACCGCGTACGGTTTTTTCAAGGGGGAAGCTGCGGACCGCTCGCTACGGCGTCCCTTCATGGCGGATGCGATGTCATCGTGTCGAATCCCCCGTATATCCGCACGGCGGACATAGAAACGCTGCCGGTCGAAATCCGAGCGCATGAACCACGGTTGGCGCTCGACGGCGGAGAAGACGGGTTGGACGTGCTCAGGGAAATCGTCGCTGGTGCGCCGACATTTCTCAAACCCGGAGGTATGCTGGCGTTGGAAATCGGATACGACCAAGCCGAGTCGGTCAAAAAAATACTGGAAGACGCGGCCGTATATCAAAACATTACAATCGTGCGGGATTACAGCCGCAGAGATCGGGTGGTGGCTGCGGTGATCGCCGGATAGAGGACTGCCCGGCTTTTCTCGAAAGGCAAGATTTATGATACGCGACAAGAAGTTGCTTATTCTGGGGGTAGGCAATATGGGCAGTGCGTTGCTCGGCGGCATCCGAAAGGCGGATCTCGCCCCTGCCGAGGCGATCACCGTGACCGATCAGCGTCCGGAGCATCTGGCCGACCTTGCCGGACGTTGGGGTGTTCACAGCACCAGGGACAACGCCGAAGCCGTCCCCGGCAAAGACATCATTATCCTTTGTGTCAAACCGCAAACGATAGGGCGCGTACTGACCGACATCGCTCCGCATCTGTCGCCGCATCAACTGATCATTTCCATTGCGGCGGGTGTTCCTACATCGTTTATCAACACCTGTATCGCCCAGCACAATCCCGTCATCCGGGTCATGCCAAATATCGCGGCACTGGTGGATGAGGGCGCTGCCGCCATCTGTCTGGGACAGTATGCGACGGACCAGCACAAGAACATGGCGCAGCAGATTTTCGAAGCGGTCGGGCGGGTGGTGCTGGTGCGCGAGGAACTCATGGATGCGGTGACAGGGCTGAGCGGAAGCGGTCCCGCCTATATTTACATGGTCATCGAAGCGCTTTCGGATGGCGGTGTCAAGATGGGGCTTCCCCGTGACATCTCGCTCAGTCTGGCGGCACAGACCGTTCTCGGCGCGGCCCGGCTTTATCAGGAAACGGGTGTCCACCCGGCGGTGTTGCGTGATCAGGTCATGACACCGGGCGGAACCACGATCGCAGCGGTTCACGAACTGGAGACCAAAGGACTCAGAAGTATGCTGATCAGCGCGGTGGAAACCGCGACAAAGCGCTCCATGGAATTGAGTAGAGCAGGAAACGCACCCGCATAGCCTCCCTTCTTGCCCCTATCCCTTGAAATACCGCCTGTAGTCTCTTTTCCTCCAAAGACTTTCGTCTATTTTCTCTTTTGCAGACGCGGATACCACGCGTCTGCAAAAAAACCGGTTTGAAATGTGATTTTTCCTTGTTTTCTTTAGGCAACACAATATATTGTGTCTACGCTTTGAAAAAACACTGTATATGGTATACTTGACCATATACAGCGTATATTCACCTATCCTATTGGGAGGCTTTGCCTTACAGTGATTCCTTCATACATAGGTGAATTTGATCGCTATAACTTACTTTTTCTATTGACAAAACCGTTTTCGACCGTAATATTGTGGGTAAAAGTGGGGGGAAGTGGTGAAGTACCAAACAGTTGAGTAGTATTCTTCTACGTCTACCTTAAAAATTGGCTCTACCATATTAGCCGCGTAGGGATTGAGATGGCGAAATTTTTGGGTTCTTATTTCCACGCGATGGATCACAAAGGACGGGTCAGTATTCCGGCTCGGTTCCGGAAACATCTTAGGCACGATACCGAAGATGCGCTGATTCTCACCCTCGGACTGGATGGCTGTCTATACGGGTTTTCGGATGAAGGATGGCAACAAGTCGAGGAGCGGCTTTCGGCGCTTTCGTTTACCCAGCAAAACAATCGTTTGTTTGTGCGTCAAATGGCGTCTCACGCCGTCGGACTTTCGCTGGACGCACAAGGAAGAATACCCGTTCCCAAGTCTTTGCTCGAAAAAGCGGCCATAACGACCGATGCACTTTTCGTAGGCGCGATAAATCATTTTGAAATATGGAACCCCTCCACCTACAAGATGTATCTGGAAGCTTCTGGGAAAACGTTCGAAGAAATAGCCGAAACCGTGTTGCTGTGAATACGCCGGTCCTGGAACCCGTTTCTTTCCGGCATGTTCCCGTTCTCGCCCAAACCGTCGCTGATCTGCTTGTCCAAGACCCCGGCGGTGTATATGTAGACGGCACGATAGGCGGTGGCGGACACGCCGCCGCCTTGGCAGAGCGACTAAATCCGGCAGGGCGCCTGTTCGGTATCGACAGAGACAAAGAGGCGCTTGACGCGGTCCGGCATAGACTACCGAACACTGAACGGCTCATGTTGCATTATGGCAACTTTCTCGACATCCCGGAGTTGCTCGACACAAACGGTATCGAAAACGTGGATGGCATCCTGCTTGATCTGGGTGTCTCCTCCTATCAAATCGACGCACCGGGCAGGGGATTCAGCTTTACACACGACGGTCCGCTCGATATGCGCATGGACCGCAACTTGATTGTCACGGCGAGTGATCTGGTCAACCACGCCCCACGCGAAAAACTGATTCGGATCATCTCACAATTTGGCGAAGAGCGGATGGTCAAACCCATTGTTCGGGTAATCTTGGAGACCCGACAGCGCCATCCGGTCGAAACCACCGGTCAACTGGCCTCTCTTGTACGATCCGTTGTCAGAGGCCGGGATGCTATCAAAAGTTGCTCACGGGTGTTTCAGGCGCTTCGGATCGCCGTCAACGAAGAACTGGACACGCTCGAAGCCGCCCTGCCGACCCTGATCTTCCGGTTGAAACCCAGCGGGCGTATCGCCGTCATCGCCTATCACTCGCTTGAAGATCGCATCGTCAAGCAGACGTTTCAGAAACTCGAAAAAGGTTGTATCTGTCCGCCGGAATGGCCGGTATGTCTCTGCAAACGTTCCCCGGCCATCCGTTCCGTCGTCCGGCGACCCGCAGTACCCGATGAAAAAGAAATTCAACTCAATTCGCGTTCCCGGAGTGCCAGACTCCGGGCCGCGGAGCGACTGCCCGATCTCAGGAGTGGCGCATGAGACCTATCCGTAAAATTCGCATCCAACATTCCGGCGTCAACAGAGTGACGGTCGCCGTCGGTGGAGTTGCCGTAATGGTCGGGCTGACGCTCGGCTATTTGGGACAGGTCGTTCAAATGTATGATTTAAAACGAGATATCTTTTTGCTCGAACAACGCAAAAAAGAACTCTTCCGGGAAAACGCCCATCTGATTGTAGAAATCAACCGGCAGTCGGGGCAGGACGAAATCGCTCCCGTTGCCATGAATACTTTACGTCTCGAATACCCCATGGTCGGTCAGGTCGTTGCCATCTCCGAAACGCCTGCCCCCGTTGCCTCTGCGACCGCGTCCGAACGGACGGCACTATCCCTTCCGTCTGCGCGTACCCACATCAACCCAGTGGCATCGGTTCCGCTTGCCCCGTCGGGAAACCCGTGACGGAGGCAACGCTACACGATCCTTTTCCAACGATCGAAGTTTTGTAACCCTATGGCCTCGGGTTCGATTCTCTTCACGGCCCGATCCGGAAACCCGAATGAAGCGGCTGGTCACATACTGGAAAGTAAGAAAGTCCTTCGTAACCGCGCGCGCGGAAGCGATCGGACACCATGTACAATTTCGGAGTTCCGGTCAGGCCGCCCCGGCTGGAACCGTCTCTCGACTTTTCCTGCTTGCCTTCCTGAGTCTTGCCTTCTCACTCTGTCTTGTCGTGCGCCTTGTCTTTGTGCAGATATACGACCGGGCACACTATCTCCGAAAAGCGCAGGGTCAACATAGCCGAGCCGTCGCCGAAACTCCGGATCGTGGACGCATTATGGACCGCAATTTTTCCATCCTCGCGCTCGACGTAAACGTAGAATCGTTTGGCGTTCGCCGATTTTTGAGCATTCCGGTCGATAATGCTAAAACTCTGTCGTTTATCCGTACGGTGGCGGAAATGACCGGTCAGGATCCAAACAAGGTGATCGACCGGGTGCGAAAATCGACGAAATTTACCTATCTGGCCCGCCGTGTCAATCTGGAAACCGCCGCAAAAATCAAAAACCTCTCCGAGTACGAATGGCTCAAATCGTATATCCAAATCGACGTGGAGACCAAACGGCGCTATCCGTTTGGAGAAGTCGGGGGCCAGGTAGTCGGTTTTTCGGCAGACGGGATCGGCAAAGCGGGGTTCGAACTGAGTAACGACAAGCGACTGAACGGAGAGACGGGCGCCTCGGTCGTGCTGGTGGACGGACGAGGAAAAGCCTACGACCAAGTCGAAGAAAAACACCGTCCCGGTATTCGGGGGCAGGACGTTGTGCTTACCATAGACGCGGCCTCTCAGGCACTTGCGGAAAAGGTGCTTCACGAGACCGTAGAAAAACATAAGGCGCTTGGCGGAATGATCATCGTCATGGAGCCTCGAACCGGTGAAATCCTGGCTATGGCAAGCGAGCCGCTGTTCGACCCCAATCATCCTAACGAGTACGCCATGGACGCGCAGAAAATGCGTCCGCTCGTAGATACCTACGAACCCGGTTCCACTTTCAAGTTGGTCGCGGCCACCGCCGCTCTCGACACCCGACAGTTTTCCTCGGCGGACATGATCGGTACCAACGGCGGACGTATCAGCTTCGGCACGCACACCATAACGGATCACGAGAAGTTCGGCACGTTGTCGTTGCGTCAGGTGATCGAACATTCGAGCAATGTAGGCACGATCAAATTGGCGCAGGCCGTCGGCGGCGAGGCGTTTTTCGATTATGTGCGCCGCTTCGGCTTTGGCATGAAAACGGGTGTGGAACTTCCCGGCGAAGCCAAAGGTTTTCTGCTCAACCCGTCGCGCTGGTCCAACTCCACATTGCCGACCATGGCCATAGGATACGGGATTTCCGTAACCGGTCTTCAGCTTCTTTCTGCATACGGTGCTATCGCCAACGGCGGTTATTTGATGGAACCACGCATCGTCCGTGCGACCGTTTCCCCTGAAGGCGCATTCACCCCGCTGGAACCAAAGGCGATCCGCCAAGTGATGAAATCCGAAACTGCAGCGCTGATGCGAGACATACTGACCGGTGTGGTAGACAACGGAACCGGAAAAAATGCTGCCATCTCCCCCTACAAGGCGGCCGGAAAGACCGGAACCGCGTGGAAGGCACGGACAGACGGCCCCGGTTATACCAAAAACTACCGATCCTCTTTTGTCGGCATGTTTCCCGCCGAAAACCCGCAAGTCGTCGCCCTTGTCATGATCGACGAACCCAAGGCCGACGGGTACTACGGCGGCACGGTGGCGGCACCCGCGTTCCGAAAACTCGTGGAAGGCATCATGCACCTGCCCGACGGGCCGGTACACGATATTCCTCTACCCAAAACCGAAGACGGTACGCCCATGTATCTGGCCAAACTCAAGGAAATCATCGGTGCTGGCGCCTTGTACGCCCCCGTAGATTCGGCAGTGACCGACTCGGTCCGTGTCGAAGATGCGCATTCGCAGGAAGCGATTCCACTCGAAGACCTCGACCTTCTCGGACAAAATCTCCCCATCGGTCCGCGTATGCCTACGGTCATCGGACTGAGTCTGCGTGAAGCGATCGGCCGACTTGCCGCCGAAGGGATTCCCTTTACCAGTGCAGGAACAGGACGGGTGGTACGCCAAACCCCGGAGCCCGGTCGTCCGGTTTTGCCGGGCGTGACAAGCCGGCTGGAATGTCGTCCCTTCGAGTCCCCCGCTTCCTCGACCAAACCGCCGGACAGCCGTCTGTGAGGCTTTGCTCCATGCGCATGGAGACCTTGCTCGAAGCGCTACCCCAAAAAACCGTCAACGGCTCGTTTGACCGGGACATCCGTTTTATTACCCACGATTCGCGCGCCGTGCGTCCCGGCGATATGTTCGTCGCGCTGAGAGAACCCTCCGGAAACGACGGCCATCTCTTTGTAGACGCTGCCGTTGCAAACGGGGCCGTAGCCGTCGTCGTCGAACACGGTGACGCGCCCGACATTACCGCTATCCATGTTCCGGATACGGGAGCAGCGTTTGCCCGTCTTGCCGCCTCCTTTTTCGGCTATCCGGCACAACGGCTTAGATTTGTAGGTGTAACGGGAACCAACGGAAAGACCACCACGACCTATTTGATAGATGCGATGTTTCGGGCCGCAGGATACCGATGCGGACTGATCGGCACGACCGGAAATCGTTTTGACGGAGCGCCAGTTTCCGGTCCCCAAACGCATACCACCCCCTACCCGATGGCGCTTCAGTCGCTTATGAAAGACATGGCCGACCGGGGGGGACAGTTTGCGGTCATGGAGGTTTCTTCACACGGACTTGCGCTAAACCGTTTGGAGACACTCTTTTTCGAAGTCGGGGTTTTTACCAACCTGACACGCGACCACCTCGATTTTCATACGACGCTCGACGCCTATGTAGGGGCCAAACGGCGTCTGTTTACCGAGCGCATGGCCGCAGGCGGAACCGCAGTTATAAACGGCGACGATCCTTTGGCCAACGTCATCACCAAAGGGTGGACCGGCAGCCGTATCGTATACGGCATGGGTGCAAAGACCGATCTTCGACTGGAGGAGCCGTTTCGTCTTTCCCCTGCCGGCGTTGGGTTTACCGCTTGCTTCAACGACACCCGCATGGATGTGTCACTCCCGCTTACCGGCCGATTCAACGTCTACAACGCCGCTGCCGCCATCGGAACCGTCTTATCGCTCGGCATCCCGATGGACCTTTTGCAAAACGCCATGACAAACGTCTCCGTACCGGGCCGAATGGAGCGGGTATCGTGCGGCCAACCGTTTGCCGTGCTGGTAGATTACGCTCATACCCCCGACGCACTGGGCGCGGTGTTGTCCTCAGCGCGCGAATGGACGACGGGGCGACTTGTCGTCGTTTTTGGCTGTGGTGGAGACCGGGATCGAGGCAAACGCCCTCAGATGGGACGCATCGCCTCGGATATCGCGGACATCGTGATCGTCACGTCGGACAATCCTCGTACGGAACCGCCGATGGAAATTCTAAAAAATATCCTAGAAGGCGTGCCAGCCGGTGTCCGTCATCAGGCGATCGTAGACCGTCGCACCGCCATCGCGGAAGCGCTGGATATCGCCCGTCCCGGTGACACCGTGCTTATCGCTGGCAAAGGGCACGAGACGTATCAGATTCTCGGCGTCACGAAAATCGATTTTGACGACCGGGTGGTAGCCCGTGAAATACTCGAAGCCCGTTTTGACGATTCCGTTCGGATAACAGCATGATCCGTCCTATCTCTCTTGCGGAAACAGCAGACGCTTCCGGCGGCGAGCTCCATATTGGGAACATGCCTTGCTCCCAATATGCCCCCACATCATCTCTCCGTGAGCGAGCTACGGAGACGATCACGGAGATATCGACCGACTCGCGTACTACACCTCACGGCAGTCTCTTTGTCGCGTTGGCCGGAGAACGTTTCGATGGGCATGACTTCGTGTTGGGAGCATTGGGGGCAGGAGTGCGGGCGGCGCTTGTCAATGAATCATGGTTTCGGGAGCATGCCCCCGAATTTCCGGACAAACACCCCTTCATTGTCGTCGCGGATACGCTCGACGCGCTTCAGCGTTTTGCCATGTGGCATCGGGAGCAAGTCGGCATACCAATCGTTGCCGTTACCGGGTCAAGCGGCAAAACGACGACGAAGGAGATGGTCGCGGCGGTACTCGGAGGGCGATATCGCGTACTCAAAACACCGGGAAATCTCAACAGTCAGATTGGAACGCCGCAGGTGCTCCTTTCTATCAGGCGGGAGCACGAGATCGCCGTACTCGAACTGGGTATGAACCACTCCGGTGAGATGTCCCGGCTCGGAAGAATGACACGCCCCGACACGGCTATCATCACCAATGTAGGGCCGGCACATCTGGAATATCTGAAAACGGTCGAAGGCGTGGGCGACGCTAAAGGAGAACTGCTCCACCACCTCGCGCCCGACGGTTGTGCCATTCTGAATGCGGATGACCCGCAGGTGATGCGCCAACGGTCGCGAACAACAGCGCGGCTTGTCACCTTTGGACGCCATACCGCTGCCGACGTGCGCGCCTTGGAAGTCACCGCCCGTATCGATGGTTCTACTTTTCGCACGGAAGACGGGATTTCGTTTTCGCTTCGACTGCCGGGCGAGCATCAGGTCATGAACGCACTGGCCGCCATTGCCGCAGGCAGACTGTTCGGCGTTTCAAACGACGATATCCGCGACGCGCTGTCCCACATGACACCCGCTCCGATGCGCATGGATTATCGCAAGATAGGACGATTTTATCTGCTCATGGATGCTTACAACGCCAACCCGGTTTCCACACGCGCGGCGCTCGAAACACTCGCCCTTGCGCCGGGACACCGAATCGCAGTGCTGGGCGACATGCTGGAACTGGGCGACATCAGCGCATCCGCCCACCGAGACATTGGCAGATGCGCCGCTGCCACCGCCGATGTGCTCGTTACCGTAGGCCCCCGCGCGATCGACATCGCCGAAGGCGCGCAAGATGCGGGGTTTTCGCGCGACAACATCCTGTCGTGTCGGTCCAACATGGAAGCCGTAGCCCTGCTCCGAGAAATCGTTGGGCCGGATCACTATGTACTTGTCAAAGGATCGCGTGGGATGAAAATGGAAGAAATAGCCACCGGCCTCGAAGAAATCGAGGCCCCTTCCACCTCTCAAAACGCTTACCGGCACTGAGGATTTCAACACGTGGAACGACACCGTATCGATCTTCCCTTGCTTATCGTGACGCTGGTTCTCGTCGGGATTGGGTCCATCATGGTGTACAGTGCCTCTTATGCGCTGGCCGAGGAAAGATTTCACGGCGACAGCGGCTTTTTTATCAAACGCCATTTGGGACGCGTGGCGATCGGGCTGGCTATCCTTGCGATTTTCACCTTTATCGACTATCGAAAACTCAGGACATGGGCGATTCCGATAATCGGTTTGGGACTTTTTCTGCTCGTACTTGTGTTTGTGCCCGGTCTCGGTTTGAGCATACGCGGAGCGACACGCACACTCAAACTCGGTATTTTGAACTTCCAGCCGGCGGAATTTATGAAAATCGGCTTGATCCTGTTTTTGGCGCACTATTTGGATCGCCGCCAGCAGATCATAAGACAGTTCGTTCCCGGACTGCTGCCCGCGTTGGCGCTGATCGGTGTCGTTTTTCTGCTGATCGCCGAACAACCCGACTTCGGTACGGCAATCGCCTTATCCGCCAGCGCAGGCATGCTCCTCTTCGTCGGCAAAGCCAAACTGAAACATCTGCTGTCCATCGCCGCAGTAGGCATTCCCGTGGTCGCGTTCAAACTGATCACCTCGGATCACAGCCGAAAACGTCTTATCACTTACATAGATCGGCTCTTTGGCGACCCCGACCGTTTGTCCAACATCCGGCAGGATTCCGACTATCAGGTGTACCAATCGCTTATCAGTCTTGGCAATGGCGGTTTTTTCGGAACCGGCCTGGGAGAGGGAAGACAGAAATACCATTTTCTACCCGACCCGCACACCGATTTTATCTTTGCCATCGTCGGAGAAGAATTCGGCTTTATCGGCGGCATCGTGCTGATCGGTCTGTTTGCGGTCTTTGTCTGGCGCGGAATCGCGATTGCCCGTCAGGCGCCCGACGGATTTGGCTTTTTTCTCGCCTCCGGTCTCAGCCTGCTCATCGGGGTGCATGTGATGATCAACCTCGGCGTGGCAACCGGTCTCTTGCCCACCACCGGCATACCGCTTCCGTTTATCAGTTATGGCGGTACGTGGACGTTGTTTTGTCTGATGGCCGTAGGTATTCTGCTCAACATTTCAAAAAACGCCTCGCGGTGGCAGAGGCTCAGGTATGATTGAGTCGTCCCCCCCACTGTCGGCATTCGGACGTATCCATTTTATCGGTATCGGTGGTATCGGTATGAGCGGTTTGGCGGAAATGTGCCTGAAACATGGAAAAAAGGTTTCCGGTTCCGATCTGTACCGATCCGATCTGACCGACCGGCTTTGCGTCCTCGGTGCGGATATCCGCATCGGACACGAAGATACCGGAGGCCCTGAGGCGGACTTGGTCGTGTACTCGGCTGCGGTATCGCCGCAAAATCCGGAACTGCGATATGCGCGGGAGAGGGGCGTCCTGACAGTTACCCGCGCGGACCTGCTCGGCGCGTTGACCCGCCCCGGCCATACGATTGCCGTCGCCGGCACACACGGAAAAACCACCACTACGGCCATGATCGGTCTCGTACTCATGGCCGCCGGGTTCGACCCTACGCTCGCGGTGGGCGGCATGCTGCCCGAAATCGGCTCCAACGTGCGCACGGGCCAAAGCCCATGGATGGTTGTCGAAGCCGACGAATACGACCGCTCGTTTCATGTGCTTGCCCCCATGACGTCGGTGATCACCTCGGTGGATGCCGACCACATGGAGTACTACGGTTCCCAGCAGGCCATAGACGAAGCGTTTGCCTTTTTTGCGCATCTGGTTCCCTGCGACCACCCCATCGTCGTCTGTATAGACGATCCCGGAGTCCGGCGGATCGCGCCCGCACTGCGTCGCCGAAAAATCGAGTACGGGTTTTCGGAAAAGGCGGAGATACGAGCCGAGCGGATCGCGCTGAAGGGGTTATCCTGCGAGGCGGACCTATACGTGCGGGGGCGTTTTAGCGGTCGGCTACACATGGAACGCCCCGGAAAACACCATCTGCTCGACGCGCTCGGCGCGCTGGCTATAGCCGATCTCTTGGAAATTCCAGTGTCCGTCGCCATCGAAGCATTGGCAGGATACAAAGGGGTAAAACGTCGGTTCGAGATCAAAGGAGAAGCACGCGGCGTTTTGGTGATCGACGATTATGCGCATCATCCCAACGAAATCCGCGCTACCTTGGACGGGCTGAAAGGGGTGAAAGACCGGCGTGTCGTGGCCGTGTTTCAGCCGCATCTGTACACACGGACGCGTGATTTTACACAGGATTTCGGAGTGGCGCTCGCAGAAGCCCGTGTAGGCCGGGTTATCGTGACCGATGTATACGGTTCACGAGAAGCACCTATAGCCGGCGTTTCCGGAGCGATGATCGTAGAGGCGGCGCGTGTAGCAGGCGGCACGCATGTATCGTATCTGCCCGGTAAACAGGAAGTGGTAGAAACATTGATCGACCTGCTCGAACCCGGCGATTTGCTGCTTACGCTCGGCGCGGGCGACGTGGATCGTATCGGCGAGGCGACGTTGGCTGCGCTACGCGATGGGAAACCGACGGCGTGACGGGCCGTTATGGCGATCTGGAAAAAAGGCTGAAACCAAGCCTTGTGCGCCGCATGGAGCCGCTGTCCGAGCACTCCACTTTTCGCATCGGCGGACCGGCGGCGCTTATGTGTCTGCCCGAACGTCTGGAAGAAGTCGCCATCATCCTGAAATGGGCAACCGAGGAGGCCGTTTCGTGGATAGCGCTTGGCAACGGCAGCAATATCGTTTTCCCGGACGCCGGGTTTTCGGGTATCATCGTCAAGATACGAGGCAATATGATCGCCCCTAAAACACTGTGGGATGTCCGACAAACGGACGAGCGCATACATGCCGGGGCGGGGGTAAGTCTTGCGCGGCTGGCACGATTTTCGGCCAGCGCCGGATTGAGCGGTGTCGAATTCGCCACGGGCATACCGGGTGTCGTGGGTGGCTCGATCCATGGAAACGCCGGAGCGCACGGCAGCCAGATCGGAGATCGGATCGAATACATCGAGGGGGTTCGCGCGCCGGATCAGGTAGTGCGCATACCCGCGGGCCACGCCGGATTCGGATACCGGAAAACCGAGATTGACACGCAGACGGTGATCACCGGGGCGATGTTTGTTCTTACACCCGACCGACCGGAAGCGATACGCGACCGTATCCGGGCGTATACAGAATATCGGAAAAGCACCCAACCCTCTGCGGACCAGAGCGCCGGGTGCATCTTCAAAAATCCGCCGGGAGATTCGGCGGGCCGACTGATCGACCGGGCCGGTTGCAAGGGACTTTGTGTAGGGGGGGCATTTGTATCGGACCAGCACGCCAATTTTATCGTAAACCGTGGCGGTGGGACGTCCGCCGACGTTCGAACGCTTATCGAGACGATCCGCAGACGTGTCTTGCACGATTCGGGGATCGAATTGGAAACCGAAGTGCGACTATTGGAGACGGAAGCGCCATGACTCCCAACCGGCGACGCTGGTTTGGCCATCTTTTTTTGCTTGTCGGCGGCGTGCTGGCCACTGGGTCGGGCGCGGCAGGCGCGGTCATAGCGGGCCAATCGGTTTATGCATGGATGCTTTATTCGCCGCGCTTTTCCATCCGAGAAATCGTAGTGACAGGTGCCGAGACGGTCGGCGTCGACGAAATCGCGGCGATTTCGGGGATTGCACGTGGAGATAATATCTTCCAGGCCGACCCGATCGATGCCGGAGAACGACTTCGGCGCGACCGACGTTTCGACGATGTGTTTGTCCGGCGCGTCATGCCCGGACGCATCGACATTTTTCTTAAGGAAAAAAAACCGGTAGCGCTTGTCCAGTTAGATCGAATGTACGGGGTGGATTACAACGGCGAGTTGTTGCCGACGCCGGCATCGGATCGTATTACCAGTCTGCCGATAATCACCGGCGTGGTCCCCGAACAAGGCGGCATCGTCGAATCGTTTGCCGAAGGCCGGACCTCATTTGCCGAGATGGCCGACTCGATTCATTACAACGTCAAGGTGGACCGTGCCATCTATATCATCGAAATGATCCGGGCGTTTTCACCCGGATTTGTGGATCGGATTTCGGAAGTCCATGTCGATCAGATTCACGACCCGGTGGTGTATACGACCGAAACTGGAACGACCGTGCGTCTCGGCATCGGTCATTATCCGGACAAGATCAAACAGCTGGAGCAGATTTTGACGCGGCTCAAGGAAGACAAGATCGAAACCCGGTGGATCGATCTTCGCTTCGACAATCAGGTCATCGTCCGTCCGATACTGACGGCAGACGCCGCAGACACTCTCAAATCCTGATCGGAAGGAAAGACCACATGAGCGAACTGATTTCAGGGTTGGACATCGGAACGACTAAAATTGCCGTATTGATCGGAGAGCGAGACGCCGCCGGTCTCAATATCATCGGCGTGGGAGTAAGCCCTTGCGAGGGGCTTCGTCGCGGCGTGGTGGTCAACATGGAAAAGACGGTCCAGTCCATCGCGTGTGCCATAGACGCGGCGGAGCGCACGTCGGGTGTCAAGATCGACACGGTCTTCGCGGGAATTGCCGGGGAGCATATTCAGAGTGTCAATAGCCGGGGTGCCATCGCCATACCCCGGAGTGAACACGGTATCACGCAGAAAGACATTGCCCGGGCGTTCGAGGCGGCCAAGGCGCTTCAAATACCGCTGGAGCGGCAAGTCATCCATGTGTTGGCACAGGAGTTTATCGTAGACGACCAGCGCGGAATCCCGGACCCTGACGGCATGTTCGGCGTGCGTTTGGAGGTGTTGGTACATATCGTAACCAGTGCGGTCACGTCGGTGCAGAATCTGATCAAATGTATCCGAAAGGCCGGACTTGGCATTACCGACTTGGTGCTGGAGTCGTATGCATCGAGTTTTTCGGTGCTTTCGTCGG
>Ga0194132_10004204_pt1 | contig 24697 bp, 22 predicted proteins | sample TA2KigOf80mmetaG_FD_148612 | JGI IMG/M metagenome (GOLD analysis project Ga0194132, IMG submission 148612) | Freshwater microbial communities from Lake Tanganyika, Tanzania - TA2015054 Kigoma Offshore 80m | ecosystem: Environmental > Aquatic > Freshwater > Lake | place: Tanzania: Lake... | reverse complement strand
CGGCGCCCGGTCGCAGATCGGCGCCCTTGAAATTGGCTTCCTGGAGAGTCGCCCCGCGCAAGTCGACCCCCCGCATGTCGGCGCGCTCGAAATTGCACTTCGACGCGTCGGCCCGGGTGAAGCGCGCGCCCATCAGATCGGCGTGGCTGAAATCGGTGCCCGTCAGCACGCAACTGCTGAAGTTGGCACCGGACATCATCGCTCCGCGCAGCGTCAGTCCCGGCAGGCGCAGGCCCGACAGGTTCACGCGTTGCAGGTCGGCCCGGGCGCCATCGGCGATGCCGCGCACGAAGCGCTCATGCTTCTTGAGAATCTCGACAAACTGCTGCGAGGTCAGCGATATTCCGCGCGACTGCGCTTGGGCCGGGCTCGCGGTCATAGGGTGTCTAGGTCAGGGCTGCGCGCCGCCCAAAAGGGGACGGGCGTTCTATTGTGAGACAGTGAAAGTACGGTTTTCGTCAATTCTGTCCCGTATCGAAACAATTCGCACCCTCCCGGGTGTCGATTGAGGGTCTCCACCCAAGAACCGTGCCATTCGCCTCGCGTACGACAGCCGGAGAGCGTCGTAGTTGTGGGCGGCGTTCTTCGATATGACTCGCCGCACAGGGCGACATGACCAGAACCGTTCGAACGAGTAAGGCGCGCCGCGCCAGGGACGGGAGTCCGCGGACTCCCGCAGGCGATACCCTCGCGGTCCTGCCGATCCCCGCCTGCCATTGCCGACTTTCCGATGGCGACGTATTGGCCGCAAATGCGCCTTTCGCCGAAGCCTTCGGCGAAGAGCGGGCGATCGGGATGTTGCTGTACCCGCCGGGCCGACCGCAGGAATTGGTCGCGCGCCCCCCTTGGCTCGGGCGCCTCGGCCCGGAGCCGCTGACGCTGCAGTCCGTCGGTGGCGCCCTCTACCAAGCCTGGCGCACGCCCGGCTCCGAACCCGTTGCCCTTCTGATCTTTGCCCCGTTACGGACCGACGACCCGGCTCTACGCAAGGATCAGGAACGCTTCCGGGCGTTCGCCCAGTCGGCATCCGACTTCTTCTGGGAGAGTGACGCCCAACACCGCATCACCTTCATGACCGGCACACGGACGGATGGACATCCTCTCGACGATGTCTTCCGCCGCCAGTTCGTCGGCCGGACGCGCTGGGAGATCGCCGGCGTCGATCCGACGAGAGACGATCTCTGGCGCAGCCATGTCGCCGATCTCGACGCGCGACGGTCATTCCGCGATTTTCGTTACGACTACGTCAATCATGACGGCATCCGGGTCTATTTGCGGATCAGCGGCACGCCGAACTTCTCCACCGATGGGACATTCCTCGGCTACCGCGGCACGGTGAGCAACGAGACCAGGGCGGTCGAGGGCGATCGCATTCGCCAGCAACTGGCGACGGCGTTCCAGATGGCGCCGATCGGCCTCGCGCTCTACGATCGCGATGAACGACTGGTCGCCCGGAACAACATCGTCGAGGATTTCGGCGATCCGACCAAGATCAAGGCCGGCATGACCTTCGAACAGGTCATGCGGGTCGTGGTCGAGAGCGGGCTCGTGCCCGACGCCGTCGGCCACGAAGAAGCGTATTTGCAGGAGCGCGTCGCCCGTTTCCGAAACTGGCAGGGACCGATCGTCCAGAAGCGCCGCAACCGCTGGGTCGAAATCAACCAGTACAAACTCGCCAGCGGTTTGACCCTGGTCGCGCGCCTCGACATCACCCGCGCGATGGAGGCGGCGCGCGCGGCGAGCGAGAGCGAACGCAAGTTCCGGAACCTGATCGAGAACTCGGTGCAGGGCGTGTTGATTCACCGCTTTGGACGGCCGTTGTTCTGCAATCGCGCCTTCGCCCAGATGTTCGGCTTCTCGGGTCCGGACGAGGTGCTGGCCATGCCATCGATCTTTCCGTTGTTCGTCCTCGAGAACCGCGATCGCGCGATGACGACCCATCGGCGGCGCATGGAAGGGGCCAATCTCCCGAACTCGTACCAGCATGCGATGTTGCGCAAGGATGGCTCGCGTTTTTGGATCGAAGCCCGCCTGAGCACCACGGATTGGGACGGCGAACCCGCGGTCCAGGCGACCGTGATCGACATCAGCGAACGACGCCAGATCGAGCGCATGAAGGACGACTTCATCTCGACGGTCAGTCACGAGCTGCGCACGCCATTGACCTCGATCAGCGGCTCGCTCGGGCTCATTGCGGCCGGCATGGCCGGCACCGTCGCCCCGGACGCCGGGCGCCTGGTGACGATCGCGCACCGCAACAGCGAGCGCCTCGTGCGACTGATCAACGACATCCTCGACCTCGAAAAAATCGAGAGCGGCAATCTCGCGATCCGTCTGGAACCGCTCGGCGCTGCCGGGTTGGCCCAGGCGGCGATCGATGCGATGCGCGGCTATGCGGCAGAATTCGATTCCCGCCTCGTGCTCGAGGTCCTGGTGGGCGATGCCTTGGTTCTGAGCAGCCATGACCAGCTCATGCAGGTGTTCTCCAACCTGCTGTCGAACGCGATCAAATTCTCGCCGCGCGGCAGTGTGATCACGCTCGCCGTGACTCGCCAGGGCCGGGCCATCCGCTTCGGGGTCCGCGATCGCGGGCCAGGGGTGCCGCCCGAGGTTCGTCAACGCATCTTCGAGCGCTTCGTCCAAGCCGATGTCGGTCAGGAAAGCCATCGTGCCGGCACCGGCCTCGGCCTCAGCATCTGTCGTGCGCTGATCGATCGACTGGGCGGCACGATCGACTTCACCTCTTCGGCCCAGGGCTCGGAATTTTTCTTTCTTTTGCCCGAGCATGAACCGCTGGACCGCACCCGCCCGCTGGTCCTGGTCTGCGAGGACGACGCCGACACCGCCACGCTGATCACGTTGGTCCTCGAACAGGCGGGATACGACACCACGGTCGTCGCCCGTCTGGGCGAAGCGCGGGAGAAGTTGGCCGCAGGGTCCTACGCCGCCATCACGGTCGATCTTGCGCTGCCCGACGGCAGCGGCCTCGTCGCGATCCGCGAACTTCGCGCGCAACCCGGGACCCGGAACCTGCCCGTCGTCGTGATCTCCGCCACGGCCGACCTTGCCCGTCTCGATGAACAGAATCGGAATCTCGGGAACATCGCCTGGGTCAACAAACCGATCGACCGGCAACGACTGATCGCCGTCCTGGGCGAGTTGCTCCGGGCCAAGACCTGTAATTCGTTCAGTGCTATGGAACAGTCATGACCAACGCCAAGTTGCAACGCGTGCTCTACGTCGAGGACGAACCCGACATTCGGGAAGTCGCCCGCTTTGCCCTCGAGTACTCCGGCCGGTTTCAAGTCCGCATCTGTGCTTCGGGCGATGAGGCGCTGAAGGTCGTGCCGCAGTTCCAGCCCGACCTGATCCTGATGGACGTGATGATGCCCGGCATGGACGGCCTCACGACCATGGACGAGTTGCGCAAAAACCCCACGACCGCGGCGATCCCGATCGTGTTCATGACTGCCAAAGTCCAGGCTGCGGAGGTGAGCCGCTATCTCGAACGCGGCGCGATCAGTGTCATCCCCAAGCCGTTCGATCCGCGCACCCTCGGTGATCTCGTGCAAGAGATCTGGTAGAAGCACCGTGCCCGATGATCGCCTCTCCGCCATCGAGCGCGAAATCGCCAAACTCTGCCAATCGTTTGCGGCATCGCTCCCCGAGCGTCGCGACGCGCTGATTGCCGGTTGGTCGGCGTTCGAGAATTCGGGATGGAAGGGGGTCGGCGCCGACCAGTTGTACCGCGCCGCCCATAGCCTGGCGGGCTCCGCAGCGACCTTCGACTTTGCCAACCTCGGCCGACACGCCCGCGTGCTGACCGATCATCTCCATGCCCTGATCGACCGGGCGAACGTCACCTCGGACGATCGCACCAAGGCCCAGCAGATGCTGGGCGAACTCCTGGCGGAGCTGTCGAAAGAGATCGAGGCGCGGCGTTAGCTGCCCTCGGCGACCTTGAGGCCGAGGTCACGCACCTTGCGATAGAGCGTCGAACGTCCGATCCCGAGGCGCCGGGCCACCTCCGACATCTGGCCGTTGTGGCGCTCCAGCGCCAGACGGATCATGTCGTCCTCGATTTCCTGGAGGGGGCGCAGCGACCCGTTCACGCCGAGTGCCGGAATGACGTAGGGCGTCGGTGCGACTCCCGCGGCCGTCGCCATGCTCGGTGCCGCCCCGGACTCGCGGGCGAGCTGATGGGAGATCTGCGGAAAGTCCCCCAGCGTCAGGGAGGTTCCATCCGCCAGCACCACGGCGCGAAAGATCGTGTTCTCGAGCTGACGTGCGTTGCCGGGCCAGGAAAAACTGGTGAGCCGATCCAGCACGCCGGGCGCCAACCCGGCGACCTTCTTGCCCTCGGAAGCGGCGAAACGCTTGATGAACAGGTCGATCAACATCGGCACGTCTTCGCGACGCTCGCGGAGCGGTGGGATGTAGATCGGAAAAATGTTGAGCCGGTAGTAGAGGTCTTCCCGGAATCGTTCTTCCCGCACCAGTTGGGCGAGATCACGATTGGTCGCGGAGATCACGCGGACGTTGACGTGGACCGGCCGCTTGCTGCCGACCGGATCGATCTCGCCGTCCTGCAGCGTGCGCAGCAGTTTGGCTTGGATGTCGAGCGGCAATTCCCCGACCTCGTCCAGGAAAATCGTGCCGCCGCTCGCCTCCTGAAACTTACCGATGTGCTTCGCATCGGCTCCAGTGAACGAGCCCTTCTCACGCCCGAACAGGATGCTCTCGACGAGGTTCGCCGGGATCGCGCTGCAGTTGACGGCGACGAACGGCCGTCCGGAGCGATCGCTGGCGCCCTGGATGGCGCGCGCGATCATCTCCTTGCCGACGCCGCTCTCGCCTTCGAGCAACACCGCGATGTTCGAGCGCGCAGCACGGGCGGCAAGGTCGACGACGTTGCGCATCGCCGGCGCAGCGGCGATGAGATCGGCAAATGACAATTCTCCGCCCATCTGGCGCGACAGGCGGCCGACCTCACCCGAGAGGGTCGAGATCTTGAGCGTGTTCTCGATCGAGATCTGCAGGCGCTCGGGGCTGACCGGCTTGACCACGAAGTCGGCCGCTCCACTCCGCATCACCTTGACGACCGTGCCGACCCCGCCGCTGACGGTCAGCACGATCGTGGGAATCGGACGCTCCAGCCGCGCGACTTCGGCCAACACGCCGAACCCGTCGATCTTGGGCAACACCAGGTCGAGGAGCGCCAAGTCGAGCCCCTCGCCCCCCGTTTTCTGCAACAGTTCGACCGCCTTCTGGCCATCGTTCGCCGTTACCGTGTCGTAGCCGAGGCCCCGGACAACGGTCTCGAGGTAGCGAAGCTGGGCCGGGTCGTCCTCAACGATCAGAATTCTGTGTGCCATTTCGACACGGATATGTTCCTACCCGGGACTAGGCGTCAAGAGGGCGAGTATTCCCTCGGAAGAACCTCGCGCAATTGTGAGCGCCGATGGCCGGTCCTAGGCGCCGATGAAGCCGAGCAGTTCACGGGCGTAGACCTCGGGCGCGCGATAGGGCAATTGCCCCTTCACCCCCGGAATCAATTTGAACTTGGCGCCTTTGATCAGCGCGGCGGCCTGGCGATCGACCTCGGCCAGGCTGTCCCCCTCGGCGTTGATCACGTAAACCGGGCAGCGCAGTTGCTTGAGCGCCGCGGCCGCGTCGTAACCGAACACCGCGTGGAACGCCCAATGGAAGCGCGGATAGATCATCAGCTGCTGGGCCACCGCCTCCCGAATCATGTCGAGGTTCGTCGCCTCGCCCCAACTTTTGCGACGGGCCTGCCACAGACGTTTCAGAAACTCGCCGTCGGCATCCATCTCGGGCAGCCCGATTCGCGCCTTGAACGCATCCACTTGGTCGGGCCGGATCATGGGAATCCCCGACAGCACCGCATGGGTCACGCGATCGCCGAGGTGCTTGGTGATGAGTTCGAGCGCGATCGAAGACCCGGTGTGGACCGCGCCGATGGCGAAACGATCGACGCCGAACTGGTCGATCGCCACCCAGAAGCGGGCCGCAAAGCCCGCCATGTCGATCGGGTCCGCGGGCGCATCCGACTGACCATAGCCCGGGTTGTCGAAGGCCACCGCCCGGCAGCGCGTCGCGAGGTAGGGAATGGCGGGATCGAACTCCCACGACGAAACCGGCGATTCGTGAAACAGGAACACGTAGGGTCCCCGGTCGCCCGCCATCTTGTAGTGGTCTGTCCGAACTCGGTATCGATGTAACCGCGTTTCATGGCTCCCCCCCCCACGTTGGGCGGCACTATATGGCAAGTTTGGCGCGGCTCAACCCGAATGCCTAGTCGGCCAGCGCGTAGCCGCTGCCGCGGACCGTCCGGATGATGTCGGAGGTCCCCGGAAGGTTGATCGCCTTGCGCAGCCGTCGGATGTGAACGTCGACCGTGCGCAGGTCGACCTCGGCGTCGCGACCCCAAGCCAGATCGAGCAATTGCTCGCGGCTGAACACTCGTCCCGGGCGCTTGAGCAACACGCGAAGCAAACGAAACTCGGTCGGCCCCAAGTGTATCGTTTGGCCATCGCGCGTAACGCGGTGGGCCGCCACGTCCATCGCAAGACCCGAATGGACCAGGGTCTCATCCGGCGAGGCCGTGGTCGAACGGCGCAGGACGGCACGGACGCGCGCCAACAGCTCGCTCGGCGAGAACGGTTTGACGACGTAGTCGTCGGCCCCGGCTCCGAGGCCCCGTACACGATCCGCTTCTTCTCCGCGCGCGGTGAGCATGATGATCGGCAACGTCTTGACCAGCGGGTCGCGCCGAATCTCGCGGCAGACGTCGAGCCCGGATTGCTCGGGCAACATCCAATCGAGAATCACCAGGTCGGGCGGGTCCCCGTGGACCCGCTCGATCGCCTCACGCCCGTCGGTCGCCACGGAAACGCGATAGCCCTCGAGTTCGAGGTTGTAGCGCAGCACCTCGACGAGGGGCGACTCGTCCTCGACCACGAGGATATGGGGGGCTCGCGACATCATCGTGTCGTTCGTCCCCGCTCGTCGATCACGGTGACGCTCGATTGATCGCCCTTTGTGCGACTCTCGGGTTCCTGGCCCCGTACGACAAAATGCACGGCCTCGGCGATGTTGGTCGCGTGGTCTCCGACGCGCTCGACATTCTTGGCGACGAACAACAGGTGTGTACACGAGGTGATGTTGCGCGGGTCCTCCATCATGTACGTCAGAAGTTCCCGGAACAGACTGGTGTGCAACTGGTCGACTTCCTGGTCGGCCAGCCGCACGTCTGCGGCTTTGTCGACATCCCGATCGATATAGGCGTCGAGCACCGTCTTGATCATGCCCTGGACCAGCTTGCCAAGCCGACCAATCGTGGCCACCGCCGACTTGGGTGGCGCCTGGGTGAGGGCCAAAGTGCGCTTGGCGATGTTCTTGGCATAGTCTCCGATGCGTTCCAGGTCGGTGGCAATCCGCAGGGCGGCCACGACCGCGCGCAGATCCCGGGCCATCGGTTGACGCAGCGCAAGCAGGCCGACAATGCGCTCGTGGACCTCGTGTTCCAAGGCATCGATCCGTGCATCCCTGGCGACGACGCGCTCGGCCGCGAGCGCGTCGCGCTTGGCCAGCGCATCCATGGCCTCGGCGAGCTGGGTCTCGGCGAGACCACCCATTTGCGCGATGCAGTTGTCGAGGTGCTGCAACTCGGTATCGAACGACTTGACGATGTGGTCGGTGGCCATGAGCGCTCCTCGTCTCAGCCGAAGCGGCCGGTGATGTAGTCCTGGGTCCGGGCCTCGATCGGGTTGGTGAACATGCGCTTGGTGTCACCGTACTCGATGAGGCGGCCGAGATACATGAATGCCGTATTCTGCGACACGCGTGCCGCCTGCTGCATATTGTGGGTGACGATGATGATCGTGTAGTTCCCGCGCAGTTCGTCGATCAGCTCCTCGATCTTGGCGGTGGCAATCGGATCGAGCGCCGAACAGGGTTCGTCCATCAGCAGAACCTCGGGATCGCCGGCAACGGCGCGCGCGATGCAGAGACGCTGCTGCTGACCGCCCGACAGGCCCAACGCGTTCTCCTTGAGTCGGCCTTTGACCTCGTCCCAGAGGGCAGCCGCCTTGAGTGATCGCTCGACCGTCTGTTCAAGCAGCGCCCGATCGGTAACGCCGTCCACCCGAAGCGGATAGACAACGTTCTCGGCGATCGACATCGGGAACGGGTTGGGCTTCTGGAACACCATACCCATGCGCTTGCGTAGACCGATTACGTCGATCGCGGGACCATAAATGTCATCGCCCTCGAGACGTATGGCGCCGTTGATCCGCAGGTTGTCGATGAGGTCGTTCATCCGATTCATCGACCGAAGCAGCGTCGACTTGCCGCAGCCGGAGGGCCCGATCAATGCGGTGACCATGCCGACCTGAACGTCCATCGCCACGTCGAACAGAGCCTGAGCAGCGCCGTACCAGAGATTGAAGTCCTTGATCTCGAGCGACGTTCGCTCGCCCTTCGTGGGGTGATAGGACGTGGGACCAAACGTGGGGGCATTCATGATGCGTTCCTAGAACTGCGCGCCGACGAATTTGCGCTTGAGGCGATTGCGGATGACGATGGCGGCCAGGTTCATGACGAAGATCAGGCCGATGAGCAGCATGGTCGTCACGAACACCATCGGTTTGCCGGCCTCGGAGTTTCGCGACTGGAAGCCGACGTCGTAGATGTGAAAGCCCAGGTGCATGAAACTGCGCTCGAGGTGAATGAACGGAAAGAACCCGTCCATCGGAAGCTCGGGCGCCAGCTTGACGACGCCGACCAACATCAACGGCGCGACTTCGCCGGCCCCGCGCGCCATCGCCAGGATGAGACCGGTCATGATGCCGGGAAGCGCTCGCGGCAGAACGATGTACTTGATTGTCTGCCACTTCGATGCGCCGCAAGCCAACGACCCCTCGCGGACCGAACGTGGGACCGCCGAAAGCGCCTCTTCGGTCGCGACGATCACGACCGGTACCGTCAGCAACGCCAGCGTCAGCGAAGCCCACAAGATGCCGCCCGTCCCGAAGGTCGGCGACGGCAGCCGCTCGGCGTAGAACCACTGATCGATCGACCCGCCAACCAGATAGGCAAAGAAACCCACGCCGAAGACGCCGTAGACGATCGACGGGACCCCCGCCAGATTGTTGACGGAAATGCGCACGATGGCGACGATGCGCCCCTGCCTTGCGTATTCGCGCAAATAGAGTGCCGTGAGAACCCCGAACGGCGCCACGACCAGCACCATCATCAGCGTCATCACGAACGTACCGAAGATCGCCGGCATGACGCCGCCTTCGGTGTTGGCTTCGCGCGGCTCGTCGGCGAGGAACTCCCCCCAGCGATCGAAATAGACTCCGAGAGCGCCGAGGAGCGAAAGGTCGTTGGCCGGAACGAAGCGTGTGATCTCGGACAGACGCATCGACTTCTCGCGCCCGCCGGTGTCGGCTAAGGTGATCGTCGTCCGCGCATCCTCCTGTCGCAGCCTCCGGGCCTCGGCCGCGAGGGTGTCATACTGAGTGCGCAGTCGCGCCAGTTCGGGTTCAGCGGCGCGCCGCGCCGCAACAACGCGTTCGTGGTCGGGCCCGTGGCGCAGTTCGAGGCGCCGAACCTCGAGACGTATCCCGTCGATGTCGTGATTGACCACGCCGATGTCGCCGCGCTCGATGCGCCGTATCTGCTGCCAACGGTCGCGCGCCTTGCGGTGCACGGCATCGAGACCCGTCGGCAAAGGATCTCCGTCGGCCAGCGGCCGCCCGTCCTCGACCACTTGCTTCACCCGACCGACGAACGGTCCCCACTCCAAACGCTCCATCAACACGAGGTCGCGCGGCCGGCTCGCGCCCGCCACGAGGTAGCTCGGGACCCAACGGAAATCCTCGTTGTAGAGATCGAAGTTGCCGATCTGGATGAGCTGGCGCTCCGCCATGCCGCCATCGTCGCGAATTAGCGCCTGCACCGGCGGCGGCAGCGACGCAAGTTCGTTGGGCGGGACGCGAAACTCCTCGCTGCGACGAATGGGGCCGGCGATCGTGCTGCCATCGGTCAAAGTCAGCGCGACGATCGGCTTTGGGAAGAACGTTGCCACGCCGTTCCAGAACACCAGGAGGAGAAAACCAGCGATCAACACGATGCCGAGCGCCAGCGCTCCGCCCAAGGCCCATTGTGCAGGCTCGCCCGATGCCGAGACGTCCGAACCGAAGGTCCTCCGGCGGCGCGCCGCGACGGCATTCGATGGAGCGGTGAGAGTCTCCGTGGTCATCGACTGGGCCTAGAGTTGAACCGCGCGCCGACGGAAGCGCTGTCGGATCAGCTCGGCGATCGTGTTGAGAACGAACGTCATGACGAACAGCGCTAACGCCGCGAGGAACAGCATGCGACAGAGCGTGCTTCCGACCACGGCTTCGGGCAACTCGACGGCGATATTGGCCGAAAGTGCGCGCAGGCCGTTGAACACGTTCCAGTCGAGGATCGGCGTGTTGCCGGCGGCCATCACGACGATCATCGTTTCGCCGACCGCACGACCCATGCCGATCATGATTGCAGCAAAAATGCCGCTGACGGCGGTTGGAATGATCACCCGCGTTGCCGTCTGCCAAGGGCTCGCGCCGCAGGCCAGGCTCGCCGCACGCAGGTGCTCGGGGACCGCCGACATCGCATCCTCGGCGATCGTGTAGATGATCGGGATCACGGCGAAGCCCATCGCCAGGCCGACGACAAACGTGTTGCGTTGCACGTACGTGTCCAACACGCCGCCGCGCGGGTCCCACCCGGCCGCCGTGAATACATAGGCCAGAACAAAGGCCACGATGGCGCCGGCAACGAGGGTTAGCAACCAACACAGGCCATCCACCAACCCGGCCCGTGTGCGACCAAGTTGGCGAACGCGATCCCGCATCGCGCCGTTCAATGCGCGCCGGACGAGCGCCGAAGCGGCCAAGAATCCCGCGGGCAAAAGGAGCAACACCAAGAACGGTCGGCCGCTACCAGCCGTGCCGTTGACCCAGCTCCGGAAATCACCAGCGAAGAATACGGCCTCGAACCCCGGCGCGGCGGCATAGGACAGCCAGCAGCCGGAAAACAGCACGACGAACATGAACATGAACTTGGGCAAGCCGTCCCAGCGCAGGGCCGACGCCGGAGGCAGCAACTGCCAGAGATAGGCCGCGGCGAACAGCGACATCGGCAGGGCGATAAAGACCAACACGACAGCGGCGATGAACGACTCGACGATCGGCGCCAAGATCAAGGCGGCAATGAACCCAAGTACGACCGAAGGCAACGACGCCATCATCTCCATCGCCGGCTTGACCACCGCTCGCACGGAGTGATGGACAAACTGCGACGTGAAGATCGCAGCGGCCAGCGCGATCGGCACCGCGAACAGCAGGGCGTACACCGTCGCCTTGATCGTGCCGAAGATCAGCGGAACCAACGACAGTTTGGGCTCGAACTCGTCGTTGCCCGACGAGCTTTGCCAGGTGAACGCAGGCTCCGGGAAACCTTCGTACCAGACCTTGCCGAAGATCGTCTGTAGCGTCGTCTCCGGGTGGGGAATATCGATCGCCCAGAAACGCAGTCGACCGCTCGCGTCACTGGCCACCACGCCGTCGTTGCGCGGAGACAGGCCGATCGAGGCAACCTCCGTCCGCGACGACTCGCCGAGCTTCATCAGCACGCGAGCGCTGGTCGAGTGCCTCACCCAGATCACGCCGGTCGCATCGGCCGTCGCGAACGCCTTGTTGCGCGCACTGGCCGCGATCGCGCGGATCGGCGCACGTTGCCTCTCCAGCTCATGCGCGAGCTTGAGCGTATGCCCATCGCTCGTCCCAGCCGCAGCATCTTCGACCCGGAAGAACACATTGACGCTGCCGTCCGATCCGCCGACCACGATCGCCTGTTCACCGATCAGAAACCCGATGGTGGTCAGTGCCACGCCGTCCGCCGTCAGCCTCCGCGTCTCTATGAGTTTGGGAACCCCGAGGTCCCGCGTGTCGAAGCGCAGCACCTCGCCGTTCTCGCGGGCGACATAGACCTGATCCGCCTGCGCCGTCATCAGCGCCCCGATGATCGTGCCGCTGCCGGACATCGCCGGCAGCGTTGCCGACTCGAGCGTCGTGGTCTCGCGACGGGTCAACAGGTTCACGCGGGTTTCTGCCCGCGTCAGTCGCAGAACGTTGTCCCCATCCTTGGTCAGGAATGATCGAGTCGGTCGTTCGACCGTGCCACCCACGCGGTAATCGAGTTGGGCAATGGCCCGACCGGCCGGCGCCACGGCCTGGGGTTCGTTGAGGATGACCGAAAAGGTCGTGCGCTGAAATTGTTCGGCGTCACGCCGGTGAAACACCGCCTCGCCATCCGTCTGATCGAGGTCGTTCAACCGCACCAGGTTGGGCGGCAGGTCGCTGGCCTTGATCAGGGTTGAACGCGTCCCGATCTGACCGAAACGCACCGTACCGTCGGCGAACCCAACCGCAAAGTCATCCGAACGAATCGATTTCGAGAAAGCCGTGATCTTCTGGCCGCCGAGGTCGATGGTCGGCGAGGCGAGCACGGTACCCGTCGGTAGATGAACCGCCCGTGTCTTGCCGGAAGCAAGCACTTCGACCGCCAAGACATTGGTATCGTCGGTGAGGATCGCGAGGCTCGCCCCCTCGGGGCGTTGCAGCGTGTACTCGCGGCTCTCGTTCAGGGAGCCGCCGGTGAACAGTGGCACCACGACCTGAACGAGGAAAATCATGATGCCGGCCACCGCCAGGATCACGAACAGACCGCCGACCGTCACGACGATGTCCGCCGCTTTGTCGGCGTAGCGCACCGCACGGCTGGTCTGTTTCGGCCGGACATACGCGGTTGCCCGCGCCCGCCCGGAACGGATTTCGGTCATCGGCTTCCCTCGGAAAAGGAAGGAGGTCGGCCGGGGCTCCGGCCGACCTCGTCGCGACACACGCCGTTAGCTACCGCTCCCGACCGTGATGCCAAGATCCTTGAGATCCTGCGCCGCCAAGTCGGCGGTCACCGGAAAGTAGCCGTCCTTCACGACGGCTTCCTGGCCCTGCCTGGAGTAGATGAACCTGATGAACTCGGCCCTCACCGGCTCGAAAGCCTGGTTCGGGTTTTTGTTCACGTAGATGTAGAGGAAGCGCGAGATCGGGTAATCCCCCGCGTAGGCGTTCTCCGCGGTGGCATCGAAACACGTTCTACCCTCCCTGGCGGAGATCGGAACCGAACGCACGTCGGCGGTCTTGTAACCTACACCCGAGTAGCCCATCGCGAACTTGTCCGATGCAACACCCTGGACGACCGTCGAGGACCCCGGCTGCTCCTTGACCGAATCCTTGTAGTCGCCGTTGAACAACGCCACTTCCTTGAAGTAGCCGTACGTACCGGAGGCCGAGTTGCGGCCGTAGAGCGAAATCGGCTTGTCGGCCCATTCGCCCGTGAGACCAACGTCGCCCCAGCGCACCAGGTCCTTCGTGCCGCCGCCCTTGCGCGCCTTCGAGAAAATGGCGTCGACCTGCTGTAACGACAGGCAGCGAATCGGGTTGTCCTTGTGAACGTACACCGCCAGCGCGTCGACTGCGGCGCGCACGACCGCCGGTTTGTAGCCGAACTTCTTCTGGAACTCGTCGCTCTCGGCCGCACGCATCGGGCGCGACATCGGCCCGAAGTTCGAGGTCCCGGCAATCAGCGCCGGCGGCGCCGTCGAGGAACCCTTGCCCTCGATTTCGATCTGGACGTTGGGGTAGGCCGCCCGGAATCCCTCGGTCCACAACGTCATGAGATTGTTCAAGGTGTCGGAACCGATCGACTTGAGGTTGCCCGAGACCCCGCTCACCGCGCGGTAGGTGGGCAGTTTCGGGTCGACGCCCTGGGCGAAGGTCGGGGTCGCCATGAGACCCGCGGCAACCACGGCAACGCCCAACAAATTCCTGTTCACGGAGTTCCTCCTGTTGTCGTCCTGGGCAACGCGCCCGAACGGACGCCCTCATAGGCCCGTGGCAAGGCGATCCTGTTTCAGTTCTGTGACAGTTTGATGAAAGGCGAGGGAGCCGGGCCTCCTAGACGCCTTCGCTGGCCGCAGCCGGTAGCGTCACGGTGAACGTGCTGCCCACGCCGAGACGGCTTTCGACGGCCAGATGGCCGCGATGGCGGTTGATGATGTGTTTGACGATGGCGAGGCCGAGGCCGGTGCCCCCGAGACTTCGCGACCGCCCCTTATCGACACGGTAGAAGCGTTCGGTGAGCCGAGGGACGTCTTCGGCCGGAATCCCCTCGCTCTCGTCGCTGACCGACACGGCGACGCCGGGTCCGCCGTGCTGCGGCACCCGGGGGACGCCTCTCACGTCGATGCGAACAGCGGTTCCCGGACGCGAGTACTTGAGCGCGTTGTCGACCAGGTTCTGGAGCACTTGCCGCAACTCATCGGCGTCGCCCACCACCTTGGGCAGATCGCCGGCGATCGAAACGGCAATTCGGCGGCGCGCCTCCTCGCTGGCGGCCCCGGCGCTGTCGACCACGCCACGCAGCACACCCGCCAAATCGACCCGGCCCCTGGGTGGGACGTGTTCGTGGATTTCGACCCGAGACAGCGACAACAGGTCCTCGATCAGGCGCGTCATTCGCCTCGCCTCGGCGTTCATGATCCCGAGGAACCGCTCTCGTGCCTGCACATCCTCGCACGCCGGTCCCTGAAGTGTTTCGATCATACCAAGCAAGGCCGAAAGCGGCGAGCGCAGTTCGTGGCTGACGTTGGCAACAAAGTCCCGGCGCATGGCCTCGGATTGCCTGGCGACGGTAACGTCGTGAAACACCAACGCCACCTGTGGACCGGCTGTGGTTTCGCCAGCGGGAACGAGCACCGCCTGCAGGTTGAAGGTCCGCACGAACGCGCCGGGCAGCGAGACCTCGACCGAACGTGATTCGCCGGAGCGCAACACCCGGTCCACGGTGTCGAGGACCTCCGGATGACGCAGCGCCAACGCAAGGTTGCGCCCATGGTAGGCGGGACCGATGATCTCGCGGGCCGCCCGATTGGCCGCGACGACGGCGCGATCCCCGCCGACCACGACAACGGGATCGGGAAAGCTCTCCAGGATGCCGCTTTCCACGCTGGTAGTCGCGTCGGGCGGCCTTAGCCCGGGGCGGCCGCTCATCGGTCGGAACCTCGCGAATCGGCTTTGGGCGTCACAACGGCTTCTACCCTAACGCCCGCGGCATTAGAGTGACAGCCACCCGACAACGAGGATGCCATGCGACCTTTTCCCGCCGCCCCCGGCCTGACCGGCAACTACGTGCCGCTCCTCATCGAGGGCAATATCAACGACTGTGTCATCGAAGGAGACGTGCCGCCGACGCTGCGCGGTTCGTACTACCGCAACGGACCAAACCCGCAGTATCCGCCGCGCGGCACCTACGCAAATTGGTATGACGGCGATGGCATGGTGCATGCCTGGCACTTCGACGATGGCCGCGTGAGCTATGTCAATCGCTGGACCAGGACCGAACGATTTCTCGCCGAACGCAAGGCCGGACGCGCACTCTATCCCACGCTCTATTCCCCCGGATCCGGCGACCCGAGTGTGCAGGGCAAGAGCCTCAATGCCGCCAACGATACGATCCTCGTGCATCACGGCCGGGTGTTTTCGACCTGGGAGACCGGCCTGCCCCACGAACTCGACCCGATCAGCCTGGAAACCAAGGGCCCTTACGACTTTGCCGGCGGCATCCCGCACGACGTCATGGTCCACCCCAAGATCGACGGACGGACGGGCGAGTTGCATCTGTTCGGACGCACGCGGCCGCATCCGGAAGCGGGCGACTCGGTCTATCACGTCGTCGATCGCGACGGCCGCGTCGTTCATTCCACGAGGATCAAGACACCCTACGATTCGATGACCCACGACATGTTCCTGACCGAGGACTATGTCGTCCTGTCGGTCATGCCGGGTGTCTATGACCGCCGCCGACTCGCGGAGGGCAAGCCGTACCTCGCGTGGGAGAACCATCGCTCGTCGTTTCTCGGGGTCCTCGAGCGTTTCGGCCGCGGCGAAGACATCGTGTGGATCGAGTTCGCGGGTTGCTGGGGTTCACACACGATGAACGCTTATCAGCAGGGCGACGAACTCTTGTGCGACACGGCGCGGTACCCGCGCGCCATGCTGTTTCCCAACCCCGACGGCACCTGGCCCGACCTCAAGACGATGACGCTGCCGAGCGTCTACCGCTGGCGCGTCGATCTCAAGGCGCGTTCGGTCAAGGAGGAGCGTTTCGACGGCAGCTTGGGGGAGATGCCGAGCATGGACCTGCGCCATCGCGCTCACCCCTATCGCCACGGCTACAGTGCCGGTTGGGCGAAACCCGGCGGCAACTTCGACTGCGTGCATCACTACGATTGGAAATCGGGCCAACGGGAGAGCTATGTGCCGGGTGATGGCTGTTTCGTGGGCGAACCGGCGTTTGCCCCGCGAACACCCGATTCGCCCGAGGGCGACGGCTACATCCTCACGACGGTGTTCCGCCGCGACGAAAATCGTTCGGACCTCGTCGTCTTGGATGCCCAGCGGTTGGCCAATGGACCGATCGCGACGGTGAAAATGCCTCACCGTGTCCCGGGTGGCCTGCACGGCGCCTGGCGTCAGCGCTGACCCTTGGCACGCAAAGCCCTTTATCGTCGCTACGGCCGGCCGAAAGACGTCATCGAGTTCGTCGATCACGATCCGGGCCCGGCCGGGCCGGAGGATGTCGTGATCGCGGTCGAGGCCGTTTGTCTCCATATCGCGGACGTCCTGCGCGTCACCGGTCAGCGCCCGTACGCCCCGCCGCTCCCCGACAGTCCGGGATCGGAGTGCGTCGGCCGCGTCGTCTCGGTCGGGACCAACGTCCGCGGCTTCAAAGTCGGCGACCGCGCCATTCCGCCGCTCGCCACGCGGAGTTGCCAGGAGTTGATCCGCCTGCCCGCCAGCCAGTTCATTCGCGTGCCCGATGACGGCGACGCCCTGCAACTGGCCATGGCGACGGTCAATCCGGTGACCAGTTGGCTGTTGATCAACGCCTACGAGCCTATGAAGCCGGGAGATTGGATCCTGCAAAACGGTGGTAACTCGGCCTGCGGGCGATTCGCCATCCAATTGGCGAAGCGCCAAGGCCTGCGCACGATCAGTGCCATCCGCCGGGCCGAGGTAATCCCGGAACTCGAGGCCCACGGGGCCGATGCCGTCGTGTTCGACGATGAGACGTTGCCCGCCCAGGTCGCCAAAGCCACGGGCGGGGCCGAAATTCGCCTGGCGCTCGACGTCGCCGGTGGCCACAACACGGCCTGGCTCGCCCATTGCCTCGCCGATTCGGGGATCATCATCAACTATGGCCTGATGAGCGGCCAGGACCCGGTGTTGCCCAAGGAACTCACGCTCACCCGCGGGCTACGTTTCCAGGGATTCCTCATGTCGCGCACGTTCCGGCGGCTCTACACACCGGCACTCGAACGCGCGGTTCGCACCGAAATCGCGCAACTGATCGGTACCGGCGCCCTCACCGCCCGGGTCGCCGCCACCTACCCCTTCGAGCGCCTGGCCGATGCCCTCGAACACGCCGACCGCCGCGGTGCCGAGCGGCATGGCAAGATCCTGATCACGATGGGCAGACGCTAGGTTCAGGCTTGGGCCGGCGTATCCATGTCCTGGTATACCTTCCACCCATCGACGTAGCGCTTGAACAGGATGAAATAGCGCGCGTTCTCGACCTCCGGTTTCCCGCCGTCTTTGGGTTCGGCGGTGATCGTCGTCATGCCCTGCATGAACGCCCAGTCGCCATGGACCTGAATGTTCTCGAGTTTGGATTGGGCCCGGACCTTGGCCGCACGAAAGCGCCGCTCGAAGAACTGCCGAATCTCGGACCAACCCGAGTATTTGCGATCGCGCCGCGGGATGACGACCGACTCCTCGCTATAGAACCGGCGGAGAGCTTCGAGATCGCCACTGGCGTAGGCCCGACCCCAGGCCATCGCCACATCCTTGATCGCGTTCACGTCGCCGTTCTCCATGATTCCTCCGCTGGGATTCGCGATATGCTAACCGGCGATCGCCTGAACGACCAATCGTTGGACCACGCATGACCGTTCGCTACAACCTGGCGCAGATCAACGTCGCCAAACTTCGTGCCCCCCTCGATGACCCGGCGATGGCCGATTTCGTCGCGCACCTCGATACGGTGAACGCCGAGGCCGAGAAAGCGCCGGGCTTCGTGTGGCGGCTCAAGGACGACAGCGGCAACGCCACCGCCATCCGGCCGCTCGGACCCGACCAACTGATCAACATGTCGGTTTGGAAGTCGATCGGCAGTCTCGAACGCTTCGTCTACAAGAGTGCGGCCCATGTCGCGATGATGAAGCGCCGCGCGGAGTGGTTCGTGCCGATGGATGATGCGGTCATGTGCCTGTGGTGGCAGGACGTGGACACGCAACCGACCGTCGATGAAGGCCTGCTACGACTGGAACAGATCCGGATGTTCGGGCCCTGCCAGGGCGCGTTCACGTTCCAGTTCCGCGTCCCGCCGCCGGGCATGGGGGACGACCACTAGGCGTTGACCGACGTCATAGTCCCCGGCGCCGGACCGGGGTTCTCTGGCGTCATGCGCGCCATGGTGCTGCACCAAGCCGGACAAGCTCTGCGCGAAGTCCACCGCGACGTGCCGACCCGCCCGCCCGGGCACGTCCTCGTTCGCGTCGCGGCCTGTGGAGTCTGTCGCACCGACTTGCATGTCGTCGATGGCGAACTGCCCGGCTCACGCCTGCCGCTGGTTCCCGGACACGAGATCGTCGGCTACGTCGTGGAAAGTGACGCTGGCAGCCGCTTTCGACGGGACCAGCGGGTCGGCATCCCCTGGCTCGGTTCGACCTGCGGTGACTGCCGCTACTGCCGGGCGGGCCAGGAGAACCTCTGCGAGGCCGCACGCTTCACGGGCTACGACCGCGATGGTGGCTACGCCGACTATGCGATCGCCGATGAACGTTTCTGTTTTCCGTTGCCCGGCCCCTTGGACGACGCGAGTGCGGCACCCCTGCTGTGCGCTGGCCTGATCGGCTACCGGGCGCTGCGCAAGTGTGGCGAAGCCCGCACCATCGGGCTCTACGGTTTCGGGGCGGCGGCGCATATCGTCACGCAGGTCATGGCCTACGAGGGCCGCAGCACCTTCGCGTTCACGCGACCCGGTGACGATGCGGGGCAATCCTTCGCGCGGTCGCTCGGGGCAGCCTGGGCCGGCGCTTCGAGCGAGGTCCCTCCGGAACCCCTCGACGCCGCGATCCTGTTTGCGCCGGTCGGTGCCCTCGTGCCGCAGGCGCTTCGTGCCGTGCGCCCAGGGGGACGGGTGGTTTGTGCCGGTATCCACATGAGCGACATCCCCGCGTTTCCCTACGAGTGGTTGTGGCGCGAGCGTGAGATCGTCTCGGTCGCCAACCTCACCCGTCGTGACGGCGAGGAATTCCTCGGGCTCGCCCCGCGGATCCCCGTTCGCACGACCATCGAACGGTTTGCCCTTGCGGATGCCAACCTTGCCCTCGACCGGTTGCGGCGCGGCGCCGTGACCGGGGCCGCGGTGCTCGTACCCGAGCTATCGGGGAGTTGATTCCCGGCAGGGGCGGGTCCACGCTTCGAGGGATGGACCGTGAGGGGTCCGACCATGCGCCCATCGACGTTCGCCAGTTCGCTGATCGCCGCCGCATTCCTGTCTGCGTCGGCGACGGCCGCCGACCTCAAGAAGGGGATCGATGCCTTCGTCGAAGGGAACCGCGTCACGGCCTGGCACGAGTTGTTGCCGTTGGCCAAGCGCGGTGACGCGATTGCCCAATATCACGTCGGGATCATGTATGCCCATGGCTTCGGCACCGAGCGCGATCCGGTCGAAGCCAAGTATTGGCTCGAGCAGGCCGCGGCCAAGGGCAATCCCGATGCGATGTTCAGCCTCGGTTTCGAGAGCTATCAGCAGGGGGACTACGCGGGCGCCCTGCGTCTGCTGACGCCCGCGGCCGAACGCGGCGTACCGGTCGCGCAGTACCATCTCGCCCGCATGTATCGCCTCGGGCTCGGCGTGCCCGTCGATCTCGCGCGTGCCGAAAGCTGGGCGCTTCGCGCCGCGCGCCAGGACGTCGAGGCGGCACAGTTCGAACTGGGTGAACTCTACGGACGCGGGGCCTCCGGCCCACCCGATCTGATCCGCTCCTATATTTGGTTCTTTGTCGCCGACGCACGACGCTATCCGGGCGCCGCCGAAAACCTCGAAGCTCTCGCCAAGATCATGGCCCAGGCCGATGTCGATTCCGCTCGCCGCCAGGCCCTCGAGATTCTGTCACGTCGGCCGGGAAATTGAGCAAGATCAAGGTTTTCGGCCACCCCCGGACCATATTCCCAGGGACGCCCTCCTCGAAGCGAAAGGTCGCTCATGTCCTACAAATCGATCCTGGTTCACCTCACCGACGATGTTCGCAACGATGCGCGAATCGAAGCGGCGATGGCCTTGAACGACAAGGCCCATTTGATCGGCCTCTACACGATCATCCCGATGCAGGGCCGGCCTACGGTATCGCCGAGATCCCACCGCAGTTCTTCGACGAATACGAACAGAACGCGACCGCCAGAGCCAGAGCCGCCAAGGCCCAATTCGAAGACTGGGCCCGGCGCAGCGGCGCTTTGGTCGAGTGGCGGGAGGAGCGTGGCGTGCCGCTCGAAGTACTGCGGTTGCAGTCGCTCTACGCCGACATCACGGTCGTCGGCCAACCGGTCACGGATGGGCCGGCCCACGTTCCCGGGACCGAGGGATTGCCCGGCGATCTCGCCATCGCCACCGGGCGACCCGTGCTCACCGTGCCGCACAGCGGCTCGTTCAAGACGATCGGGCGCACGGTCATGGTGGCGTGGAACGGCAGCCGCGAGTCCGCTCGTGCCGTGACCGACGCCCTGCCGATCCTCCAGCGCGCCAAGACGGTCTACGTCGTCGGCGCCAATCTGCGCAGCAGCGTCCCGGCGCTCGACATCTCGACCCATCTCGCCCGCCACGGGGTCAAAGTCGAGACCAAGACGTTCCACGCCGAGGACACCTCGGTCGGCGCGGCGCTCGTGTCGCAGATCACCGATCTCGGTGCAGATCTCGTGGTGATGGGCGCCTATGGTCACAGTCGGTTCAACGAGTTCGTGTTCGGCGGCGTCACGCGGCATCTGCTGAATCACATGACCGTTCCGACCTTGTTCGCTCACTAGACCCGTGAGCCTCACCGCCGGGACCCCGACGCCACCCGGCGGTGACCACCCACCCGGCGGCGTCCACACGCCGCACCTGCGGCGCAACCTGTCGCTCACGCTGGTGACGCTCTATGGCCTGGGCACGACCATCGGCGCGGGGATTTACGTGTTGGTCGGCAAGGTGGCTGGCGTCGCCGGCTTGCTGGCACCCGCCAGTTTCCTGGTCGCCATGGTCATCACGGCCTTCTCGGCGCTGTGCTTCGCCGAACTGGCCTCGCGTTATCCGCGCAGCGCCGGCGAAGCCCTCTACGTCGCCGAAGGATTACGCTCGCCGTTTCTGTCGCTGGCCGTCGGCCTGCTCGTGGTCCTGGCCGGTGTCGTCACCTCGGCCACGGTCACGCATGGATTCGTCGGCTATCTCGCGGAGCTGCTTCCGGTTCCCAAGGTCGCGACGATCGTAGGCACGATCACGCTCCTCGTGTTGCTCGCGATTTGGGGTATCAAGCAGGCGGTGATCGTCGCCGGGGCATTGACCGTCCTCGAGATTGCCGGGCTGCTGCTCGCCCTCTGGATCGGTCGCGACGCGTTCGGGGCCCTGCCCGAAGCGCTGCCCGCGATGATCCCGACCGGCGAGCGCGCGGCGTTGATCGGGCTCTTGATGGGCACGGTCCTTGCGTTCTTTGCGTTCATCGGGTTCGAGGACCTGGCCAACGTCGCCGAAGAGGTCCGCCATCCACGCACGACCCTGCCTTGGGCGATCGCACTCACGCTCGTCGTGACGACGGTGCTCTATATCACCGTGACCATCGTGATGGTCCTGTCGATCCCGCTGCCGGAACTCGGCGCCTCGGATGCTCCCTTGGCGCTCTTGTTCGAGCGCCGCCCGGACCTGCCGCCCGAGATCATCACGCTGATCAGCCTGCTTTCGATCGTCAACGGCGCGCTGATCCAGATCATCATGGCCTCACGCATGCTCTACGGCCTGGGAGTCATGGGGCGGTTGCCCGCGATCCTCGGACGCGTTCACCCGCGTACGCACACGCCCGTCGTCGCTACCATAACCGTCGGTGTGTTGATCATCGCCTTTGCGCTCGCGGCGCCGATCCTCACGCTCGCCCAGATCACGTCGTTCATCGTGCTGCTGATCTTCTTCCTGGTCGATCTTGCGCTGATGCAGATGAAGATGCGGCGCCATCACGCGCCGGCCGACGTGTTCAGCGTCCCCGCCTGGGTTCCGATGGTCGGAGCGGCCGCCTGTTTCGCGATGCTGGTCTTCCAGGCGCTCGAATTCCTGTTCGTGTGAAAAGAAAACGAGCGAGCGCGGAACCGCGACTCGCTCGTTTCGCCCTGCCGTGGTTGTCAGGGGGGTGGGGACCGGCAGGACCGTTCAGGTTTTCTTCACTTCGATTTTCTTGCTCGCCTTCTTGGCCTCCGGGCGCTTCGGCACGGTGATGTCGAGCACGCCGTTCTTGAACACCGCCTCGACCTTCTCGGCATCGACGTCGTTGGGCAACGTCAAGGAGCGGACGAACTTGCCGTAGCTGCGTTCGATCAGATGATAGTGCTTCTTCTTTTCGTCCTTTTCCGTCTTGCGCTCGCCGCTGATCGTCAGGATGCCGTCGCTGACACTGACTTCGACCTCCTTTTCGCTCATACCCGGGAGATCGACGGCGATGTGCACGGCATTGTCGCTTTCGGTCACGTCGAGCGCCGGCGACAGAAAGGCCTCGCCTCGTTCGGGCACGCCTGAGCCCGCGAAAAACCCTTCGAACAGGCGGTCCATCTCGCGCTGCAAGCTGCGCAGCGGAAAGAGATCGTTACGGCCGCGGCTGCGCCACGGCGTGATGTCCATCAGACTCATGATGCTTCCTTTCCCCAAGAAATCTGGAACTGGTTGTCAATATAGGGGACATGTTCGCGTTCGCCATTGACTCGCATCAACGGCGCGGCGGTTCTTCCGCGGCATGAAGAGAGGACACTCAGGGAGCACCAATGACCCTTCGTACTGTTCGCCTCGAGTTGGCCCGCAGCCGCGAATTTCCTGACGGCAGTCCGGCGCGTGGCTATGAATTCGTCGCGCCGCTCGATGCCGATGGCCACCTCGACGCCGGTGAATGGCGACGCGAGAAGGCCAGGTGCACCGTGCGCCGGTTCTGGCAGGGCGAACCGGACGAGCGCGGCGTGCTCGCGCATGTCGGCAGCGGTTGGCGCTTCGACTATGACCGCCACCGCAGTGACGACGACGAGCCGTTGTTCAAGCTCGACCGCCATACCATCAAGGAAGGCGAGTATCTCTCGGTCACCGAGCACGACGGTGCGCAACGCACCTTCCGCGTCGTCTCGATACGCTGAGGCTCGGACCAGGGGTGGAGAAGCGAACCCAATTCAACGTCTGGTACTTCGTTCTCGCCTTCGCGGGCGTTCTGTTGCTGCAGGCGCTGTGGGGACAGTTTCAGAGGATCGAGCCGCTCCCCTATAGCGAGTTCGTGCGGCAACTCGAATCGGGCAACGTCGCCGAAGTCGCGGTTTCGGACCGGGTCATCCGCGGCAGCCTCAAGACCGCGATGCCATCGGGACGCAGCGAGTTCCAAACGACCCGGGTCGACCCCGAGTTCGCCGAACGCCTCGGCCAGGCCGGCGTGGTGTTCCGCGGCGAGATCGAAAGCACGTTCTGGCGCGACCTTCTGTCCTGGATCGTGCCGGTCGTCTTTTTCGTCGGCGTCTGGTTCTTCGTTTTTCGGCGATTTGCCGATCGTCAGGGCCTCGGCGGCATGATGTCGGTCGGCAAGAGCCGGGCCAAGGTGTTCATGGAGCGCGAGGTCAAGGTCACCTTCGATGACGTCGCCGGCGTCGATGAGGCCAAGAAAGAACTGAAGGAGGTCGTCGCGTTCCTGCGCGAGCCCAGCGTCTACGGCCGCCTCGGGGCACGCATCGCCAAGGGGATCCTCCTGGTCGGTCCGCCAGGCACCGGCAAAACCCTGTTGGCGCGCGCCGTGGCTGGTCAGGCCGGCGTCCCGTTCTTCTCGATCAATGGTTCGGAGTTCGTCGAGTTGTTCGTCGGCGTTGGCGCCGCACGCGTGCGCGACCTGTTCGACCAGGCCCGCCAACATGCGCCCTGTATCGTTTTCATCGACGAACTCGACGCCCTGGGACGGGCCCGTGGCCTGTCCTGGGGCGGCGGTCACGACGAGAAGGAGCAGACGCTCAACCAGTTGCTCGCCGAACTCGACGGCTTCGATCCGTCGACGGGCGTCGTGTTGCTGGCGGCGACCAACCGACCGGAAATCCTCGATCCTGCGCTGCTCCGCGCTGGACGGTTCGATCGTCAAGTGCTGCTCGACCGCCCCGATCGCAAAGGACGCATCGACATCCTCGAGGTCCACCTGAAGAAGGTTGCCGCGTCGGCGGCGGTCGACATGGCCGAAGTCGTGGCCCTG
>Ga0194132_10004203_pt1 | contig 24698 bp, 22 predicted proteins | sample TA2KigOf80mmetaG_FD_148612 | JGI IMG/M metagenome (GOLD analysis project Ga0194132, IMG submission 148612) | Freshwater microbial communities from Lake Tanganyika, Tanzania - TA2015054 Kigoma Offshore 80m | ecosystem: Environmental > Aquatic > Freshwater > Lake | place: Tanzania: Lake... | reverse complement strand
GGGTGCCGCTCGCCGTCGACGTCGGCTTCGGGCCCAACTGGGCGCTGGCGAAGTAGCGTCGGGCCCGGCAGCGGGCGGCAGCGGCAGGTGGCGGGGATGACGACGACCGACGTGCAGGCGCCATCCGGCCGGCCGGAGTCGCCGACGCCCGCGACCCGGTGGGTCGCACTGATCCTTCTCGGAGAGGTCGTGCTGAGCGCCGTGCTCGGCAGCATCCGGCTGGGTCACAAGAGCCTCTGGTACGACGAGGGCTTCTCCGCCATGCACGCGAGTCGGGGCGTCGGCGGGGTCGTCGACGTCGCCCGTCACCTCGACGCCAACATGCCCCTGTTCGCGCTGGTGCTGGCTCCGTGGCGCACCCTCGGCGACGGCGAAGCGGCCATGCGCAGCCTCTCGGTGGTCTGCGGGGCCCTGACGGTGGTCGCGGTCTTCCTGCTCGCGGCGCGGCTGTTCGACCGGGTGACCGGTCTCGTCGCCGGGTTCCTGTTCGCGATCGCCCCGTTCGCCGTGCAGTACTCACAGCAGCTGCGCGGCTACTCCATGCTGCTCCTGCTCACGGTGCTCGGCACATGGTGCTTCGTCAACGCGATCGAGACCCGCCGCACAGCGTGGTTCGTGCTGTACGCGGTCGTCGCCGCGCTGGCGGCCTACGCGCACCTGGTGGCGCTGTTCGTGATCGCGGCGCAGGCCGCGTCGCTCCTCTTCTACGGCCTCCGGCGCCTCCCGTGGGGCCGGTTGGTGCTGAGCGCGGCGATCGGGGCCGTGGTGCTCGTGCCGCTCGCGGCACTCATCCTCTCGGCGGCCGACAACCAGGGCGTCACCGACACCGTCACCCTGGGCTCGATCCCGCGCGTGGCCGAGGAGGTGGCGGGGGGCTGGGCGCTGCTCGTCGTCCTCGGCGGGCTGTCCCTGGTCCCGGTGGTCCTCACGGTGCGCGGCCTGCGGTCCGAGGGTCCGTCGCCCACCACGTGGCGCCCGGCCCTGGTCGTCTGCGGGATCGTGGTGCCGTTCCTCGGTGTCCTCGGTGGCGCCCTGGTGATGGGCCGAAACTGGTCGGAGCGGTACGTCATCATCATCCTCCCGGCACTCGTGATCGGCGCGGCGGTGGCGATCCGCGCGATCGCCCGGCAGCGGCTCGCGGCGGCCGTCGGACTGGTCGTGGTGATCACGGTGCTGTCGGTGATCGAGGTCACGCGGTGGTACGACGCGCCGCCGGTCGACGACTGGCGGGCCGCCACGGCCGCAGTGCTGCGGGGGAGCACCCCCGACGACGGCATCGTGTTCTGCGCGTCGCCGGTGCGGGTGCCGTTCGAGTACTACGCGCTCAGGACCCCCGTCGATCGCCTCCCGGAGCCCCTGTCGCCCGACGAGCCGTGGGGGGACGGCGTGCACCTTGACGAGGTCGACAGCGAGGACACCGAGGCGTGGGCGACGGACCCGGACCGGATCTGGGTGGTGTCGCGCTACGAGGGCACGAACCCCTTCGGTGCGTGCGACCTCGACACCTCGATGGCCGGCCGGGACCTCGCGGTCGAACGGTCGGTGGGGGGCATCACCCTCCGGCGCTACGACCGCTGACGCAGCCAGGCCGTCACCACGGGCCAAGTCCGGTCAGGGCGCGTAGCGTGCGCCGATGTCCCGAGACGTCCCCGGGCCCGCCGGGGCCTGGTTCAACCCGCTGGCCGAGTTCCTCGGGCCCGCCTACCTGCGCAACGCCTTCACGAAGGGCACCGAGCAGGAGGTCGACTTCCTGACCGAATCCCTCGGCCTGGCCGCCGGGACCCGGGTCCTCGACGTCGGCTGCGGACCGGGACGCCACGCCCTGGCCCTGGCCCGGCGGGGAATCGAGGTCCATGGCGTGGACCTCTCCCCGGACTTCGTCGCCCTCGCCACCGCGGCGGCCGCCGCCGAGGGGCTCCCGGCCCGGTTCGACGTCCTCGACGTGCGGGACCTCGCCGCCGACGGGGAGTTCGACGCCGTGATCTGCCTCTGCCAGGGCGGGTTCGGGCTGCTGGGCGGGCGGGACGAGGTCGGGGTGTTCGGGCGGATCGCCGCCGCCGTCCGCCCCGGGGGCGGCCTCGCCGTGTCCGCGTTCCACGCCCCGTTCGCCGTGCGTCACCTGGAGACCGGCGAGTCGTTCGACCCGGGGACGGGGGTGCTGCACGAGGTGGCCACCCTCCGCAACGAGGCGGGGGAGGAGCAGCCGTTCGACCTGTGGACGACGTGCTTCACCACCCGGGAGCTGGCCCTGCTCGCCACGGTCCACGGCGTGGAGGTCGTCGCCATCCGCGGGGTGGCGCCGGGGCGCTACGGCGCGACCCCGCCCACCCTCGACGACCCGGAGCTGTTGCTGGTGGGACGCCGCACCTGAGAACGGACTAGCCTGACTCGGCGGCCCCCGCCGGGGGCTGCGTCCCTCGCGTGTGCGAGCCGTGGGCTCTGGTCCCCCTGGGGGGCGGGCGCTTCCCGGAGTGACCGGCACCGTGCCGGTGAGCGCAGGGACGAGCGCACTTCTGAGGAGTCATGTTGTCGGAGCAGGACGCGGCGATCGCCCCCGAGGCGACCGCCCCCGAGGTCACCGAGCAAGTGGACGAGACGGCCGGCGCGGCGCCGACCGAGGCCTCCAGCCTGGAGGCGGAGCTCGAGCAGATCGACGAGGCCCTGGTGGTCCTCGACGACCTCGGCGGGCAGTCCTTCTCCGACGCCGTCGATGCGACGATCGTCGAGTTCGACGACGGTGACATCGTCAAGGGCATCGTCGTCAAGATCGACAGCGACGAGGTCCTCCTCGACATCGGCTACAAGTCCGAGGGCGTGATCCCGTCCCGGGAGCTCTCGATCCGCAACGACGTCGACCCCCACGAGGTCGTGACGCTCGAAGACGAGATCGAGGCCCTGGTCCTCACCAAGGAGGACAAGGACGGCCGGCTGGTCCTCTCGAAGAAGCGGGCCCAGTACGAGCGCGCCTGGGGCACCATCGAGGAGCTCAAGGAGCGGGACGAGGTCGTGTCCGGCCCCGTCATCGAGGTCGTCAAGGGCGGCCTCATCCTCGACATCGGCCTCCGGGGCTTCCTCCCGGCATCCCTGGTCGACCTCCGGCGCGTCCGCGACCTGCACCCCTTCGTCGGCCGCACGCTCGAGTGCAAGATCATCGAGCTCGACCGCAACCGCAACAACGTCGTGCTCAGCCGCCGGGCCTACCTCGAGGAGACCCAGCGCGAGCAGCGCGACGAGTTCCTCACCAACCTCAAGCCCGGCGAGATCCGCTCCGGAGTGGTCAGCTCCGTGGTCAACTTCGGCGCCTTCGTCGACCTCGGCGGCATGGACGGCCTCGTCCACGTCTCCGAGCTCTCCTGGAAGCACGTCGAGCACCCGAGCCAGGTCGTGCAGGTGGGCGACGAGGTCACCGTGCAGGTCCTCGACGTCGACCTCACCCGCGAGCGCATCTCCCTGTCGCTCAAGGCGACCCAGCAGGACCCGTGGCAGGAGTTCGCCGACGGCCACCAGGTCGACCAGCTCGTGTACGGCCGCGTGACCAAGCTCGTGCCCTTCGGCGCGTTCGTCCGGGTGGGCGACGGGATCGAGGGCCTCGTCCACATCTCGGAGATGGCGGCCCAGCACGTGGAGGCGCCCGAGCAGGTGGTCACCCCGGGCGAGGAGCTCTGGGTCAAGATCATCGACATCGACCTCGACCGGCGCCGCATCTCGCTGTCGATCAAGCAGGCGGCGGAGGGCGGCGAGGTCGCGGCCGAGTACCGCGACCAGTTCGGCGAGCACGCCTTCGACGACCACGGCAACTACATCGGCCCGCCCGTCGAGGACGACAAGGCACAGGGCGAGGCCGGGGAGGTCGACCTCTCGGTCCTGGTCGGGGGTCCGGCGGAGTCCGACGTCGAGATCGCCGAGGTGGCGGCCGTCGACGACGGTGGCGAGGCCTCCGAGGCCTGATCCGGAGCGCCCGGCCAAGGAACGGCCAAGGCGCGGTCGAGCAGACCATGATCGGCCGGGTCGGAGCCTCCGACCCCGTCGATCGCTCTCAAGGTCGCCCCATCGGCGGCCGACGAATCAGAGCAAGGACCACCGCCCCGGTGGTGCTGATTCGAGGAGCGCAACAGTGGGCAACCGCCGAACCCTGCTCGCGGCTGCAGCCATCTTGCTGGCCGCCGTCGCCGGACTGGGCGTCTACTTCTACGTCTCGGGGGCCGACGACCGGGCCGAGAACAGGGTCGAGACCGTCGAGGCCTTCGTGGCGGTCAACGACATCCCGAAGGGGACGACCGGCGCGTCGGCCATCGCGCAAGGCCTGATCGCCCCGGCGCGCACCTTGCGCGGCTCCGTGCCGCCGTCGGCGGTGACCGACGCGACCCTGCTGGAAGGCAAGGTCGCGGTGTCGACCATCCAGGCCCGGCAGTTCATCACCGACGCGAGCTTCGTGGCGCCGTCGGAGGGGGGCGGTGGCTCGCTCGCGGCTGCGATCGGGTCGAAGGATCTCGTCGCGGTCACGGTCGCGTTCGACTCCGCTCGTGCGGTGGCCAATCAGATCGCACCCGGCGACCGGGTCGACCTGATCACCGGTGGTGAGTCGGGCCGGTACCTGTACCGGGCGGTGAAGGTGCTGTCGATCGGACAGGAGACGGCGGCGACCGCCGGGGGTCTCAACGGCCAGCCTTCCGCTACTGCGTCGGCCAGCGGGCTCATCACCTTCGAGGTGACCCCGGACCAGGCGTTGGCGATCGTCAACGCCAACCGAGACGGCGGCATCTACCTCACCCTGCAGCCGTTGCTCGCGAACGGCGGGAACAGCACCGTCCAGGCCGGCGACCGCTAGGCCCGTTGGTGACGACGGACCTGACGGGAACGATGATGGACGCGCAGGCCGTCCCGCGCGAGCTTGGTCTGGAGCCACGTCTTGAGCACGAAGAGGTTCATGCGTCGCCGCCTTTCGAGTCTCCTGTCGGAACGAGAGAGGTGAGTCCCCGGGGCCGCCCCTGCCAGCCGGCCCCGGGGGTCACCATCGCTGGCTCAGTTGCCGTTGTTGCTGAGCTTCGAGCCGGTCTCGTTGAACTTGTTCGAGACCTGGCCCCGCAGGAAGATCACGGCTGCGATGACGGCGAGTGCGATGAGGGCCACGAGGAGGATGTACTCCACCAGGTTGGCGCCCTGCTCGTCCTTCGCGAACTTGGTCTGGAGCCAGGTCTTGAGCACGAAGAGGTTCATGCTGGTTGCATCCTTCTGTTCCGGTGCCGGTGCCCCATCGGTCCGGCTGGAAACCACTATCGGCGCGCACCATCACGGACTTGAACCGAATCTTGGCGATTTCTTGGCCCCCATTGGCTACGGTGCGTGGTCATGCTGCTGGTAGGGCTCACGGGCGGGATCGGGTCGGGCAAGTCGACCGTGGCGCGGCTGCTCGAGGGGCGCGGCGCGGTGATCGTCGACGCCGACCAGGTGGCCCGCGACGTCGTGGAGCCGGGCATGCCCGCGTTCACGCAGCTGGTGGAGCGCTTCGGGCCCGAGATCCTCGGCCCCGACGGCCGACTCGATCGACCGAGGCTCGCGGAGATCGCGTTCGCCACCGAAGAGGGGACCGCAGCCCTCAACGCGATCACCCACCCCGCGGTGGGCGAGGAGTTCCTCCGGCGCATGGCGGCGGCCCCCGAGGACGGCATCGTGGTGTGCGACGTGCCGCTGCTCGTCGAGTCGGAGGACGCCCGCTCGCGCGGCTACGAGTTCGTCATCGTGGTGGAGGCGCCCCGGGAGCTGCGGCTCGAGCGCCTCGCCGGGCGCGGTGTGCCCCGACCCGACGCCGAGGCCCGCATGGCCAAGCAGGCCACCGACGAGCAACGCCGGGCCCACGCCACCTGGGTCGTCGACAACTCGGGTGACCTCGCGTCCCTCGAGCAGCAGGTCGCCACCATCTGGGCCGCCCTCGAGGACGCCGCCGCAGCCAAGTCCGCCTGACATCACCCAGGACCACCGGACGTGCGGTCCGGTCGGGCGTGGCTGTCACAGGGGCGTCGTACAGTCGGGGCATGCCGGCATTGCAGATGGTCTCGGAGTTCTCGCCGTCGGGCGACCAGCCCACGGCCATCGCCGGGCTGGCCGAGGGGGTCGAGGCGGGGGAGCGGTTCCAGACCCTCCTCGGCATCACCGGGTCGGGGAAGTCGTTCACCATCGCCGGGGTGATCGAGAAGGTGCAGCGGCCCACGATCGTGCTCGCGCCCAACAAGAGTCTTGCCGCGCAGCTCGCGAGCGAGTTCCGCGAGCTGTTCCCGAAGAACCGGGTCGAGTACTTCGTCTCCTACTACGACTACTACCAACCCGAGGCGTACCTCCCCACCACCGACACCTACATCGAGAAGGACTCGTCGATCAACGACGAGATCGACCGCCTCCGCCACTCGGCCACCTCGGCGATCATGAGCCGTCGCGACGTGATCGTGGTGGCGTCGGTGTCGGCCATCTACGGCCTCGGTGCACCCGACGAGTACTACCGCCAATGCCTCGTGCTCGACCGGGGGGAGGACCGCGACCAGCGGTCCATCCTGTCCCGCCTGGTCGACCTCCAGTACGAGCGCAACGACTTCGCGTTCGCCCGCAACAAGTTCCGGGTGCGAGGCGACACCATCGAGGTGTACCCCGCCTACGAGGAGCGGGCGGTGCGGCTCCAGATGTTCGGCGACGAGGTGGAGCGCATCGCGTCGGTCGACCCACTCACCGGTGAGGTCGTCGAGGAGCTCGACCGGATGGTGCTGTTCCCGGCGTCGCACTATGTGACCTCGGCCGAGCGGATGCAGCGGGCGATCACCGGCATCGAGGAGGAGCTCGCCGAGCGGCTCGCCTGGTTCGAGGAGCGCGGCAAGCTGCTGGAGGCCCAGCGCCTGCGCATGCGCACCACCTACGACCTCGAGATGCTGCGCGAGGTCGGGGTCTGCTCCGGGATCGAGAACTACTCGCGCTACCTCGACGGGCGCAGCGCCGGCGAGATGCCGTACACCCTCCTCGACTACTTCCCCGACGACTACCTCGTGGTCCTCGACGAGTCGCACGTCACCGTGCCCCAGCTCCACGGGCAGTACGAGGGTGACCGGTCGCGCAAGGACACGCTGGTCGACCACGGGTTCCGGCTCCCGTCGGCGATGGACAACCGGCCGCTGCGCTTCGACGAGTTCGTCGAGAAGGTCAACCAGGTCGTCTTCATGTCGGCCACGCCGAGCGCCTACGAGCTCGAGGTGTCCACCCGGGTGGTCGAGCAGATCGTGCGCCCCACCGGACTCGTCGACCCCGAGGTGATCGTGCGGCCCACCAAGGGACAGATCGACGACCTCGTCGCCGAGATCCGGGCCCGTGAGGAGCGCGACCAGCGGGTGCTGGTCACCACGCTCACCAAGAAGATGTCCGAGGACCTCACCGACTACCTGCTCGAGCTCGGCATCCGGGTTCGGTACCTCCACAGCGAGGTCGACACCCTGGAGCGGGTCGAGATCCTCCGCTCACTGCGGCTCGGCGAGTTCGACGTGCTGGTCGGCATCAACCTGCTCCGCGAGGGCCTCGACCTCCCCGAGGTCGCGTTGGTGGCGATCCTCGACGCCGACAAGGAGGGCTTCCTCCGGTCCACGTCGTCGCTCATCCAGACGATGGGGCGTGCGGCACGCAACGTCGACGGCCAGGTCGTCATGTACGCGGACCAGGTGACCGACTCGATGCGGTCGGCGATCTCCGAGGTCACCCGGCGCCGCATGGTGCAGCTCGCCTATAACGAGGAGCACGGGATCGACCCGCAGACGATCCGCAAGAAGGTCACCGACATCATGGAGATGGTGCGGGCGCGGGCCGGGGCCGACGACGCGCCGGCGTCGGGCGGCCGGGGGCGGCGAGGGAGCCGTGCCGCGGCACCCTCGGCGGTGTTCGACCTCGCCGGGGTCGCCCCCGACGAGCTCGACCGGCTGATCCGTCAGCTCGAGGACGAGATGCACGAGGCGGCCAAGGAGCTCCGGTTCGAGGAGGCCGCCCGCCTGCGCGACGAGATCACCGAGCTCAAACGCGAGCTGCGCGCCGCGGGCTGACGCGCCGCGGGCGGCTTCGGCCGTCGCCCGGGACCTTCTCGGGTCCGACCCGGCCCACTCGGTGGTCGAGGCGGGGACGAACATGCGTTCGTCGGAGGCCGCACGCCGGTAGCCTGGTCGCCGATGGCGGAGACGATCAGGGTCCGGGGGGCTCGCGAACACAACCTGCGCAATGTCGACCTCGACCTGCCGCGCGACAAGCTGATCGTCTTCACCGGGATCTCCGGATCGGGGAAGTCGTCGCTGGCCTTCGACACCATCTACGCGGAGGGTCAGCGCCGCTACGTGGAGTCGCTGTCGGCCTACGCGCGGCAGTTCCTCGGCCAGATGGACAAGCCCGACGTCGACTTCATCGAGGGCTTGTCGCCCGCGATCTCGATCGACCAGAAGTCGGCCTCGCGCAACCCTCGCTCGACCGTCGGCACCATCACCGAGGTCTACGACTACCTGCGCCTCCTCTACGCCCGCATCGGGGTGCCGCACTGCCCGAAGTGCGGACGGGTCATCACCCGCCAGACGCCCCAGCAGATCGTCGACCGGGTCCTGGAGCTGCCGGAGGGCACCCGGTTCCAGGTGCTCGCGCCGGTGGTGCGTGGCCGCAAGGGCGAGTACGAGGGACTGCTCAAGGAGCTGTCGGGCCAGGGCTTCTCCCGGGTGCGCATCGACGGCGAGCTCCACGAGCTGGCCGACCTCATCGGCGGTGGCGACGCCACCCGCCTCGCCCGCTACGAGCAGCACACGATCGAGGTGGTCGTCGACCGGCTCGTGCGCAAGGCCGGGATCGAGCGCCGGCTCACCGACTCGCTCGAGACGGCGCTGCGCCTCGCCGAAGGCGTGGCCGAGGTGGAGATCGTCCCGGGAGCAGCGAGCGGAGCAGGGGCGGGTGCTGGCCGACCCGCCGGGCGGAGCGAGCGCGACCAGGATGTGGAGACCCTCACCTTCTCCGAGCACCTCGCGTGCACGCACTGCGGGCTGTCCTTCGACGAGCTCGCGCCCCGCAACTTCTCGTTCAACTCTCCCTACGGCGCGTGTGACCGCTGCGACGGCCTCGGCACCCGGTTCGAGGTCGACCCCGAGCTCGTCGTCCCCGACGACGACCTGAGCCTCGCCGACGGCGCGATCCAGCCGTGGGGCGGGTTCCGGGCGCGCTACTTCGACCGCATCCTCGAGTCGCTGGCCGGGGAGTACGGGTTCGACCCGCAGACCCCGTGGAAGAAGCTGCCGAAGAAGGCGCGCCACGTCGTCCTCCACGGCACCGGCGAGAAGGCGGTGCACGTCCGCTACCGCAATCGCTACGGTCGCCAACGCTCGTACAACACCACGTTCGAGGGCGTGGTGCCGTGGTTGGAGCGCCGTCACACCGAAGCCGAGAGCGACCGGGCCCGCGAGCAGATCGAGGGCTACATGCGCGAGGTCCCGTGCCCCGCGTGCGGTGGGGCGCGGCTGCGGCCGGCGTCGCTCGCGGTGACGGTCGGCGGCCGCAACATCTTCGAGGTCGGCGAGATGTCGATCGGCCGCTGCGCCGAGTTCTTCAACGGCCTGGAGCTCTCCGAGCGCGACCGCATGATCGCCGACGCGGTGGCGAAGGAGGTCAACGAGCGCCTGCGCTTCCTCCTCGACGTCGGGCTCGACTACCTCAACCTCAACCGGGCGTCGGGCACCCTCGCCGGCGGAGAGGCCCAGCGGATCCGGCTCGCGTCGCAGGTGGGCTCCGGCCTGGTGGGCGTGCTCTACGTGCTCGACGAGCCCTCGATCGGCCTCCACCAGCGCGACAACGAGCGGCTCATCGACACGCTGATCCGCCTGCGCGATCTCGGCAACACGGTGATCGTGGTCGAGCACGACGAGGACACGATCCGGGTGGCCGACCACATCGTCGACATCGGTCCGGGCGCGGGGGAGCACGGGGGCGCGGTCGTCGTCTCCGGCACGTTGAAGGACGTGCTGAAGGAGAAGCGGTCGGTCACCGGCCGCTTCCTGTCGGGGGCCGAGCAGGTGGTGGTCCCGGAGCGCCGCCGCCCCACCGGCGACGCGTGGCTCACCGTGCGCGATGCCCGCGAGCACAACCTCAAGGGCATCGACGTCGAGTTCCCGCTGGGGTGCTTCATCGCGATCACCGGGGTGAGCGGCAGCGGCAAGTCGACGCTGGTGAACGACATCCTGTACCGGGCACTGATGCAGCGGGTGTACCGGTCGAAGGACGTCCCCGGTCGGCACAAGACGGTCGAGGGTGCCGAGCACCTCGACAAGGTGATCAACATCGACCAGTCGCCGATCGGTCGCACCCCCCGCTCCAACCCTGCGACGTACACGGGCATGTTCGACAAGGTCCGCTCGCTGTTCGCGTCCACCCAGGAGGCGAAGGTGCGCGGCTACCAGCCGGGTCGGTTCTCGTTCAACGTGAAGGGGGGCCGCTGCGAGGCGTGCGCGGGTGACGGCACGATCCGCATCGAGATGCACTTCCTCCCCGACGTGTACGTGCCGTGCGAGGTGTGCAAGGGAGCCCGGTACAACCGCGACACGCTCGACATCACGTTCAAGGGCAAGAACATCGCCGAGGTGCTCGACCTCTCGATCGAGGAGGCGCTCGCCTTCTTCGGCAACCAGCCGACGATCGCGCGCCACCTGCAGACGCTCGTCGACGTCGGCCTCGGCTATGTACGCCTCGGACAGCCGGCGCCCACGCTGTCGGGGGGGGAGGCGCAACGCGTGAAGCTGTCGTCGGAGCTCGGCAAGCGCTCCACCGGTCGCACGATCTACATCCTCGACGAGCCCACGACCGGTCTCCACTTCGAGGACGTGCGCCGCCTCCTCGGCGTGCTCCAGCGGCTGGTCGACACGGGGAACACCGTGCTCGTGATCGAGCACAACCTCGACGTCATCAAGTGCGCCGACTGGATCGTCGACCTCGGGCCCGAGGGTGGCGACGGCGGCGGGCAGGTGCTCGCGGAGGGCACGCCCGAGCAGGTGGCCAAGACGCCCGAGTCGCACACCGGTCGCTTCCTCGCCCCGCTGCTCGGCGTCTCCTAGGCCGTCTGGTGGACGGGAACCCACCTCCCGGGAGCGAAGACCGCCGATCGACCCCGAGCGAGGAGTGGGAGGAGCACGCCGGCTGGTGGCAGGAGCTCTTCACCGAGGGGGCTGATCCGGAGTACGAGGAGCAGATCCTCCCGTTGGCCGACGCCCACCTCGCCGGGTTCGGCCGGGTGCTCGACGTCGGCTGCGGGGAGGGGCAGATGGCCCGGCGGGTGGCTGCGCAGGGTGGCGACGTGGTGGGCGTCGACGGGTCGTGGGCCCAGATCGCGGCGGCCCGGGCCCGGGGCGGGGGGCCCACGTACGTACGGGGCACGGCCACCGCTCTGCCGGTCGCGTCGGGTGCGTTCGACGCGGTGATGGCCTGCCTGGTGCTCGAGCACGTCGACCCGTTCGAGCCGGCCATCGACGAGATCGCCCGGGTCCTGGCCCCCGGCGGGTGCTTCGTGCTGTTCCTCAACCACCCGCTCCTGCAGGCCCCGGGCAGCGGATGGGTCGACGACCACATCCTCGGGGAGCAGTACTGGCGCCTCGGCCCGTACCTGCCCGACGACGCCGCCATGGAGGAAGTGGCACCCGGCGTGAGATTGCCCTTCATGCACCGCCCGCTCGGCCGATACATCAACGTGATGGCCGAACGCGGGTTGCTGGTCGAGCACATGGACGAACCGCCGCCCTCCCCCGGATTCGTGGCGCGCGCGCCCGAGTACGGCGAGGCGGCGTCGATCCCCCGGCTCATGGTCCTGCGCGCCCGCAAGACCGCGTGACCGCGGTCGCGCCGGCGCTCAGGCCGGTGCGCACGCAGGCGCGGCGCGGGAGTCGACCGCTGGTGGCGGTGGCCGCGTTCCTGGCGCTGCTCGCGGCGTACGGCGTGCTCTCGCTCCTGAACGACGCGAAGGGCACCCTGGGGACCGATACCGGCGGGAAGCTGGCGACCTTGGCGGCGATGGACCGAAACGGCACCTTCGACCCGGACATCGGCTACTGGGCTGCCGATCTCGACCCCGACGGCGACCTCCATCCGCTCTACTACACCGGTCGGGTCGGGGACCGATGGGTCAACGTGACGACGCTGCCGGTGGTGGAGGTGGCCGGGTGAGTCGCCCGGTCCGCCTCCACGCGATCTACGTCGCGCTCGACGACGCTGCGCTCTTCCGGGCGTCGATCGCGTCGATCTACGGCGAGGTCGACGGCATCACCGTGGTCACGACCCACGACCGCGACTGGCGGGGGTCCGCGCGGGACCCCAGCGCGATCACGGCCATGGTCCTCAGCCGCGACGTCGACCCCGACCGCAAGGTCGACCTGATCATCACGAGCGAGACGAGCGAGGCCCGCTCTCGGGGCCGGGCGATGGACTTCGCGGCGCCCCGGCGGCGCACCCTCGACGTGGACCCCGAGCACCGGTCCGACGCGCCGCACCGCAGCCCGGACTACTTCCTCATCGTGGACGCCGACGAGATCTACGAGGCTGGCGCGATCACCCGCCTCAAGGAGCACGTCGCGCGCGGCCGGCACCGTTACTACCGGGTCCCGTGCGTTCGGTACTTCAAGCGCTGGAACTACCGGATCGACGGCCACGAGTGGGCCCTGTCGGTCGTCCGGGCCGACCGGCGGGTCCCGTACCTACGGCGGCGGCGCACGGTGAGCGTGGTCCGTCGGGGCCTGGCCCGCGTGCCGGGCCTGCCGTCGGGGGCGGTCGCCCGGCTCCTCGGCTACTGGGACGTCCCGCCGGAGGTGGCCTGCTTCCACCACGGCAGCTACGTGGGGCCGCGAGAGCGCATCGCCGCGAAGCTGGCGTCGTTCGGCCATGCCGACGAGGTCCCCGACGCGTGGATGACCCAGGTCTACGACCGGTGGACCACGGATGCGGTCGACTTCAACCCGGCCTACCCGACGGCGTTCCCGAGTGCGCGCGAGGTGCCGGTCGACGAGCTCCCCCCGGAGATACGCGGCTTCGCGTGGCCGGATGGCTATCTCCTCGAGGACGACACGACGAGCAGCGGGCGGGCGGGGGCGGCGAGCGAGATCGGGGGATCCGGGAAGGCATCACCGGCGATACCGGGGCATGGAAGATGACCGAGCTCGCACTGCGGGCCGACGTGCAGGCGGCAGAGATCACGTGCGTGATCGTCGCCTACCACAGCGGCGATCGACTGGCACCCATGGTCGCGCGCTTCGTCGGCGCCGGGCTGCACGTGGTCGTGGTGAACGTCGAGGCCGATCCCGAGGTCCGCACCGTTGCCGAGCGCAACGGCGCACGGGTCCTCGACCTGCCGGGGAACCCGGGCTACGCGACGGCGGTCAACTACGGCGTGGAGGAAGCGACGACCGAGTTCGTCGTCTTCATGAACGATGACGCCCGGATCGAGGCCGACGCGGTCCAGAGGCTCGCCGCCGTCGTGGCCGGTGGCAAGGCCGACGTCGCGGTCCCGCGGGTGCTCGACGCCGCGGGCGAGTTGGAGCGCACGATCGCCGCGGTGCCGTCGGTGGGCACGCTCGCCCGCGAGTGGCTGCTGCTGCCGGACGCGCCGGTCGCTGCGCTCGACGGACGCATCCCGGTCGAGAAGTGGCGGGCCCCCGACGCGCCGGAGCGCATCGAGGCCGCGTCGGCGGTGGTGGTCGCCGCCGCTCGCGCGCTCGTCGCCGAGGTCCCCCTGCCCGAGGACTACTTCCTGTACTGGGAGGAGTCGGAGTGGTTCTGGGCGCTGCGCGCCCGGGGCGCGGTGGTGGAGTACCGACCCGACGTCGAGTGCGTGCACGCCGGCGGTCGAGACGTCGTGCGGCGTCAGAAGTCGCGGTTGCTCGCGCGCAACGCGGTGCGCTGCGTGCGCAGGACGCAGGGGAAGCGCGCGGCGGTCGCGGCATGGTTCGTGGTCATCGCGTGGAACGCGCGTCTCGTCGCGGCCGATCTCCTGCGGGCCGCCCTGCGGCCGACGCCGGCGCGTTGGGCCCGACTCGACGCCCGCTGGGCGGGTCTGACGACCGCGGTCTGGAGCTGGCGGGAGATCCGGTGAGCTCGGTGGTGATGGTCGACTGGCTCGGTCGGGGCGGGATCGCCCAGTGCACCGATGCGTGGGCGACGGAGTGCGGCGGCGCGGGCCACGACGTCACGATCGTCACCCGGCCCGGCCGTGAGCTGACGGACGGTCCGGTGGCCGTGGTCGAGGCGCCGGGCCGACGGGGGCGGATCGGCGCTCACCGGGCCGTGGTGCGCACCGCGGTCGAGCGGATCCGTGACGAGCGGCCCGACGTCGTGGTCGTGCACAACTACGTCCTGCCGCCGCTCGAGGCACCTGTGCACGACGCGGCCCACGCGGTCGGGGCCCGCCTGGTCGTGGTGGTCCACGACCACCGGCTGCACACCCTCCGCGCCGGGACGCGTGCCGGGTTGCGCGTCCAGCTGGGCCGAGCCGACACGGTGCTCGCCCACACCCGGTACGTGGCCGACGGGGTGCGGGAGTACTCCGGTCGTTCCGACGTGATGGTGGTCCCCGTACCGGCGCTGACCGGCATGCTGCGGCACGAGCCGATCGCGCCGCTGCTGCCGACCGAGCCCCACCACTGGGTCGGGCACTTCGGCGTCCTCAAGCGGCGCTACAAGGGCGGCGGCATCGTGGAGGCCCTCGCCCGCCGGGGGATGGCGGGCTGGGGCTTCCTGGCGGTGGGGGTGGGCGCGCCCCGCGATGTCCCCGGCCTGCATTCGCGGGCCGGGTACGTGCCGGCGGCGGAGCTGCTCGGCGCCGTCGCGGCGACGGACGCGACCCTCGCGCCGTACGACCACGCGACGCAGAGCGGGGTGGTCGTGCTCGCCCACCTGCTCGGATCGGTGCCGGTCGCGTCGGCCGTCGGTGGCATCCCCGAGCAGATCGACGACGGCGTCGACGGCATCCTGATCGAGGCGGGGGCTCCGCGCTCGGCGTGGCGCGATGCGTTGGTGCGCCTGGCCGACGACGACACCCGCAAGGAGATGGCGCTCGCCGGCGCCACGAGGGCGTGGAGCGACCACGAGCAGTTCGTCGCCGGGGTCCTGGAGCTGGTCGCGTGACCGCCGTCGCGACCCCGGTCGTCCCCACTGATCCGCCGGTGGAGGCGCCCGCCCCGCGCGCGACGGTCGTGATGGTCGTCCGCGACGAGCCCCTCGCACGTCTCGCCCGGGCGCTGGCCGCGGTCGCCGCCCAAGAGGACGTCGCCGGGCTGACGGTCTGCATCGCGGCGCCGCGTGACGACCACGCGGGCCTCGCCGCCTTGCGCACCGGGGGAGCGGTGGACGCGATCCGGCTCGTCGACAACCCGGGTGGAGCGCGCAGCGCGGGCCTCAACCGGGCGATCGCCGCGGCGCCCGATCCGGTCGTGGTGCGAGTCGACGCCCGATCGGAGATCCCCACGCACTACGTGGCCGCGTGCCTGCGTCGCCTCGACGATCCCGACGTGGGGATGGCGGGGGGCGTGCAGCGGCCGGTCGCCGCCGAGGGCGCCGACCGCGCGGCGCGGGGGATCGCCCGTGCACTGCGCAACCAGTGGCTGCTCGGCAACGCCGCGTACCGGCGAACGGACGCCGGCGGGCCGGCCGACACCGTCTACCTCGGTGCCTTCCGTCGCGACGAGGTGCTCGCGCTCGGCGGCTACGACGAGGCTCTTGACGCGAACGAGGACTACGACCTGGCCCAGCGCTTCCTCGATCTCGGGCGCACCGTGTGGCTCGAGGAGGGCCAGTGCGTGCGGTACGAGCCGCGGGCCGACTGGCGCGGGCTGGCCCGCCAGTACCACGCGTTCGGGGCGGCCAAGGTCCGGTTCTGGCGGCGGACCGGCCGCCGGGCCAACGGCCGGCAGCGCGTCGCGCTGGGTGCCTGCGCGCTGGGCGGCCTGGTCGCGGTCGCGTCGGTCCGTCGACCCCGTCGGCTGATCGGGCTCACGGCGGTCGGGCTGACCGGGCTCGTGGTCCTCGACCACGTGGCAGACCCGTCGGAGCGCGACCCACGCGTCCGTGCCCGCGCCTGCGTCGCCAGCACGGTGATCGTGGGATCGTGGGTGTCGGGAGTCGTGTCGGGCTACGTGGGCCGACGGGTCAGGTGATGTCGAGCATCCGCTGGAGCGCGACGCGCGCCCACTCGGCGGTGTCGTCGTCGACCTCGATCTGATTGACCAGCCCGCCGGCGACCAGGGTCTCGAGGCACCACGCGAGGTGGGGCTCGTCGATGCGGAACATGGTGGAGCACGGGCACACCAGCGGGTCGAGCGACACGATCGTCTTGTCGGGCATCTCGGCCGCCATGCGCTGCACCATGTGGATCTCGGTGCCCACGCCGATGACGGCGCCGGCCGGCGCCTCGGTGGCCCAGTCCAGGATCCGCTCGGTGGATCCGACCTTGTCGGCCAGCTCGACCACCTCGTGCTTGCACTCGGGGTGGACGATGACCACGCCGTCGGGGTGCGCGGCCCGGAAGTCGGCCACGTGCTCGGGGGAGAAGCGCTGGTGCACCGAGCACCAGCCCCGCCAGAGCAGGAACGTGGCCTCCTTCACGTCGCGCTCGGCGAGGCCGCCGAACTCGAGGTGGGGGTTCCACACCCGCATGTCCGACTCGCCGTAGCCCATCTGGTACCCGGTGTTGCGCCCGAGGTGCTGGTCGGGGAAGAACAGCACCTTCACGCCGTCGTCCCTCGCGAAGGCCCAGTCGAGGACGGCCCGCGCGTTCGAGGAGGTGCACACGGCGCCACCGTTGCGACCCACGAACGCCTTCAGCGCCGCCGAGGAGTTCATGTAGGTGATCGGCACGACCCGCTCGATGTCGGTGACCGTGGCCAGCGCCTCCCAGCACTCCTCGACCTGGTCGAGGTCGGCCATGTCGGCCATGGAGCAGCCGGCGTTGAGATCGGGGAGGATCACGCGCTGGTGAGGGCCGGTGAGGACGTCGGCCGACTCGGCCATGAAGTGCACGCCGCAGAAGACGATGTCGGTGGCCTGGTCGTTGTCCGCGGCGAAGCGGGCCAGCTTGAACGAGTCGCCCCGCATGTCGGCCCAGCGGATGACCTCGGGGCGCTGGTAGTGGTGCCCGAGGATCAACAGCTTCGAGCCGAGGGTGGCCTTGGCCTCCCGGATCATGGTCTCGAGCTGGTCGGGCGTCGCGAGGGTGTAGCGGTCCGGTAGCGGAGCCTGGAGTCGCAGCATGTCTGGTTCCCTCTCGGGAGCCCCGGTTGGTGGCCGGCGGGGACAGCCTGGTCGCCCACCGCGGGGTTGTCGGCCCCGGGACTGAATTGTCGGTCGGAGTACCAGGCCGACCTGTCGACCACGTTAACCGACGAAGGGGCCGAGGGAGGTCCGGCGGGACGGGTGGAGCGGCCGGCACGGTCGGCCTGGGACAATGGGGGGATGGTCACGCGTCCGGCGCCCGGTTCCATCCCCGACGCGCCGGGCTCGTACCAGTTCAAGGACGCCGACGGCCGGGTGCTCTACGTGGGCAAGGCCAAGAGCCTGCGCAGCCGGCTGCAGAGCTACTTCGCCCCGCCCGAGACCCTCCTGCCGCGCACCCGTCAGATGGTGGCCAGCGCGGCGACGGTCGAGTGGATCGAGGTGCGCAATGAGGTGGAGGCGTTCTTCCTCGAGTACAACCTCATCAAGCGCCACCGGCCACGGTTCAACATCCGCTACAAGGACGACAAGTCGTATCCGTACCTCGCGGTCACCCTCGACGAGGAGTGGCCCCGGGCGATGGTGATGCGGGGCCAGAAGCGCAAGGACCGGCGCTACTTCGGCCCGTACGCCCACGCCTACGCCATCCGCGAGACGCTCGACCTCCTGCTGCGCACCTTCCCGATCCGGACCTGCACGCAGCCCAAGTTCGACCGGCACCACCGGCTGGGGCGGCCGTGTCTGTACGCGCACATCGAGAAGTGCGCGGCACCGTGCGTCGACGAGATCACGAAAGCCGACTACGACGCGTTGGTCGGCGATCTTCTCGCCTTCCTCGACGGCGAGCACGCACCGGTCCTCGACCGGCTCGAGAAGCAGATGCACGACGCGTCGGAGTCGCTCGAGTTCGAGCGGGCCGCCCGGTTGCGCGACCAGCTCGTCTCGGTGCGCAAGGCGGTGGAGCGCCAGCAGATGGTCGCGCCCAGGGAGGAGGACCTCGACGTCATCGGGCTCGCCGAGGACCCGATCGAGGCGTCGGTCCAGGTGTTCTTCGTCCGTCGGGGTCGGGTGGTGGGCCGGCGGGGCATGGTCGTCGACAAGGTGGAGGACGTCGATACGGGCGAGCTCGTCGGCAAGATCGTCGAGCAGCTCTACGGCGACGCCGGGCCCGACGACGTGCCCCGCGAGATCCTGGTCCCGGCCGTCCCCGACGACGTCGGGCTCTACGAGGAGTTCCTCGGCCTCAACCGCGGAGCGAAGGTGCGCATCCGGGCGCCCCAGCGTGGCACCAAGCGCGACCTGCTCGCGATGGTCACCCACAACGCTCAGGACGCGTTCACCCAGCACAAGCTGCGACGGGCTTCCGACCACAACGCGCGCGCCCGGGCGCTCACTGCGCTGCAAGAGGCACTCGACCTCCCCGAGGCGCCGCTGCGCATCGAGTGCTTCGACATCTCCAACCTCCAGGGCACCGAGATCGTCGGCTCGATGGTGGTGATGGAGGACGGCCTGCCGAAGCGGTCCGACTACCGGCGCTTCAAGATGCGCCACCAGGAGGGCCAGGACGACTTCGCCTCGATGGAGGAGGTGCTGACCCGACGGTTCCGCCGCTACCTCGATGAGCGCGACGAGGGCGCCCGGGCCGGAAAGCGATTCTCCTACCCGCCCAACCTGCTGCTGATCGACGGCGGGAAGGGGCAGCTGGGGGTCGCGGTGCGCGTGCTCGAGGAGCTCGGGTTGGAGGACATCGCGATCGCATCGCTCGCCAAGCGGTTCGAGGAGGTGTACCGGCCCGGCTCGCCCGATCCCATCCGCATCCCACGCGACTCCGACGCGCTGTACCTGCTCCAGCAGGTGCGTGACGAGGCCCACCGCTTCGCGATCACCTACCACCGCCAGCTGCGGGGGAAGCGGTCGATCCAGTCGGTGCTCGACGACGTGCCCGGGCTCGGCCCGGTGCGCCGCAACCGCCTGCTCAAGGAGATGGGGTCGGTGAAGGCGCTCCGGGCGTGCACCGAGGACGAGCTGGTCGCGCTGGCGTGGCTCCCCGACACGGTGGCCCGCGCCGTCCACGCCCGTCTCCACGGGGGGAGCGCGGCCCCCGGCGCCGCCCCGGGGGGCGCGGCGGCGACCGCACCTGCGACCATGGGGGAGCGATGACCGGCCTCGACGTCACCATCATCACCGGCATGTCCGGCGCGGGGCGGTCGAGCGCGGCCGATGTGCTCGAGGACCTCGGCTTCTTCGTCATCGACAACCTGCCCCCCGCGCTCATCCCCAAGGTGGTCGAGCTGGCCCGGGGCCGGGAGGAGCCGCGCCGGTTCGTGCTCGTGGTCGACGTGCGCTCGGGCTCGTTCATCCACGACCTGGAAGGCGCGCTCGGGGAGCTGCGCGAGTTCGGGATCGCCACGCGGGTCGTGTTCCTCGACGCCGGTGACGACGCACTCCTGCGGCGCTTCGAGGAGACCCGCCGCCGTCATCCCCTCGCCGGATCGGAGGGCGTGATCGACGGGATCATCCGCGAACGCGCGCTGCTCGAGACACTCAAGGGTCAGGCCGACCTGGTGGTCGACACCACCAACCTCAACGTGCACTCGCTGCGCGACCGGCTGCACGAGCTCTTCGGCGACGGCGCGCCCACCGAGGACACGCTGCAGACGAGCGTCGTCTCGTTCGGCTACAAGCACGGCATCCCCGTCGACGTCGACTTGCTGTTCGACTGCCGGTTCCTGCCCAATCCGCACTGGATCGACGACCTCCGCCCGCTCACCGGCAACGACGACGCCGTGCGCGGGTACGTCCTCGGCCAGCCGGAGGCCACCGCGTTCCTCGCGGAGCTGGAGCGGCTGTTCGCGCTCGTGCTCCCGGCGTACGTCAACGAGGGCAAGGCGTACCTGTCGATCGGCGTCGGGTGCACGGGTGGCCGGCACCGCAGCGTCGTCATCGGCAACGAGCTCGGGCGCGTGCTGCGGGGCCTGGGGTTCGACGCGCGGGTCCACCACCGGGACGTGGCCCGTGGCTGAACCCGCGATCTCCGTGCCCGCGCCCGGGCCCCGGGTCGTCGCCATCGGCGGTGGCCACGGTCTCGCCAACGCACTGCGGGCCGCGACCACCTACGCGGGGGCGCTCACCGCCGTGGTGACCGTCGCCGACGACGGCGGCTCGTCGGGTCGGCTGCGCCGGGAGCTGGGCATCCTGCCGCCCGGAGACCTGCGCAAGGCGCTGTCGGCGATGGCCGACGAGTCGGCCCTGTGGCCCCGCACCTTCGAGCACCGCTTCGACGACGGCGACCTCGCCGGGCACCCGCTCGGCAACCTCGTGCTGGCCGCGCTCTTCGAGACGACCGGCGACGTCGTGGCCGCACTCGACGAGGCCGCCGCGCTCGTGGGGTCGGCCGGTCGGGTGCTCCCGGCCACGACTGAGCCGGTGGTGCTCAAGGCCGCCATCGACGGCCGCGAGGTCGAAGGCCAGGTGGCCGTGGCCACCGCACCGGGACGCATCGAACGGGTCGAGGTCGTCCCGGCCGACGCCCGTCCCGCCCCCGACGCGCTGGCGGCCATCGCCGCCGCCGACCAGATCGTGCTCGCCCCGGGCTCTCTCTACACCAGCGTGCTCGCCGTGCTCGTGGTCGACGGTGTGGCCGAGGCGGTCCGCACCGCCCCGGGGACGGTGGTGCAGGTGGGCAACCTCCGCCCCCAGGATGCCGAGACCGCCGGGATGGACGCCGCCGACCACCTCCGGGCCATCCTCGACCACGGCGGTCGGGTCGACGTCTACCTCCACCCCGAAGGCGGCGACCTCGCCCTCGACCCGGCCCGCATCGCCGGGCTCGGGGCCCGGGCGGTCACCGCCGACCTCGCGGATCCTCCAGCCGACGAGCACGACCCGCGAAGATTGGCACTCGCGCTGGCGGCTCTGCTGTAGTCGCTGGCAACCGGCGGAGTGGTGCGGCATCGTCGCGCCCCTGCGCCCGCCATCTCGGCGACCCACCGCGATCAACGGCGATCACGACCAGCAGGGAGCACACATGATCCGCGTCGGCATCAACGGATTCGGCCGCATCGGCCGCTCGTTCACCCGGGCCCTCCTCGCCCGCGGTGCGGGCGCCGGGGTCGAGCTCGTGGCGATCAACGACCCCATGGGCGACAGCGACACCATGGCCTTCCTCCTCAAGCACGACTCCGTCGGCGGGGTGCTGCGCAACGAGGTGTCGCACACCGACGCGGGCATCACGATCGACGGCCGGGAGATCAAGAAGCTCGAGACGATGGACCCGGCCGAGATCCCCTGGGGCGACGCCGGCGTCGACGTGGTGATCGAGTCGACCGGCCTGTTCACCGCCCGCGAGAAGGCGGCCGGCCACCTCAATGGCGGCGCCAGGCGCGTCGTGATCTCCGCCCCGAGCGGCGACGCCGACGCGTCGATCTGCTTCGGGGTCAACGACTCCGTGTTCGACCCGGCGGCCCACACCGTCGTGTCCAACGCCTCTTGCACCACGAACTGCCTCGCCCCGATGGCCAAGGTCCTCAACGACCGCTTCGGGATCGAGAGCGGCCTCATCAACACGGTGCACGCCTACACGAGCGACCAGTCGCTCCAGGACCTCGCCAAGCCCAGCCGCAAGGGCGGCGCCGACCTGCGCCGCATGCGGGCCGCGGCGCTGTCGATCATCCCGAGCAGCACCGGTGCGGCCAAGGCCATCGGCCTCGTGCTCCCCGAGCTCAACGGCAAGCTCGACGGCACGTCGCTGCGGGTGCCGACGCCCACCGGGTCGATCACCGACCTCACCGCCGTGCTGTCGTCGACGGCGTCGGTCGAGGACCTCAACGTGGCCTTCGCGGAGGCGGCCTCCGACCCCGCGTTCCGCGGCGTGCTCGAGTACACCGAGGCGCCGCTGGTGTCGGCCGACATCGTCGGCAACCCGGCGTCGTGCATCTTCTCCGCCAAGGACACGATGTCCCACGGCAACCTGGTGAAGGTGCTCGGCTGGTACGACAACGAGTGGGGCTACTCGAACCGCCTGGTCGACCTCGTCGGCTTCATCGGCGCCCAGTAGCGCCGATCCCACGCGGCCCTCGACCACCGGAACCCGGCATGGACGTCCCTCTCCTGGAGGAGCTCGACCTCCACAAGGGTCAGCGCGTCTTCGTGCGCGTCGACTTCAACGTGCCGATGACCGACGGCGTCATCGACGACGACCTGCGGATCGCCTCGGCGCTGCCGACCATCGAGTACCTGCGCGACCGGCACGTCACCGTCGCGCTGGGGAGCCATCTCGGTCGCCCCAAGGGCCAGGTCGACCCGAAGTCGTCGATGGCGCCGGTGGCGGCCCACCTCGGCCGGCTGCTCGGCGGTGAGGTCGCCCTGGCCCCGCACGCCGTGGGCCCGGCGGTCGAGGAGCTGTTGGCGTCGTCGGAGCCGGGCTCGGTCGTGATGCTGGAGAACCTCCGCTGGAACGCGGGGGAGGAGGTCAACGACCCCGGCTTCGCCACCAACCTCACCATGGGCTACGACGCGTACGTCAACGACGCGTTCGGCGCATCGCACCGGGCTCACGCCAGCATCGTCGGCCCGCCCCGGGTCCTCCCGAGCGCCGCCGGCCGCCTGCTCGCCCGCGAGGTCGAGGTGCTCGGGCGGCTGCTCCAGGGCGCCGGTCCGGATCGCAACGGTGTCGACCGGCCGTTCGTCGCCGTGCTCGGCGGCGCGAAGGTCAGCGACAAGCTGGGCGTGATCGAGGCGCTGCTCGACACGTGCGACACCGTGCTCGTCGGCGGCGCGATGGCGTTCACCTTCTTCCTGGCCCAGGGCCTCTCGGTGGGCGACTCGCTGGTCGAGCCCGACATGGTCGACGAGTGCCGCCGCCTGCTCGCCACCGGTCGGGTGCAGATCCCGTCCGACGTGGTGGTCGCGCAGGACATCGCCGACGACGCCGAGGTCCGGATCGTCAAGGCCGGCGCGATGCCCGACGGCTGGAAGGGCCTCGACGTGGGCCCGGAGACGGTCGTCATCTACGAGGAGGCCATCGAGAAGGCGGCCACCGTGCTGTGGAACGGGCCGATGGGCGTCTTCGAGGTCGCGCCGTTCGCCGCGGGCACCGTCGGCGTGGCCGAGGCCGTCGCCCGGTGCGAGGGCTTCACCGTCGTGGGTGGTGGCGACAGCGCCGCCGCGATCCGCCAGTTCGGCCTGGCCGACGGCGTCAGCCACGTGAGCACCGGTGGCGGCGCCGCGCTGGAGCTCATCGAGCTAGGCGACCTGCCCGGCATCGAGGCGCTCCGCTCCGCCCCCAACGCCCGTCCCGAGTAGGCAGGGTGCGATTCGGTGGCCTCCGGCCCCGACGTACGCCCGCCCAGAGAGAGGAATCGAGAGTGACCGAATCGTCGGGTCGCCGTCCGATCATCGCCGCCAACTGGAAGATGCACCACGACCACCACGTGGCGATCCAGTTCGTGCAGAAGCTCAGCTACCTCCTCGAGGCCGAGGTCTTCGAGAACGGCGACGTCGTCATCTGCCCGCCGTTCACCGACCTCCGGTCGCTCCAGACCCTCATCGAGGCCGACAACCTGGAGCTCGGGCTCGGCGCGCAGAACTGCTACTTCGAGGAGCAGGGCGCGTTCACCGGTGAGGTGAGCGCGCCGATGCTGGCCAAGCTCAACGTCGACTACGTGATCGTCGGCCACAGCGAGCGGCGCCAGATCTTCGGGGAGACCGACGAGACCGTCAACAAGAAGGTCAAGGCCGTCCTCCAGCACGGCATGAAGCCGATCGTGTGCGTGGGGGAGACCCTCGAGGAGCGCGAGGCGGGGGCCACGGCCGAGAAGGTGTCGAGCCAGGCCCGGGCCGCGTTCGACGGCGTGAAGTCGGCCCAGGCCGAGACCTGCGTGGTGGCCTACGAGCCGATCTGGGCCATCGGCACCGGCAAGACCGCGACCTCCGCCGACGCCGACGAGACCATCGGCGTGATCCGGGGCGCGCTGCGCGACCTCTACGGGGTGACCGCCGACGCCATGCGGATCCAGTACGGCGGCTCGGTGAAGCCCGGCAACATCGCCGAGCTGATGGCGATGCCCGAGATCGACGGCGCCCTGGTGGGCGGCGCCTCCCTCGACCCCGACGAGTTCGCCAAGCTCGTCAAGTGGTCGTCCTGACCCCGGGTGCGTCGCCCTCCCGCACCGATCAGCGCGTCGGGGTCGACGGGTCCGAGCAGGTAACCTCTCGGCCGTGCTGAACGCCATCCTGATCGCCATCGACGTCGCCTCGGCCCTGGTGCTGATCTTCCTGATCCTGCTCCACTCGGGACGCGGCGGCGGCCTGTCCGACATGTTCGGCGGCGGCCAGCTGGGCGGCTCGATGGCCGGCTCCACGGTGGTCGAGCGAAACCTCGACCGGCTGACGGTCATCGCGGCGATCATCTTCATCTTCAGCTCGGTCATCCTCGCCCTGCGGGTCGACTGACCGCCGGCGGCGGGCTG